>Ga0172375_10007527_pt1 | contig 14891 bp, 20 predicted proteins | sample LakKiv1m_FD_114537 | JGI IMG/M metagenome (GOLD analysis project Ga0172375, IMG submission 114537) | Freshwater microbial communities from Kabuno Bay, South-Kivu, Congo - kab_092012_11.1m | ecosystem: Environmental > Aquatic > Freshwater > Lake | place: Democratic Republic of the Congo... | reverse complement strand
TTAAAAAATGTTGTTTATAGTACATAGATTGAAATATTATAGTAATTTACAATTGATTTCATAATTATTATTTGTTTAAATAATTGTCACTATGTTAGATGCAACTGATATTAAAAAATTAAAGCAAATATTTATAACTAAAGAATATTTTAAAAATGAACTCTCAAAATATGCAACTAAAGATGATTTGAAGAGAGAATTAGCTATCGTAGTTAGTGAAATAACCAATGTTGTCACTACGTTAAGTGAAGGTATTCAGGAATCTCTTGATAAGCTAAAAAACCATGAATTTACTTTAGAAAATCACGAACACCGCCTAGACAAAATCGAAAACAAACTGTTTGCGTAAAAAATATTAATCCTCAAATTTGACAAAGCAGTCTCAAATTGCTATCCTATTTAAATATGGATAAAAAAATTACGGGTTTGCTACTCATTTTTTTATTATCATTCGGAATCTTTACTACTATCGTTGTTTTTAATAAACCTTTGACCCAATTTACCCGAGCAAGCGAAGAAAATAATCCTTCTCCCAATAACAGTTTAATCTTTGCCTGGCCGCTGACAACAGCCGCCGACGGAAAAACCGCTGCCAATGTTAATGTTTTTGTCAGAAGCTATAAAGCCACACCACTTTCCAACCGTGTAGTCAAATTAAGCACTTCGCTTGGAAATATTAAAGAAATTAATAATACTACCGATAAAACCGGAAAAGCCACTTTTGAAATTGTCTCCGGCGAAAAAGGCATTGCGGAAGTTGAAGCCACAATTGATACTAACGTTAAAATCGTCCAGAAAGTTTCCATCAAATTTGAATAATGAAAACTAAAATTAATAAAGTCGTAATTCCTGCGGCAGGCTATGGCACGCGCTTTCTTCCTCAAACAAAAGCCATGCCTAAGGAAATGCTTCCAGTTGTTGATAAACCAGTTATCCAGTATGTTGTTGAAGAAGCAGTTCAGTCGGGAATTGAAAACGTAATTATTGTTACCGGAGCCAACAAAAGAGCCATTGAAGACCATTTTGACACACCAAACGAAGATTTGGTAAAAAATTTACTCCAAGGAAAAAAGGAACATTTATTAAAAGAAATTACCAAAATTTCCGAAATGGCTAATTTTATTTATGTTCGCCAAAAAGGACCTTACGGCAATGGTACTCCTATCCTAGCTGCAGAAGCTTTGATCGAAGATGAACCTTTTGCAGTTTTATGGGGCGACGAGTTTATTCACTCTCATCCACCGCGGCTGAAACAAATGATCAATTTTTATGATAAATATCCAGGGGTAATTATTTCCGGAGTCAGAATCGATAAAAAAGAGGATTTGGAAAGATATGGTATTGCCGATGTGGAACGGGTAAAAGACAATCTTTTTAAAATTAAAAAGATTGTGGAAAAACCAAAGCTCGGTGAAGCACCTTCAAATATCGCTGCCCACGGAGCCTATATTTTACCTCCAGAAGTATTCTCTGCTTTAAAAGCTGTTAAACCGGGAAGAGGCGGAGAAATCTGGTTGGTGGATGCTATTAATTTATTAAAAGATCAGGGGATGCCAATTTATGCCGTTGAAATTGAAAATGGAAAATATTATGATACAGGAAATAAAATCGAATATTTAAAAACTGTGGTAGAAATGGCTTTGAGTCATCCTGATATTAACGGAGAATTTAAGCACTTTCTTAAAAGCTTAAAAATCTAAACTTCAGTTGAATTTAGGGTCATCTATTGTTAAAATTAAAAAATTATGTCCAAAAACGATTCTCAGATTGAAGAACTTTTTAACGCCAAAGCTCATCTTGGTCACAAAAGTAACCGTGTTCATCCCAAAGCAAAAAAATATATCTACACCATTGAGAATGGGGTTTCTATAATTGATTTGACACAAACAGTTGTTCAATTGGAAAAAGCCAAACAAATAATCAAAGAGCTTCAGGCTGCCGGCAAAACCTTAGTTTTTGTTGCTACTAAAAAAATTGCTGCGGATTTTGTCAAAAATATTTGCCAAGAAAATAATTTATTTTCAGTTACTGTCAAATGGCCAGCGGGTTTTTTAACTAATTTCGAAATGATCAATCGTAACATGAAAAAACTAAACCAGATGAAAAAGGAAAAAGAAGCCGGAGATTGGAACAAATTTGTTAAACACGAACAAGTAAAATTGAGCAAAGAATTAAGTAGGTTGGAAAAATTCTTTGGCGGTATCGCCGGACTGACTAAAATGCCGGACGCTCTATTTATTATCGATACTAAAAAAGAAAAAAATGCCGTTAAAGAAGCCCATCAAATGCATATTCCGGTGATTGCACTTTCCGATACCAATGTCAATCCGGAACTGGTTGATTATCCCATCGTCGGCAACGACGACTCCCTAAGTTCGGTTGAGTATTTTGTCAAAGATATAATTAATGCTTGCAAAAAAGAAGAAAAATAAGCTATATTTTTAAATTATGACCAACATTTCTCTTTTAAAAAAACTGCGTGAGGAAACTGATGTTTCTTTTTCTTTGTGCAAAAAGGCATTGGATGAATCTCATGACAATTTAGAAGCCGCTAAGAAACTTTTAACCCAGTGGGGAGCAGAAAAAGTTAAAGCCAAGTCCCAAAGAACTACTTCACAAGGAGCAATTTTTTCTTATGTCCATCATAACAGACAAATTGCAGCACTCGTAGAAATCCTTTGCGAGTCTGATTTTGTCGCCAGTAATGCCGATTTTCAGAAACTGGGTATTGAAATTGCCATGCAGATCGCTTCTCTTAATCCTCAAAATGTTGAACAATTACTTGGTCAGGAATATATTCGTGATCCTAAAAAGAAAATCGAAGACTTGATTAAAGATGCCGTCCTCAAATTCGGAGAAAATATAAAAATCGCCCGTTTAATGAGATGGGAATTGGGAGTATAATTTTATTTATGGATAATTTTAAACAAAGTTGTCTTAAAGTCATTAACAACCTGAAAGAAGATTTAAAATCTATCCGTACCGGACGCGCCAACCCTGCTCTAATTGAAAACCTCATTGTCGAAACCTATGGCGGCCAAACCAAACTGCGACTTTTAGAACTTGCCAGCATCGTGACCGAAGGACCTACTTCCTTAATTGTCCAACCGTTTGACCCTTCAACAATAGTTGATATTGAAAAGGCTATTCTTAAATCTCCTTTAGGTTTATCACCTGCAGTTCAGGGAAATCGAATTATCATCCGTATTCCTGCTCTTTCTCAAGAACAAAGAGAAAAAATGATTAAACTAATCGGCCAGAAAATTGAAGAAAAAAAAGTGATTATCAGAAATTTACGTGACGAAGAAAGAAAAACAATTAAAAATGATTTAGAGAAAAAAAACATTACGGAAGACGATAAATTTCGTCTGGAAAAAGAAATTGATAATCTTACTCAAGAATATACAGCTAATATTCAAACCATAAGAGAAAATAAGGAAGAAGAGATTAGAGAAGTTTAATTTTAAATTACATTAATTAATGCATATTATCGTTTTTATTTTAATTTTAGGACTAATCGTCCTTATTCACGAGCTTGGTCACTTTTTAGCTGCAAAAAAAAACGGCATTTACGTTGAGGAGTTTGGCTTTGGTTTTCCACCTCGTCTCTGGGGAAAAAAAATCGGTGAAACAATTTACAGCATCAATCTTTTTCCCATCGGAGGATTTGTCAAGCTTTACGGTGAAGAATATAACGAGCTTTCCGGAAAAAAAATCCCTCCTGCTTTACTAAAAAAATCCTTTTCCTATAAAAAACCCTGGCAAAAAGTCATGGTAATTATTGCCGGAGTTATTGGCAATTTTCTTTTAGGATGGATACTGATTTCATATTTATTTACCCAAGGAGTTCCTGTCCCTACCAATAAAATTATTATTGATAAGGTAAGTATTAATTCTCCTGCAGCCAAAGCCGGGATCAAAGAGAAGGATGAGATTAATCAAATTATGATTGCGGGGAAAAAATACCAACTTAAATCTTCTCAAGATTTGATTAATTTTTCTCATGAATATGCAGGTAAAGAGATTGCTTTGTTGGTCAAAAGAAATAGCCAAAACTTAACAATTCAACTTATCCCCAGAGCCAAACCACCTGCGGGAGAAGGCCCTCTTGGGGTAGCGATCACTTCTTTTCAGGAAAAACAATATCCTTGGTACCAAGCGCCTTTTTACGGACTAAAAGAAGCCGGGAAAATTACTTATCAAATTATTGTTGAGCTAGGAAAAATTCTTAAGCAACTAGTTGCTTTTAAAAAACCCGCCATTGATGTTACCGGTCCCATTGGGATTGCCGGTTACACTTATCAAGTAATTAAATTTGGTAAAAATGCTATCCTTGAATTTATTGCTTTAATTTCTTTAAATCTGGCAGTAATGAATATTTTGCCTTTTCCAGCTCTTGATGGTGGCCGGCTGGTTTTTATCATTTATGAATGGGTGAGCAAAAAACGCGTTAATGAAAAAATTGAACGTAACTTAAACTTAGCGGGCTTTGCCATACTAATGGCTCTGGCGGTAATTATTTCCATCAGCGACGTTATAAAATTAATAAAATTTTAATCACTATGGATGACTTTTCTAAATATCGTGCAATTACTATTTCCGGAAAAATTGCTACCGGAACCACTACTTTAGCCAAAAACTTATCTAAAATTATGGGGTGGAATTACCTGAATGCTGGAGATATGCAACGCGCTTATGACCGCACCCACCGCATTCACGAAAATAAGCAAGGAGCACAATCACGACCGGATGCCCATGAACAAAAAATTGACGCCAATACTAAAAAAGTTTTGAAGGAACAAAAAAATATTATTTATGAAGCCTGGCTTTCCGGATTTATGGCAAAAGGAATTTCTCAGGTTTACAAAGTGCTGGTTATCTGTTCAAACGATGCAATCAGAATTGACCGCGTGGTTAACCGAGAAAATATTTCTGTGGATAAAGCTAAAGAGTGGATTAAAAATCGGGAAGAGGAAAATATTAAAAAATGGCAAAAGCTTTACGGCAAATATGATTTTTGGGATCCAAAATACTATGATTTGGTAATTGACACCTATTCATCAGGAAGAATGGAAACCGTTGGAAAAGTCCTCGACAAAATCGGCTTCATCCGGTAATTATATTTAAAAAAACTATTTCGATTATTCGAATAATCGAAATGATAAATATTTATATCCCCCGAATTTTTTTAAGTTCTAACTGATTCTTTTTTTTCCAGGCCGAACTCCAATGTACCCCTGGTACTCCTGGACCACGAACCGATAATACTAATTCTTCAAAAAAATCCATCATTTGCTCATTTTGTATCTCAGTATTAATAAGCGAGATAATACCATCATATTTTTTTAAAGACAGATTAAATTTAGATATTGTTGATAGAGAAACTTTTAATGTATTACTAATATTTGAATAGTTTATTTGTTTAGTTAATAGATATATTATTGCGATTCTTTTAGCAATCATTATTTTTTCTGTTGGTGACAAAACATCCTCGATTAATTTTTCAAGTTTGTTTTTATTATTAGCTTTCAAAAATAACCTAAAAAACAAATCATATATTTTTATCAATACCTCATTTCTTACCTTATTTTTAGAAACCTGAACCATATTTATTAAGTAAATAAAATAGTTAAAAACTATACTATAAACTATATGCAACATTTTTAAAAATATCAGCACTATATCAAGCCAAATAGATGGAATATACCACTAACAAAATTCACTTCGATTATTCGAATAATCGAAGTAAGATAAGAAAGATCGGCTAAACAGAATAATTTAATGAAAAAATATTGGGGAAAAATATAGTAGAATATCTTTATGCTTTATTCGAAACTTTTTGGAAAAACAGTCAAACATACGCCGGCTAACGCTTCGACCGTGTCGCATAAACTATTACATCAAGCTGGTTTTATTCGTGAATCAACTGCAGGGCGTTATTTTTTCTTACCTTTAGGTCAAAAAGTACAACAAAAAATTATGCAGATTATTAAAGAAGAAATGGATAAAACAGGAGCACAGGAAATGTTGTCTCCGGTTCTCCATCCGCTTTCTTTGTGGAAGGAAACTAACCGTGACAAAGAAACCGGTTTTGAATTAATGACGGTTAAAGACCGCGGTGGTGCGGACTTTGCACTTGGAGGAACGGCAGAAGAAATGTTTGTCGATGTGGTAAGAAAATTTCGCCTCAGCTATAAGGATTTACCGTTGAATATTTATCAGTTTTCAACCAAGTTTCGTGACGAAATGCGCGCTAGGGGAGGATTACTACGAGTTAGGGAATTTATCATGAAAGACGCTTACTCCTTTGATATTAATGATACTGATTTTAAAAATCAGTATCAAATTATGAGTTCTACCTATCAAAAAATTTTCAAGCGCTTTGGTTTAGAAGTATTTATTGTTGAATCGGATAATGGTTACATTGGCGGTGAATATTGTCATGAATTTGTAGTTGAATCAAAAGTTGGAGAAAGTAAATTTTTAGTAAGTGAGGACGGCTCATATTCTGCTCACGAAGATGTAGCTACCTTTAAAAAAGAAGCTAAAAATCTTGAGAAAAAAGAATTGCCCTTGCAAGAGGTGGATGCGCCGCGCGGACCTAAAATGGAAGACGGAGTTAAATTGCACAATCTACCTCTTTGGCAACAGATAAAGGATGTTTTATTCGTTGACGAAAATAAAAGATTTGTTTTGGCAGCCATTCGCGGTGATTTCGATGTAAATGAAGTAAAACTTAAACATAGAACTGGCTCTCTTAACTTACGCCACGCGACTGATGAAGAAATTCGTCAAAAAATTGGTTCTGAACCGGGATTTATCTCACCCGTTAATATTAAAAATAATTTGCAAAAAAATATTCAGTTAATTATTGTCGCCGATGATTCTCTAAATACAATAAAAAATGCTTATGGTGGTGCAAATAAAAAAAACCGGGATTTGTTAAATGTTAATATGGGTCGCGATTTTAAATTTGATATCCGAGGTGACATTGCTCTTGCAAAACCAGGATACAAATCTTTGGATAATCAAAAACTCATTGAAAAAATCGGGATTGAAGTCGGTAATATTTTTCAGCTTGGTTATCATTACTCAAAAAAAATGGCCGACGCTGTCTTTGTAAATAACGACGGAACAAACCAACCTTTTTACATGGGTTGTTATGGAATTGGCATTGGCCGTAATCTGGCAGCCATCGTCGAGAAACACCATGACGAAAAAGGCATTATTTGGCCGGAAACAGTGGCGCCTTTTAAAATCCACTTGATCGGACTTGATTTACAAGATGAAGCAATTGCCAAACGCGCTTATCAAATCTACGAATCGTTAACCGCCAAAAATATTGAGGTGTTTTTCGACGACCGGAAAGAAATTTCTGCCGGTCAAAAATTTGCCGATTGCGATTTGATCGGAATTCCTTACCGACTTGTTGTCTCCAAAAGAACTGGCGAGAAGATTGAGGTTAAAAAAAGAACCGAACTAAAAACAGCCTTGTTAACTTTAGAAGAAATTATTACTTTATGAAAACTATTGTTACTCATCTTGCTCCTGATCTTGACGCCATTGTCTCAGTTTGGTTAGTCAAGAATTTTTTTCCCGGTTGGAAAAATGCCCAAATCAAATTTATTCCGGCAGGAAAAGCCTATGAAAATCAACCAGTTGATAGTAACCCAGAAATTATCCATGTCGACACAGGTCTTGGCAAGTTTGACCACCATCAATTTAGTGAGAGAACTTCGGCAGTAAAAATAATTTTCAAAGATATTGAACAAAACAGTTTTGTCGATAATTTTAAATTGGAAGTGCTCCGACCAATTGTTAAATTTTGTGACGATATTGATAATTTTCAGGAAGTTTTTTACCCCAATGCCGCCGATGATTTTTATGATTTTTCTTTACATCAAATTGTTGATGGTATCCGTTACACGGAAAAAAACGATCAAGTGATAGTCGAAAAAGTTTCGGCAATCCTTGATGCTATTTTTAATGTTTTTTCTTCAAAAATAAAAGCAAAGGCCGATATTAAAAAAGGCTTTGTTTTTCAATCAAAATATGGAAAATCAATTATGGTTTTAACCACCAACGGCGAAGCCCTTAAGTTAGCTCAAAAAATGGGCTACATACTGGTAGTTAAAAAGGATCTAAAAAAAGGTTTTGTTTCCATCAAAACAATTCCCGGAAAACAAAACGACTTAACACCTGTCTACGAAGAAATCATTAAGATAGATAAAAAAGAAAATTGGTTTTTACATATTTCCAAAAATATGCTGCTAAACGGTTCCACTAAAAACCCTTATTTTACGCCAACCAGCTTATCTCCGGAAAAGCTAATTGCAATAATTAAAAAAATTTAATACAATAGTAGATACTAACTACTAATATTAGAACGGAGGTGTTTATTTATGGTTTATGTTACTCGAAAAAAAGGCGACTCAAAAGATGCAATTTTCCGCAAATTTACGCGCAGTTTTATTGAAGAAGATATTTTAAACGAGGTTAAAAACCGACTTTTTTACAAAAAACCATCGCTTCTTAAAAAAGAAGAAAAAAAAGAAAGAATAAAAAACCGTTTTAAGAAAAAAACTTTACCAAGGTTTAATAAAAAATGGTAAATATTTTTATCTCTTCTCGCTATAAAATAGATCGCAGACAAATCAAAAAAAAAGCAACTCAATGGCTTTATGAATATGGTTATTCACCAGATAATGTTCTGAATATTATTTTTATTGGCAAAAACAAAATGAAATCAATTGCCAATCAATATAAAAAAGAAAATGTTGCTCTTCCTGTATTGTCTTTTTCTTATAAGGAAAAAATCATTGACCCTTTTGAAAAGGTTGCCGGACTGGAAAAGCTAGTTGGGGAAATTTATATTTGTTACCCGCAAGCCATACTTCTTGCTGCGGAAAGGAACAAAAAAGTGGATATTATGCTCGACGAACTGATTAAACACGGACTGGAAAATATTATAAAATAAGTAAAGTATGTTCTATTTAACTTACCGGCCCAAGACTATTGCCGAAATCGATAATTCTCAGGTTAAGAATATCTTAAATAATCTCTTGGCTGGGAAAAATCTGCCACATGCCTTTCTTTTTGTTGGCCAGAAAGGAACGGGAAAGACTTCTGTCGCTCGAATTATTGCTAAAACTGTCAATTGTTTAGAAAATGCTTTTGCTAAAAAAGACGCTTCTTTTGAACCGTGCAATCACTGTGTCAATTGCAAAAGCATTGCCACGTCTTCGTCTCCTGACGTGATTGAACTTGACGCCGCCTCCAATCGAGGAATTGATGACGTCAAAAATTTGGTTAAAGAAGCCGGATTTATGCCAATGACGGGAAAATACCGTTTGTTTATTATTGATGAAGCCCATATGATTACTAATGAAGGCTTTAACGCTCTGCTTAAGACACTTGAAGAACCGCCCAAAACAGTAATTTTTATCTTAGCGACCACGAATCTTGAAAAAATCCCACCAACAATTGCTTCTCGTTGCACTCTGGTTAATTTTGGGCAGGCTGGAGTTAAAGATATTTTGAGTATGTTTAAAAGAATTTTGGAAAAAGAAAAAATCAAGCTTGATCCAAAAATATTAGAATTGATTGCCGAAAATAGTGATCACTCTTTTCGGGACGCAAGCAAACTACTTGAGGAAATTATTACTCAAAAAATCACTACGGAAGAAGGAGTAAAAAATATTTTAGGTGTATATCAAAAAGACTTGCTCAAAGTAATTAATACTAAGGATTTAAAAACCGCGCTTGCTTGGATTAATGTTTTTTCGGAAAACGGCGGGAATTTTAAGATTTTGATTGAAAACATGCTGGCAGAATTAAGAATCTGTCTTCTGAACAAAAACGGTCTCGGTGAGGAAAAAAGTAATTTGGAATTTTCTCTTAAAGAGATTGTTGTTTTGATGAAACTTTTGACTGAAGCTTATCAGAATTTGCGCATTTCACCAATTACCTCATTACCGCTTGAGATCGCAGTTGTGGAGTTCTATAATAAATTAAATATTAAATAATTTATTAAATATATGAATAATCCTTTAAGTGGCTTGGGAGATTTACAAAAATTACAACAACAGGCACAAAAAATGCAATCTGCTCTTCAACAAGAACAGGTAGTGGTAGAGAATAATGGCGTTAAAGTTACTTTAAGAGGCGATCAACAAATTATCGAGGTTGAGGTTGATGGCGTAATCGAAAACAGAATCGCCGACACGATCAATGAAGCAATTAAAAAAACTCAAGAACTGGCCGCACGTAAATTAATTGAAATTTCCGGACAGCAACAGTAATCTATGTTTAAACTTTTTTCCGGCAGCGCCAATCCTAAGTTAACAGAAGAAATTGCTAAATTAACTCAAATTCCTTTGGCGAAAGCGGAAATTGTCCGCTTTGGCAATTCTGAAGTTAAGGTTACAATTCAAGAAGATGTCAGAAATCAAGGCTGTTTAGTGATCCAACCGACCTCCAATCCCACTGACACACACTTAATGGAACTGCTTTTTTTTTGCGATGCATTAAGACGTGAAGAAGCAAAAAAAGTGATTGCCTATATTCCCTATTTTGGTTATGCCAAACAAGATATTCAACACCGGACCGGTGAATGTATTTCAGTAAATGTGGTGATCCGAATGTTGGAATCGATCGGATTTTACAAAATTTATACGGTTGATTTACATGATGAGGCCACTGCCGGAGTATTTTCCATTCCTTTTAAAAACTTGAGCGCTTTACCGCTGCTTGCCCAACATCTAAAAAATTATTTTCAAAAACAAAAAATCAATTTAAGCGATACTTGTTTAGTTTCTCCTGATCAAGGCGCGGTAGAACGCGTACGTAGTTTTGGAGAAGTATTTTATGGAACCGCGGATTTTTCCGAAGTGGTGATTGAAAAAAAACGCGATCAAAATATAATCCATAAAGCCACACCTTTAGCTTTATACGGCGATGTTGCCGGCAAAACGGCAATTATTGTCGATGATATGGTGGTTTCGGGAAGCACTTTGATCCCCGCAATCGATCTTTGTCTGAAACAAGGAGCTAAACAGGTTTTTGCCGCTGTAGTTCATCATGATTTTACAAAAACCGCACCAGAAATATTGCAGAATTCAAAATTGGAACGCTTTTTTACCACCAACACCATTGATTTAAAACCGGAACAAAAATTTGACAAACTGGAAGAGATTTCTGTCGCTCCTTTGATTGCTGAAGATTTAAAACTGTATCTCTAACTTTTATTTCCCCGCATTTTGTTTGTACTCAACCGATCTTTCCAGCTGAGTATTGGCTTTTTTCTTGCTTTTACCAAAAATGTTTTTTCTTTCTTTTCCATCTTTTCCATGAGGTGTTTCTTGTGACTGACTCTGAATTTGTTGCTGCTTTTTTTTCTTTTCTTCTTCTTTTTGATAAGCTTCTTGTTGTATTTTTTTATTTTTTTCCTGTTTTTCTTTATCAAGCAGTTTTTCATCACCGGATTTAACCAACTGGAAAAGTTTATTCCTGTAGGCATCTAATTTTGCTTTATCTTTATCCTGATATTTTTCTTGTAACTTTTTTAAATCTAAAGGAGTACTATTTTTATTTTTAAATTTTTCCGGGTTTTTATCTGTATTTTTACCCTCTTCAAATCCTGCTGCTTGTCCGATTAAGTCTAATGGATTAAAAGTATCTTTTAAAGCCCGCGCCGTATTTTTAACGGTTGCTTTTCCTAAATCTTCCAAATTTTCGAAAACATTGTTGACAAAGGTTCCCTTACCTGCCATAACAACTATTTAACAAATTAAATTCCTAAAAGTTTTCTTCCTTTTTTCGTCATTTTTTCCGGATTCCAAGGTGGGTCAAAAACTAATTTAATATTTACTTTTTTTATTCCCAATTCTTTTAATCCTTCTTTAATTTCGTCTTGAATCATCGGCCCAAGCGGACAGGCAATTGATGTTAAAGTCATGGTGATTTTTACTGCGTCTTTTTTTAGTTCGATTTTATAAATCAATCCCAAGTCTACAATGGAAATATTGATTTCCGGATCCATAATCTTCAACAGTTTTTGTTTAATTAATTTTTCGGTAATTAACATATCATTTCTAGTATAACAAATGCTATACTTTGGAATATGAATACTTATAAACTGCACTTTATTGCCTTAGGCGGCATTGTCGGAGTCACTAAAAACATGTACTTGTATGAACTTTACGAAAACGAACGGTTAAAAGATATTTTAATTGTCGACTGTGGAATTGGCTTTCCCCAAGAAAGAGAACTGGGAGTAGATTTTGTGATTCCGGACATTTCCTATCTTAAAGACAAGCTCGATAAAATAAGAGCGGTACTTTTGACTCACGGTCACGAAGATCATATTTCTGCTCTTCCTTTTCATTATCAAGAACTTGGCCGACCTCCGATTTATGCCAGTAAATTGACAACGGCTTTTGTTAAAAATAAATTTAAGGAATTTGACCAGCAGCCAAAAATCACTCAGATCGAATACGGAAAAGAATATCTTTTGGGAGATTTTCGGGTTAAATTTATTAATGTCACACATTCAATTCCCGACACGACTCACATTCTAATTAAAACTCCTGTAGGTGCAATTTATCATGGTTCGGATTTTAAATTTGATTTAACTCCTGTTTATGGTCCAACTCCTAACTTTTTTGAAATTATTAAAGCCGGAAAAGAAGGGGTTTTGTGTCTTTTATCCGATTGTTTAGGTTCGGAAAGAGAAGGATTGACGCTTTCGGAAAATATTGTGAGTGAAACTTTTGAAAACGAAATGCGCAAAACTAAGGGAAAGTTTATTATGACGACTTTTTCTTCCAATATTTCCCGAATTAGGCAGTGTGTCGAAGCGGCCAAAACTTTTAATCGTAAAATTGTTTTTTTAGGCAGATCGATGAAAGACAATACGAAAATGGCAACGGAAATTAATTATTTACCGATTCCCCAGTCTTTACTCGTAAAAGAAGATGAGGTGATGAAAATTCCTCCAAATAAAATTTGTATTATTGCCGCCGGCTCGCAAGGACAGTATGACTCAGCTTTATCAAAATTAGCTCACCGGCAAAACAAAAATATTTCGATCAAGCCGGGCGATAAAATTATTTTTTCCTCTGATCCAATTCCGGGAAACGAAAATGAAGTTTATGCCTTGATTGAAGATCTGACCGTACAAGGAGCAGATGTAATTTACGGTGATATCAAAGAAGAACTACATGCCTCAGGTCATGGAAATCAGGAGGATCTAAAACTTTTGGCCCGTTTTATTAACCCACAATACTTTATTCCGATTGGCGGCACAGTCCGGCATCAACGTCAATACCAAAAACTGATGCAAGGTTTGGGTTTTAATAAAGATAATATTTTTACTTTAGATGAAGGTAATAGCCTTTGGTTTAGTAAAAATAAAGCGACACTGGGTAATTCCATTGAAACTAAAAATGTTTATGTGGATGCTTATGGGGTAGGCGATATTGGTAATTTGGTTTTAAGAGATCGGCAAAATCTATCTTCTGATGGAATCGTGGTTGCGATTATCGTAATTGATAATCAAATTAAATTAGTGGCGCAACCTAAAATTATTACAAGGGGAGTAGTTTACGAAAAGAATGAAAAAGAATTAATTCAAAAAGCTATTTCTTTAATCGAAAAAATGACCAAACCAAAAGGCGAAAGAGTTAAAGACATTGGTAATGTTAAAAGGGAAATCGGTCGTCAACTTGAAGATTTTTTCTACCAGGAACGCGGCCGCAAACCACTGGTTGTAGTTGACGTAATTCAAATTTAATTAATGGCTCACTTACCTAATAATCTAAAACAAATCGCTTTATTTTTTGAACGCCTTCCCGGCATCGGCCAAAAAACCGCCAACCGGCTGGCTTTTTATCTGCTCCGTCTTCCTCAGGAGGATTTAAAAAATTTTGCTGAAAATGTGACTGACGTAAAAACCAAAACCAAAATGTGCCAGGTCTGCCAAAATATTACTGAGAATGATATTTGCGAAATTTGCGATAATCCACAAAGAGAAAAAACCATAATCACTGTAGTTGAAGACGCTTTGGATATTTTATCTTTTGAAACTGGCAATATTTACCAGGGAGTTTATCATGTATTGCATGGACGGATTGATCCGCTTAATCATATTTCCCCTGATGATATTTTTATTGACCGCTTATTAAAAAGGGTTACGAAAAATGGTGAAGAAATTAAAGAAATAATTTTGGCGACGAATCCGGATATGGAAGGAGAAGCCACGGCAATGTATATTAAAAATAAACTGCACGAAATAAAAGAAAAAAATAAATTTGCCTTTAAAATTAGCCGCTTAGGATACGGACTACCGATTGGGGCTAATCTCGAATACGCCGACTACATGACACTGAAAAAGAGTATTGAAAATAGGAATAAATATTAATAAGTGGGGATATAAAGATATGGATTCTGTTTGTTAAACGCATCTTGCAAACGATCGAAATTGATTTTTACTCCCAATTTATTTATTTTTTTAAGTAAAGCTAAGCTGGGATCCTGAACTAATTTAGGATAATTTAAAGTTAAAGAATTTAAAAATTCTTTAAATCTTGGATCATTATCAAGATTAGTTAGTTCTTCTTTTGGAGTTTTTAAAAAATTAGTAAAAACTTGGGAGTTGATTTTGGAGGGAGATTTTAACATAAACAAAGCTTTTAATAAATTGTCTAAATTTTCTTTTTCGTAAAGCTGATAAATGCCTAGATTGGCGCTTCTTGAAAATGAAAAACCTACGCCCATTTTGTCTTGATATTTAAAAATGCAAGGGATAATAAACGTAGATTGTTTGCCTATTTTTGTCCGACAAGGTAATGCCCAAATGATTTCTTCTGGAGCATTATTGGATATTTTTTCTT
>Ga0172375_10007525_pt1 | contig 14893 bp, 18 predicted proteins | sample LakKiv1m_FD_114537 | JGI IMG/M metagenome (GOLD analysis project Ga0172375, IMG submission 114537) | Freshwater microbial communities from Kabuno Bay, South-Kivu, Congo - kab_092012_11.1m | ecosystem: Environmental > Aquatic > Freshwater > Lake | place: Democratic Republic of the Congo... | reverse complement strand
TACGCCTTGTGCCGCTGCGGACAATCGAAGAACAAACCGTTCTGCGATGGATCGCACGTGAAGGCACACTTCGATGGAACCGAAACCGCCACCCGCAAGCCGTACCTCGAACAGGCAGAAACCACGGACGGCCCGAGTCTGAAACTGACCGACGCCGAGGCGCTATGCTCCGGCACACGTTTCTGCCATCTCGGCGGTGGAACATGGGAGCTGACGGAGAAGTCCGACGATCCCGTGGCGCGGAAGCTGGCGATCGAAGAAGCTGCGAAGTGTCCCTCCGGCCGGCTGGTTACCTGGGACAAGAACGGCAAAGCCATCGAACCCAAGCGGGAGCCGTCGATCGGGGTCGTGGACAATCCGCACGAGCACGCGCGGGGCCCCCTCTGGGTTCGCGGCGGAATTCCCGTTGAGTCCGCCGACGGCACGTCTTACGAAGTCCGTAACCGGGTAACGCTCTGCCGCTGCGGCCGATCCGCCAACAAACCGTTCTGCGACGCCGCCCATCTGGACGATGAAGCCAAGCCGCATTCTTAGCGCCACTTACGTCCTTCCGTTACCATAGCACGCATTCCTGCCTTGACCCTATTTGGTCATTTGGCTATATTGCCAAGTACTAGATAGAGACAGAAGGAGACCGCCATGGACAAGAAAACCCAGACACGACTGAACGCACGGGCCCGGATCATCAAAGCCATGGGCCATCCGTCGCGGCTTTTCATGATCGACCGGCTTTCCGAGAAGGAGAGAACGGTGGGCGAACTGACCGGGATGATCGGCGCCGACATGTCGACCGTCTCCAAGCATCTGTCCGTGTTAAGAAACATCGGGATTGTCGAGGACGAGAAACGGGGAGCGCAGGTGTACTACCGCCTGACCTGCCCCTGCGTCATGAAGTTCTTCTCCTGTGCAGAAGCGGTCATCAAGTCGTCCCCGCGCGCCGGCATCTGAGGCATTATGGACTGGAAGAAGGAATGGAAGATTCTCCTCGGGCTGATGGCGGCTTTTCTCGCCTGCTACTACCTGCCGGTTGGCCACGCACGGTTTGCCGGGGCCGTCATGGAGTCACTTCTCCTGGTCAAGTCCTACGCCCGCGAACACGTGTTGCTCTGCCTCGTCCCCGCCCTGTTCATCGCCGGCGCTATCGGCGTATTCGTGAGCCAGGCCTCGGTGATGAAATACCTCGGCGCCAGGGCCAATCGGGTTCTCGCCTACGGCGTGGCATCGGTCTCCGGCACGATCCTGGCCGTCTGTTCGTGCACCGTCCTGCCGCTCTTCGCCGGCATCTACAAGATGGGCGCCGGGCTGGGCCCCGCCACGGCGTTTCTTTACTCCGGTCCGGCCATCAACGTGCTGGCCATCGTACTCACGGCCCGGGTGCTGGGGCTCCGGCTGGGCTTCGCCCGTGCCGTCGGCGCCATCCTGTTCGGCATCGTCATCGGCCTCCTCATGCACATGATCTTCCGGAAAGAGGAAGCAGCCCGAACGCAGACGCTGGCTGCCCTGCCACCGCCGGAACCGACCCGTCCCCTGTGGAAAGTGGCGCTCTACTTCGCTTCGATGGTGGCCATTCTGGTGTTCGCCAACTGGGCGCGGACCGGCGATGTGCGCGCCGCTTTCCTGTGTTGCCCCAACGGCCTCCGCACCGAGCTGGTCGAGGGACGCATTGTCGAGACCACGGATGCGCACGTGCGGCTGGTGGATAGCGCCGGGAAGGAACACAAAGTGGAACGATCACTGATTCAGAGCGTTACGGCGACTCACCCCCAGTCCGTCCAAGAGCGCATCTACCGGGTCCGCTGGCCCATCGTCGCCCTATGCGCCGCCCTGCTCGGCCTCATGCTGATACGCTGGTTCAAGCGCGACGAATTGCGGGAATGGGGCGACAAGACCTGGGGCTTCGCGAAGCAAATCGTGCCGCTCCTTTTCATCGGCGTCCTCGTGTCCGGCCTGCTGTTCGGAAGGCCCGGCCACGAAGGCCTCATTCCCTCGTCCTGGATTGCCGCCGCCGTGGGGGGCAACTCGCTTCTTTCCAACTTCGTGGCGTCGTTCCTCGGCACGCTGATGTACTTCGCCACGCTCACGGAAATCCCCATCCTCCAAGGCCTTATCGGCAGTGGCATGGGCCAAGGCCCGGCCCTCGCCCTCCTGCTGGCCGGCCCGGCACTGTCCCTGCCCAGTATGCTGGTCCTGCGCTCTATCATGGGGACGAAGAAGACGGTGGTGTATGTGACGTTGGTGGTCGGGCTGTCGACGGTCGCGGGAATCGCTTTTGGATGGATGGTGAGATAGGAGGAGGAAATGACGAAGATCCAAGTCCTCGGCATGGGTTGCCCCAAGTGCAAACAGTTGGCGGATAACGCCGAGGCCGCTGCCAAGGAATTGGGGCTGGAGTACACCGTCGAGAAAGTTAGCGATATAGAAGAGATCATGAAGTTCGGCGTCATGATGACGCCCGCCCTCGTGGTCAACGGCGAGGTCAAGCTGGTCGGCAAAGCGCCGCCGCCGGAGGATATCAAGAAGCTGCTGGCGTGAGAAAAGGGTCAAAACACAGGAAGGAAAAGGTATGAGTACGAAACAAGCATGTGGATGTGGAACAGCCCCGAAACTGATCTTTGCGTGTTCGGGAGCGGCGGATGTGGGTGCGATTGCCGATCTGGCGGCGCGAAAACTGACGAAGGAAGGCGCCGGCAGAATGTATTGCCTGGCGGGGATCGGCGGACGGGTATCGGGGATTATGGCAACCACGGCAGCGGCCGCCAAGATCCTGGTGATTGACGGGTGTCCCTTGAATTGCGCCAGGAATACCTTCGAACAGGCCGGGTTCAAGAAATACGAGCATCTGCAATTGTCCGACCTGGGCATGGAAAAGGGAAAGACACCGCCAACACCGGAGGCCATCGCCACAGCGGCGACGGCAGCAATTCCGAAGCTGGCCTGCTGCTGACATTATGAAGCTGAAGACCTTGATTACCGCCGTGCTGCTGGCCTTCGTGGGCGTCAGCACGGCCTATTGGATCGTGACCGACATTCGGGCCAGGTCCCAGGCGGCCGAGACACCGGCGTCTGCCCCGGCCACGCCGGCCGATCGAGTCACGGTGTACTACTTTCATGGCGCCGCCCGCTGTGAGACCTGCATCAAGTTCGAATCCTATACGCAGGCCGCCTTGCAGGAAGGATTCGCCGCGGAACTCGCCGCTGGTCGCGTGGAATGGAAGATCGTGGATGTTGAAGAGCCCGCCAATGAACACTTCGTCCAGGATTACCAACTCAAGTCGAAGGCGGTGATCGTCGCCACATACCAACACGACCAGCAGACGGCGTGGAAGGACCTGGAGGAGATCTGGGCGCTCGTGAACGACAAAGACGCGTTCAAGAAGTACATCCAAGACGGCGTCAAGGAACAGTTGGCGACGAAATAGGACACGATCATGGAGAACCTGATCTGGGGAACACTGTCGGCCTTGTGGCTGGGGATACTGACCTCCATCAGCCCCTGCCCGCTCACCACCAACATCGCCGCCATCTCGTTCGTGGGCAGGCGAATCGAAAAACCCGCCTATGTGTTCCTCTCCGGCGTGCTCTATACCCTTGGCCGGACGTTGGCCTATGTGGTCCTGGGGGCCCTGCTCGTCTCCAGCCTGCTCTCGGCCCCTTTGGTCTCCCACTTCCTTCAGAAGTACATGAACAAACTCCTCGGCCTCGTACTGATCGTGGTGGGCATGTTTCTGATGGAGCTGATCCGGTTGACGCCGTCCGGCGGCGGCATGAGCGACCGAACGCAGAAGCGGGTCGAAGCCATGGGGATTCCCGGCGCGTTCCTCCTGGGGATCCTGCTCGCGCTCGCCTTCTGTCCGGTGTCCGCCGCCCTCTTCTTCGGCAGCCTCACCGCCCTGTCCGTGGAGTATCACTCGCGCTTCCTGCTTCCCTTTGTCTATGGCATTGGCACGGCGCTTCCCGTCATTGTCTTTGCGATTCTCCTCGCGCTCGGAGCAAAGTGGGTCGGCAAAGCCTTCAATCGCCTGATCCAGGTCGAGAAGTGGTTTCGCATGGCCACCGGCGCCATTTTTGTACTCGTGGGTATCTATCTCGTGCTCGTTCACATTTATCGAATACTGGCATAACAAAAGGAGGGTTTCTGCCATGGCAACACGTGAAAGCGATCATGTTCGGGAAAAAGTGCGGGAGCGATATGCAGGGATAGCATCGAGCGGGAAATCTGGCTGTGGCTGCTCGACCCCATCCTGCTGCTCCACGAAACGGCCATCCGTCAAAGCGCAGTCGGCCCAACTCGGATACTCCGCCAAGGAGCTCGCGGCGGTTCCGGAAGGCGCCAACATGGGGTTGGGCTGCGGAAATCCGCAAGCCATCGCCATGCTGAGGAAAGGCGAAACGGTATTGGACTTGGGGGCCGGCGGCGGCTTCGACTGCTTCCTGGCCGCCCGGCAGGTGGGGCCCCGCGGCCATGTCATCGGCGTCGATATGACGCCCGAGATGGTCAGCCGAGCCCGCGAGAACGCTCGACAAGGCCGATTCGCGAATGTGGAATTCCGCCTCGGGGAGATTGAACACCTTCCCGTGGCCGATAACAGCGTGGACGTGATTCTCTCCAACTGCGTCATCAATCTCTCCCCGGATAAACCCCAGGTGTACCGGGAGATCGCCCGCGTGCTAAAGCCCGGCGGGAGGCTAGCTATCTCGGATGTCGTGGCCATCCGCCCCGTCCCGGCTGCGGTAAAAAGGGATTTCGAGAAACACTCCGGATGCGTGGCGGGAGCGCTCCAGGTGAACAAGTTGGAGCACATCCTGCGGGTCGTGGGGTTCGACGGCGGCACCGTCAACGTGAAGGAGGAGAGTAAGGAGTTCATCAAGGACTGGTTCCCCGGCAGCGGGGTCGAACGCTATGTGCGTGCGGCAGCCGTCCAGGGCGTGAAGCCGGGGAGAAAGACGCGATGAAGATCAAGGTGGTGGTCGACGCCGGTATCTGCGGGTTTCAGACAAACATCCACGCCGAGAGCGACGACTCTCAGAATGTGTCATTCCGGATCGTGAGCGGATGCGAGAAGGTCCGGAAGTTCGCCGACGAGCTGGCGGCCAAAGGCCCCGTGGACGGGTATGCTGAGGTTGGAGCGGGGAGTGAGGGAGTGATCCTGACCACGTCCAACTCCGTCCTGAAAGGCTGTTGTGCCGGCTGTGCCGTTTATTGCGCTACCTTCAAGGCCATGCAGGTTGCCGCCGGTGTGGCCCTGCCGAAGGACGTTGCGCTCACGATGACGGCGGACAGGCTGTGAAACCGAGACGGAATCAACGATGAAGGCGCAGGCACTGATCCGTATCCAACGAATTGTTGTTTGACACGAATGCATAAACACATAATTATGCCTTCATGAGAACAACACTCGATATCCCGGATTCCATCGGCAGACGCGTAAAGATCACGGCTGCCCAGCGTGGCCTGAGCATGAAGGCTTTGATTGTAGCGGCTCTGGAAAACGAACTGGATACAAGAAAACGACCGACTCAAGTCCGGCCGCTCAGACTCCCTCTGGTCTCCAGCAAGACACCCGGCTGCTATGACCTGAAGCCGGAAGAGATCAACGACATTCTGGTGCGGGAGGAGGCAGCAGCCTATGAAGCGACTGAGCGACGTTAATGTGCTCCTGACGCTGGCCAGCGACCGTTGTCGGCAACACGCCGCAACCAAACGCTGGTGGGAGAGCCTGCCGCTAACGGAGTCGTTTTGTGTCTGCCGTCACGTTCAGACCAGTCTCCTCCGCCTTCTGTGTACGGAGGCGGTAATGGGCGATGAGGCCATGACCTTGCCTCAGGCATGGAGCGTATACGCGCAGTTTCTGGCGTCCGGACGTTTCCACTTTGTCCTGGAACCGCCGCGCCTGGATCCCACCTGGGCCGACTTCTGCCGTCCCTTTGGCCGTTCACCCAAGGTCGTCATGGATGCCTATCTGGCGGCCTTTTCGGTGGCTGGAGGTTACCGGCTGGTAACACTCGACAAGGCATTCGGCCAGTTCAAGGGTCTGGACTGGGAATGCCCCGTCTAAGGGGCTCCTCGCTTGGCCATTGACCGCCCCGCCCCAGCAGTGTTACCTTTCGATCAGGAGGTAACACCATGAAGACACCGTCCGTCACCCGCTTCAGCATTTCCATGGAAGGCGGCCTGGTGCGCCAGTTGGACGCCATGGCCGCGGAGAAGGGCTGCGCCAATCGCTCCCAGGCCGTGGCCACGATGGTCCGCGCTCATCTCATCGAGCACCACGGCCAGGCCGGCCACCACGAGATCGCCGGCACGATCACGCTGGTCTATGATCATCACAAGCGCAATATCCAGGCGCTGTTGACGGATATTCAACACGACCACCAGAACGTCATCATTGCCACCCTCCACGTCCACCTGGATCACCATAACTGCATGGAAGTCCTCGCCGTCCGCGGGCGCGCGAACCGGGTCAAGGCGGTTGCCGACGAGTTGATCACGGCCAAGGGCGTCAAGCACGGGAAGCTGACCGTGACGACGACCGGCCAGGAGTTTGCCCACTAGCCATGCACATCCCCGACGGGTTCCTCGACGCCAAGACGGCTGTCGCGACCGGCGTGATCGCCGTGACCGGCCTTGGTATGGCGCTACGGGCCGTGCGGCGCACGGTGGAACCGCGCCGCATCCCGCTGATCGGACTTGCCGCCGCCTTCATCTTCGCCGCCCAGATGTTGAACTTCCCCATCCTTTTCGGCACGTCCGGCCACCTGATCGGCGCCGTGTTGGCGACCGTGCTCCTGGGACCCAGCGCAGCGATCCTGGCGTTGAGCGCCGTCCTGATCCTGCAGTGTTTCATGTTCGCCGACGGCGGGGTGACGGCGCTGGGCGCCAACCTGTTCAACATGGCGCTGCTGGCGCCCACGGTCGGTTACGGTGTCTATGCGCTGCTGATTCGCGTCACGCAACGCGACCTGCGAGGCCGGCTCTTCGCTATCGCCTTTGCCGCCTGGTGTTCCACCGTGGTCGCCTCCATCGCTTGCGCCGCCGAACTGACGCTGTCGAACACGGTGGCATGGAACCTGGCCTTTTCTGCCATGGCGGGGCTTCACATGCTGATCGGCGTCGGCGAAGCCGTAATTACCACGCTGGTCGTGGCGGCGGTCGCCCGGACGCGACCCGACCTCCTCACCGACCGCGTCGACGCGGAGACTAGTCCGCGCTATCGCGAATTCGCCCTATACGGTCTGCTGGTGTCGGCGGGGATGGTGGTGCTCATCGCGCCGTGGGCCTGCTCATGGCCGGACGGACTGGAGAGAGTCGCCGCCTCCCTCGGCTTTGAGAGTCGGGCCATTTCGACTCCGGCGCCCCTGTCCGACTACGCCGTGCCTGGGATCCGGTCCGCCGTGCCGGCCACCGTGGCGGCGGGCTTGATCGGAACCGTGTTGGCCTTCCTTCTGGCCTACGCAGTCGTCCGCCTGCTCACACCGCCTTCCGCGGCCAGGAAAGGAGCCGGCGGTAGCCGGCTCGCGGCGACCATGCTCTTCGCGGGCACGGTGGCCTTTCTGCCGCGAACGGCCTGGACGGCGTACGAAGCGGCCGCGGCCATCCTTCTGCTGGCCCTGCTCCTGAGCCGGGTCCCCCTCGGACGCTTCGCTCTACGGCTTCTGTATCTCGAACCCTTCGTCGTTGGGGTATCCCTGCTTGCGCTCTTCCAGGCGGGAGGTCCGTCGATCTTCTTTGCCCTGCTGGCCAAAAGCACCTTGTGCCTCGGCGCCATGGTGTGGTTCTCAACCCTCACGCCATTCTCCGACGTTCTCGATACGCTCAAGGGCCTTCGCGTTCCGCCGCTTCTCGTGACGACGCTGGCCCTGATGTATCGTTACCTGTTCCTGCTGTCGGAAGAGGTGCGGCGCTTGCGGCGGGCGCGAAGCAGTCGAACCTTCTCGGCCACCCGATCCCACGCGTGGGCCTCATTGGCGACGGTCGCGGCCCACCTGTTCATCCGCACATCGGAACGCGCTGAACGACTTTACCTCGCCATGTGCGCGCGGGGGTGGACCACATGAACGCCATCGACATTCGGGGCCTGAATTACCGTTATCCGGACGGCACGCACGCGCTGAAGGATGTGACACTGTCGGTCGAAGACGGCGAGCGCGTCGGCCTGATCGGCCCCAACGGCGCCGGCAAATCGACCCTGCTGCTTCACCTCAACGGCCTGTTGCCGGAACGACCGGCCGCCGAGCCCGTCGTTCATATCCTGGGCCTGCCCATATCCAAGCCGCATCTCACCGCTATTCGGGCCCGCGTCGGGGTCCTCTTCCAGGATCCGGACGATCAGCTCTTCTGTCCCACGGTGGGCGAGGACGTGGCCTTTGGCCCGCGGCAACTGGGGCTCGCCGACGCGGGCCTGGCGACACGGGTGAGCGCGGCCCTGCAGCAGGTCGGCCTGGCCGGGTTCGAGAAACGCCCGCCGCATCATCTGAGCCGGGGCGAGAAACGCCGCGCCTGCCTGGCCGGCCTCCTGGCGTGCAACTGCCGCGTTCTCGTGCTCGACGAACCCACCAGCGATCTCGATCCGCGGGGCCGGCGCGAGCTGAAAGCCTTGCTGCGCGACCTGCCGGTTACCCAGCTCATCGCCACCCACGATCTGGAACTCGTGGCCGAACTGTGCCGGCGGACAGTGGTGCTCGACGGGGGAACCGTGGTCGCCCAAGGCCCCACTATGGAGCTGTTATCGAACGAAGACCTCATGCTGGCGCACGGCCTCGAACGCCCCCACATCTTGCGGCACCTGCATCCGCACACATGATCCGACAGGGAACCGGTTCGGCGCTTGACCCGTTTCCGGCGGTGTGCATAAATGCATCCGTATGGTGCAAGTCCGGAAACAACTCCTGATCATCCTCGTGGCGCTCTCCTGCTTGTCGTCCCCGGCGAGGGCGGCCAAGGAAGATCCCCGTGTTGTTCAGATCGCGCAGCAGATCCGGATTACCCGCCAGATCCTGGCAGAAACCGCCGATCCTGTTGAGAGAACGGACTGGGAGAAGCGCATCTCCCTGCTGGAACTCGACCTCAAGAATCTCCAAAGCCGGATCGTGCTCGAGGAAAAGGAGAACCGCCTGGCGTCACGGGTCAGCCGGAATCCGCTGTACGTGCTGCGCGAAGCCCTCGCCTCCATCGACACGGATGTCCGGACCGCGCGCGAAGCATCCTCCCAGCTGGTCCGCAAGCTGCACATCCTGAAGACCGAAAGAGCCGACCTCGCCACGCGCATGGAGAAATTCAGCGCGGACCCGGAAGCCAACGCCGAGTCGCTCGCCGAGATCGACGAGGTCATGCGGAACAAGGACGAGGAGATCCGCCTCTATACGCTTCAACACGACAACGCCGATCTCAGGGCCCGCTTGGCCTCGGAGGCCACCCGCATTGACGAGAGTGTTCGCGCCATCCCTGTCAACCCGCGCCCCACCGTCAAACTCATCTTTGACAAGCGAACCTACATCCGGGAGGAGGGTCGACAGCGCCAGGACCTCGACGCGCTTCGGATTGGCTACCGCCAGCACTACACGGAAATCAGCAATGCGCTGGTGCTGGCCGAGACGAAGTTCGCCAATATCGATGCCGAAATCTCCGCCCTCGAGAAGAAACGGAAGACCGGCGTCAGCCGCCAATTCAGCGTGCTCCTCTACATTGCCAAGAGCCAGAAAGACCTTCTTGAGAAACGGATCGGGCACCACAAGAATCAGCTTACGGCGACCGACGACTGCCTCACCATCGTCGAACTGTTGGCCGGCCTTTTTGACAAGGAGAACGCCTTTCTGGAGGCCGATGCCTCCGCGCTCACTCAGCGGTACGTGGCAAGTATCATCAGCCCCATACTCTGTATTCTTGTCGTCATCCTTGTCTTCACCTACATCAGTCGACGTGTCCTTCCCCGGCTCTACGAGCGGAACCGGCTCTTCATCGCCCGCCGGCTCGGCGGCTATCTCGTCTTCCTGATCATCCTGATCATCCTGATCCTGTTCTTCCTGGAGGACTTGAAGCCCATTGCCACGATCATGGGAATCGCCGGCGCCGCGCTGGTAATCGCCTTGCAGGACCTGTTCTCGTCGCTGGCGGGATGGTTTGTGATCGTGGGTAGCCGCAAGTTCAAGGTCGGCGACCGGGTCGAAATCGACGGAACCCGCGGCGATGTCGTGGATATCCAACTGCTACGGACCACGCTCCTCGAGCTGAACAACTGGCTGGGGGTAGACGAGGCGACGGGCCGGGTGCTTACAGTCCCGAACAGTTTCATCTTCAAGGGCAAGGTGTTCAACTACACGCACGTTCACCCCTTCATCTGGGGGCGCCTGGACGTCACCGTGACGTACGAAACACCCCAAGAGGAAGCCCGGGCGCTACTACAGCGAATCCTGGAAGAGGAAACTCGCGAGGAATTTTCCGCCGCCGCGCAGGCCGGCTTGGCCATGGAAAAGGAATATGGAACGCCGGATACACTCTACAGGCCGAAAGTGTACTCGATTATCGCCGACAGCGGGATTGAGTTCAAATTGATCTACGTCAGCCATTACCGCCATTGCTCATCGACGCGCAATCGTATCAACGAGCGAATCATCGCGGAATTCGCCAAAGATCCCCGGATGCAGTTCGCGTACCCGACCGAACGTCAGATCCCGACACCGGAACAGGGAACCCTACACGTCACGGTTGACGGTTCCCCTCGGACCGCCACTCCCCCCGCGCGGTGAAGGCCCTGGCGGCCTAGTCTTCCAACGGCATGGGGTTGCAGAGATTCTTCTTCGAATCCGCCACCCGCCCGCAGTTGAAGCACATGAATTTCGGCTCCTGGACCAGCTCCCGGATTTCGTCGAACTTCTTCTCACTGGCCAGGACGCAGATATGTCCCTTGTGATCGCCTTTGCATGTTGTCTCGCTCATGTCGTCTCCTCTTCTTCCGGCTACGGCGCATACCATAGCTCAACATTCCGCATGTCTTCCACTGCCATTCCGGCCGGCACACTCCCGGGAGTTTTCGTCATCTTGTGGACGACTTCGCCTTTGTCCACACCAGCCGCCATGAACACGATGTGTTCCGCCTTCAGGAGAAGATCCCGGGTCACCGACACTCTGTTGTGACCCGACTCCCGTTTCACCGGCACGGCATACCGTCCCTGCCCCCTCAGAATGTCGTTGCCGCTGAACAGCGACGCCGTATGCCCGTCGGCGCCAAGCCCGAGGAGGCCCAGTTTGATGCGCCCCCCCTTCTTCAGGTATCCGCGCAGGGCTTCATCGTAGCGATCCGCCGCCTTCTCGAGCGGCAGCTCGGTATCCACCCGCAGCACGTGCGTTTCGTGAATGCCCAGGGCATGGATCATGCCCCGCATCATCCCGAAGTTGCTGTCTGGCGAGTCCAGCGGAACGTGCCGCTCGTCGCTGACCAGTATTCTCAACCAGTGACTGATCTTCACCGGCTCTCTCGTCAGCGCCTCGTAGATCCCCAGCGGCGTCCGCCCGCCCGGCAGGATGACGCCGTGCGGCTGCGCGGCGCCCACCCGCATGCTCGTGCTCAGCAGGGCGAGCACCCCCCTTTCCAACTCCGCAAAGTCTTTGAACAGCTTCAGCCTCATGGTCCTCTCTCGTTCCGCCCTAAGCCCACGTCACGCCCGCCCGGGCGGCCAGCTCTTTCACCGACGCCGGCCCCTCGCTGAAGCATGTGTACGGCTCCGGCTTCTGCCGCCGCTCCGCCATGTCGTGGAGCACGGGCGTGAAGATGTCCCACGCGGCCGCCAACTCGTCTTTCCGGATGAACAGACTCCGGTCTCCCCGGATCACCTCCAGCAGCAGGCTCTCGTAGGCGTCAGGGATCGTTTCCGAAAACGCGGTCTTATAGTGCAGATCCAGCTCCCGCGGCGCCAGCTTCAATTCCAACCCGGGCACTTTGTTCACAATCGTGAAGTGGATGGCCTCGTCGGGTTGGATGCGGATCGACAGCTCGTTCGCCGCCGGACAACCCCCGATAGCACAGAACATGCTACCGGCCACCTCGCGGAACTGAATCCGGATTTCCGTCCGTTTCTCGTCCAGCGCCTTGCCCGCCCTGATCAGGAACGGGACACCGGTCCACCGGGGATTGTTGATCCTGAACACCGCCGCGGCGCTGGTGGGGGTCACGGAGTCGGGGGCCACGCTCTTTTCCTGCGTATAGCCCACCCCATGCCGTCCGTCGCGCGCCCCGGCCGTGTACTGGCCGATCACCACGTCCTCCGCCTTCAGCGGGCAAATCGCTCTCAGGACCCTGACTTTCTCGTCCCGCACGCCGTGGGAGTCAAACCGGGCCGGTGGCTCCATGGCCGTCAGCGCCAAGATCTGCGTGAGGTGGTTCTGCATGACGTCGCGGATGATCCCGTAATGGTCAAAGTACCCGCCGCGGCCTTCCACGCCGATCTCTTCCTTCCAGGTGATCTGCACGTTCCGGATAAAGGTCGCGTTCCACACCGGCTCGAAGATCAGGTTCGCAAACCGCAGGATCATCAGGTTCTGCACCACTTCCTTCCCAAGATAGTGGTCAATGCGATACGTCTGTTCTTCCACAAACACCTTGGCCAGCGCTTCTCCCAGCCGATCCGACGATTGGCGGTCCTCGCCAAACGGCTTTTCCACGACCACGCGCGACCAGGGCTTGGAAGACCCGCACCGCACGAACCCGGCGTTCGCCAGCGTCCGGGCCACATCCACGAAGATCGCCGGCGGCACCGCCAGGTAAAACAGACGATCGGTGTCGTGCTGCTTCTCAACGTCCTTCATCACCTCGTAGAGATCGAGAAAGGCGTCCTTCGACGTGTAGTCGCCGGGAGCATAGAAGCAGTGCGCCAGGAACTCGTCCATGCGGGCTTCACAGGACTCGTTCGGCACGTAACGGCAGGTCAGGTTCTCCTTGATCCGGTTGCGGAATTCCTCGTGTGTGAAGGGCGTCCGGGAAAAGCCGAACAGGTTGAAGGCCGGCGGCAGGAAGCCCTGGCAGTAAAGCGCAAAGAAAGCGGGAATGATCTTCTTTCTCGCCAAATCTCCCGACGCCCCGACCACGACCACGCTGAGATGATCTGTGCCGCGATTCATTTTGCCTCGTGGGCCGCCGGCGGACGAAGGACGACGTACGTCGGAAGCCCGACCACGCCGAAACGATCCAGTGCCGCCCCAATCTCCACATCGTTCAAGTCGTCCGCCTGGTATTTCACTCTCACGTACGAACCGAGCCGGCGATTCACCTCGTCGTTCTTGAACGTGGTTTCGTCCATGGTCAGGCAATTCTTACACCAACTGGCCCAGAAGTCCACAATCACGAGCCGGTTCCCCTTTCGCGACAGGGCCAGCGCCTCGTCGAGTGAGGTCATCCACCCCTGATTCAGCGTGGCCTGTTGCTGTGCTTCGGCTGTCTCGGCCCGGTGTTCCGGAGTCCAACAGCGCGCCATCCGGCAGCTCTCGTACCCGTACCAGGCGGCCATCAGCAGGATGAGAATTCCAAATCCGCGTTTCACACGCTCCATCCACCGACCGGGCTTGGGGAGAAACGACAGCCCCGCGCCGGCGAACGGCCACGGCAACGCCATGCCGATGCCCAGCAGGAAGGGCAGGAACAATCCGACGACCTCGGAGCGCTGGTACAGATCGGTCGACAGGAGCAAGACAGAGACCACCACCGGCGCCACGCAGGCGCCCGCCAGCAGGGCCGACACAACGCCCATGAAGAGAACGGTCAGGAAACGACCTCGGCTCGCCCCCGTCCCCGCCGTCCCCTGGAAGCGCGAGAAGTCGATGGTAAACACATCGAACATGCCCAGCGCCAGGACAACGAAGATGATCGCCACCACGGCGTTGAAAAGCGGCGAGGAATTCAACACGCCAAACTTGGCGCCCGTCAGCACGACAAACACACCCAACGCGCCATAGGCCAGCGCCATGCCCGCGCCATACGTGGCGCCCAGCGCGAGGCCCCGGAGCCGTGAACCCGCCTGTGCCCCCGCCCCGATAATGGCGATATTGATGGGGATCATCGGCAACACGCACGGCGTCAGGTTCAGACCCAGGCCCCCGATGACGATCATGATAACCGCCAGCCACACCCACATTCCCTTCTTGTTGAAGAGGGCCTGAAGCCGGTCCTTAGGCGTGCCGTGTCCGGCTTCCGCCTCGTCAAGAAAGCGAAGGAATTCCGGCGCCGGCATGTATCCGACCGCGCGCCCCGCCACGGCGAAGGTCGGAAGCGCGTTCTGCCAGCCCAACGCCGGGGCGACGACCGGCGTCGCGGTCTGGCCTTTCGCTGCGGCCGGGGGGGGACTCGTCTGGACCGGGCTCACGGTAATCGTCTTGTTCGCCGGCAGGAAGCACTGGTTCTCGCTGCACCCCTGATACTTGACCTTGACCACGATCCCCGTGCTGACGTCGCCCCGGACCGCATACGTCAGCGCCACGTCGTGTTCATACACCCGGTCAGGGGTATCGCTAAACGCGTAGGTCTTCTCCTCGGCCGGTGGAATCTGCAGGGGAACCAGCTCGATCCCGTCCGCCGGGATCACCTTGATCCGATCGGCGTAGAGGTGATTGGACGGCGTGATCGTGAACTCCACCCGCAGGACCTGGCCCGTCTCTTCAGTCTGCAGGCGGACGTTGACTCCAAAGGGCTCGCCTGCCGCCACTGTTCCGGCGAGCACAAGTACCGCGATGGCGATAGCCAGAAGTTGTCGCTTGATCATTTGTCTTCTTCGCCTTCTTTCGGCCACGTTTTTACGATCTGAACAACATCGCGAACATAAGCGCACTCGCATTCGTTGCCGCAGGGTTCCAGGGAGTCTTTGTGCAGGCAATGGCCCGGGCACTTCGCCGTCCTCGTCATCCGCGTCT
>Ga0172375_10007523_pt1 | contig 14898 bp, 15 predicted proteins | sample LakKiv1m_FD_114537 | JGI IMG/M metagenome (GOLD analysis project Ga0172375, IMG submission 114537) | Freshwater microbial communities from Kabuno Bay, South-Kivu, Congo - kab_092012_11.1m | ecosystem: Environmental > Aquatic > Freshwater > Lake | place: Democratic Republic of the Congo... | reverse complement strand
GGTCTTTTCCGCCCGCCTCGCCCCGCCTGAAATCCCCATAGACCAGCGCCCTGCCGGCGGGATTCGTTCAACCGGCAAGTTGCGAGCATGCGCTTCGCGACGCTCGCAACCCGCTATGAGTTATCGCGAAAACATTCCCTGTTCCTGTGTGTAGGGAACTCCCGCCGAAAGTCCTCTCGCGGCAGTCAGTTACCGCTGCGCCTGCCTCCCCGCCGGGCGCTTAGTCGCGAAACTTCCCTGTATTTTCCCAGGAGAACAGGGAATTTCGCTCAGTCAGCCGCAGAGAGCCGTCCACGTCGGACTGCCCCCACCGCCAACTTTCCCCTTCCGCCTCGAGCCGTCTGGCGCGGCCTACGGCCTGGATGTAATTGACGACCATCGCGGAGGGAGTTAACCGAGACCAAGCAAGGCTCACGAGCGACGACCCGGTATCATCGGAACTGTCGTTTCGGCGTAGCCGGAATAGAGGGCCGCAAGAGACACTCGTCGAGATGCTAATCAGAAGATCGAAGTCCCGTTAGCTGACGCCGTGAAACCCAGGACAACATCCAATCCGAAACGACGGCTCCGCTCCTCGCCAAGCTCGATGGAAGAACGCGCGGAGCTCGAAGCACTGGCAGACCGTTCGCGATACGGCGGCAACCCTGAGCACAAACGAAACCCGGGCGACTTCGGCCTCACGCCGCCGAGCTCGCCGAGGCCCGCGAAAACCCTCTGCGACGATGCAGGCGTATCGCGGCGGGAGGCCGCCCACGAACTACTTCGAAGCGGAATCCGCGACGGGCTTGTCAGCCAGCAGTCACGGGGTAATTGGCCGCAAAACGTCTGGGCGGTGTCTGACGGTGGCGTACCTTTCGAAGCCTCACTAGAGAACCAGGAAACCGGCACCTACCACGGCTACCCCATGATGGCTGCCGATCCTCTGCGCGCCGAGATCAAGGCGCGCTGGGAGGCACGATCGTGAATCCGCGTTTGACGATCGAACCGGAATGGGAACCGGCTGATCACGGCCCTGCGGAGCTACGCGAAACGAGCGCGCTGCTGCGCATCAGCGCCGGCAAGAACGTCCTCACGCGCAACGAGAATGCCTGGTCGAGATCGGTTCACGACGCGATCCGGGTGTCCGCCTACCCTCTGGCCCTGTGGTTCGTCAGCGGCTGGTGGCGACTTCGTTGGGAACCGGTACCGATCGGCCTGCGCGGCCTCTCTTGGCGAATGGCTCATGAAACAGCCGCTGCAGGTTACGGCTTCCTCTGGCCCACGCTGGAGTTCGGGTCGGACGGCGAACGAGTTCGAATCGCGAGTCATCAGAGTGACCCGCTGACGAACGAGACGGTTCGCTATCTCTCGAGTGCTCGTGTCAGCGTCTCAGCCGGCCAGTTCGAACGCTCCGTTGAAAATTTCGTCAACCTGGTCATCGCGCGGCTGGACGCCGTCGGCCTCGCGGCAACACAACTCCACGCACTGTGGTCGGAACTTGCCGAAGAACGCGCCGAGCCCGCCGCGACTCGGTACCGCTCACTTGAAGCACGACTCGGGTTCGAGCCAGACGAGACTCCGGCCGGTCTGGTAGAGAAACTCGAAGACTTGATCGGCCGTGCCGGCGAACAGGCCGTCGCGGAATTGGCGACGGCCTGCGCCGGCGCCGAACCGGAGCGCGCTCTCGACAAGATCGTGCACCTGGCAGAATCACCAGGGGTAACCGGCCGTATCGCCTCTCCTGCGTCACTCCCTCACAGGAGCGCCGATGATTGCGCCCTGGCTGTCGGCCCACCCTGGGAACGCGGACGACAACTTGCCCGGATGGTACGGACAACGTACGCGCTTCCGCAAGCCATCGTTTCCGATCGCATCCTGGCGGAAGTGCTCGGTGTCGAAGAATCCGTGTTCAACGCCACGAACGGTACAGCCGAACGGTTGCCGGCCGGCCTCGCCGTGCGTGGCTCTTCGACAGATCGCGTCTCCTTGCTATTCCGCAAGCACAACCGCGCAGGCCGACGCTTCGAAGCAGCCCGGTTGCTCGCCGCACACCTCTCCGCACCTGCCACCGAGCAGTGGCTACCAGCAACAGATGCGAAAACCGCTCGACAGAAAATGCAACGAGCTTTCGCTACCGAGCTCTTGTGCCCCATCGACGAACTGCGCGATTTTCTGGCCGGCGACTTGTCCGAAGAAGCGATCGACAACGCTAGCGAACATTTTGCGGTGTCACCGTTGGCCGTCCGCAGCCACCTGCGGAACAACAGCGTGCTGTAACGATAGACTGGTGGTGGATCTCGCGCTGAGAAATCGCTGCGACGAAAACCGACGCATCGAGGACCGCGCCACTCAACGACGTCCCTCGGCCACAGCGACAACGGCATCGAAGGGTTCGGATGGCCTCGGGATCCGCGCCAAGGCGTCCATCAACGCGCGCACCGTGGCGATCTCGGCAGCAGTGAGACGACGCGGTTCCTCTTCGATCGGAGCGATCCGGACGGCGGGCTCGCCATCGACCGTGATCACTACCGACTCACCGGTACGGCGGACCCTGCGAACCACCTCAGACAAACCCGCTTTTGCCGCGGAGAGATTCAGGGCTCGACTCGGGTTAGGCATGCAACCAATCTGGTCCGATCGGACCAGATTGGTCGAGCTTCCGCCGGCGTGTTCTCCACGGTCCCCGAACAGACCGTTGCGCGCTCCGGGGACCGTTCCCACGACGGCTTGTCCAGTAGTCGTCAGATCTTGCCCGTCCACGTTGGTGATCTGCTGATCTGGCGGTCGATCCCGGATTCCGCTTCGCCTCGAGCGGCGGCGACTGGAATCTGTGCGGCGGCGGGGTACGTACATAACCATGTACCGCTTGTGTACATAGCTGGAGGCTGGTCATGCAAGAAACGACGTTCACGGATTTCCGCAATCGCGCGAAGACCTACCTGGATGCGGTCGAGAGCGGCGAGACCGTGCGCATCTACCGCAACGGCAGACCCGTTGCCGATGTCGTGCCGGTTGCCAGTCGGACTCCGGCCTGGAAGAACCCGCCTGAGATTCGTCTGACGTCGTCGGGACTGCGGTTGAGTCGAGAGATCCTGGCGGACCGGGAACACGGCACCGGCCTGCGGCGGTCGATCGCAGGACTCTGCGGAGAACCGAATACGCGATTCAGGGGAAGTCTTCTCTACCGGCGATTCGGCCGGGTCGCACCGCAGGTCACCGTCGGGCCCGAAAGGCGAAAGTATCGGAGGATGCGAACTGTCGGAGACGGGGTGTGGCGATCTTGCCCCCGGCCTCAGCGCAGCCTTTCGGCCACGTAGTCCGACAGCGTCTGTCCGGCGCGCTTGGCTTGACGTCGGACCTTTTCGATAAGCTTCGGTGGGAGGCGAAACGTGACTGGTTTGTTTCCGGAGGCCGGGCGACCAGCGCCGGGGCGTGCCCCGCCATGGCCCGGCAGGATTTCCGTTCCCACCCGGCGACCGATCTTGATGGGCTCATCCGTGTAGGTGATTCGCTTCTTCATAGAACGCCTTGCCCTTTCTCCAGTATCCGGCACCGATGATTCGAACCTTGCCGCCGCGAACAGTGAACCGAACCGTCAGGATCCCGCCACCCACGTCTCCGAACGCGAAGTACCGCTGCTCGCCGGAACTGTGTTCGAGGTCCTCGGCCAGGACGAGCCTCGGGTCTTCGAAGACCTTGGAGGCCAAATCGAAGGAGACCGAGTGCTTCTCGAGATTCTGCCTCGCCTTGGCTTCATCCCACTCGAACTCCACGACCGGCAGGGTAGCCGAAGCCTCTTGAATGTCAACGTCCTTTTTCAACTTCCGGGCGGCGGGTTCACCATCGACCGTGATCACTACCGACTCACCGGTACGGCGGACCCTGCGAACCACCGCAGACAAACCCGCTCTTGCCGCGAAGTCTCTCGTGGTGGACAGCCTTTGCAATCATCGCACGAATACATATTGGGTCTCATCGCATTGACGGATGCGCGGGCGACGTGGCCGCTCACGCGACCCATCCTCGCGCGGCGGATGCCGCCGAAACGGAGACCTCGAACATGTCGAAGCAAGCCGAGCCGTACACTCTATGGGGCATGCCCTGCTCCCTCTACACGGGAAAGATCCGCTCGTATCTCCTCAAGAAGGGAGTCGCGTTCCGCGAGGTCTTTCCGCTGCATCCGGATTTCATGTCGCGCATCGTACCGGCCGTGAAATCGATGGTCGTACCGGTTCTCGAGTCACCCGAAGGCGACGTGGTCCAGGATACGACGGACATGATCGACTTCGTCGATGCTCGCCATCCCGAGCCCGCGCTGCAGCCGTCCGATCCGGTTCAGCGAGTGGTTTCCCTGCTCTTCGACGCCTTCGGCTCCGAAGGACTATTGCCCACAGCGATGCACTACCGCTGGTCCTATCGCGACTACCACGAGCAATTCCTTCGCATGGAGTTCGGCCGCGGGCTCTATGCGGGCTCGAGCCGTGAGGCTCGTCTGGAAGCGGGCCTGCAGTTCATGACGTACTTCTCGGGCTTCCTGCCCAGCCTCGGCGTCCATGCGGAGACCATTCCGGCTCTGGAGGCCGCGTACGCGGATCTGCTTGACGCGTTCGACGTGCACTTCCAGTCGCATCCGTATCTGCTCGGCGGAAGGCCCTGCTATGGCGACTTCGGTTTGATCGGGCCGCTATACGCTCATCTCGCGCGAGATCCGTATCCGGCAACATTGATGAAGAATCGCGCTCCGAACCTCTACCGCTGGACCGAGCGCATGAATCTCGAGGCTCTCGTCGACGGGGAGTTCTTCGACCGCCCGGCCGAGTACCCCGCGGACGCAGCGATTCCGGAGACGCTGTTGCCGGTGCTTCGGTTGCTGTTCGCAGATTGGGGGCCGGTGGTGACTGCCGACGCACGATGTTTCCGCGAATGGATCGCTGCCGACCCTTCGCGCCCGGCGGGCACCGTGGTCGCCGCCGACGGTGCGCGCCGCGTGCATCCCACCGTGGGCCGCGCGATATGCACGCTGCGCGGCGTCGAAGTCCGCCGCGACAGCGCCCCGCACGGCCTGTGGTTGTTCGATCGCGCCGCGCGCTTGGCGAGAACGCTCGAGGGTGACGCCCACCTCCGCCTCGACGCTCTGCTGGCCGCGACCGGCGGCCGCGAAACGATGTCGATCGACGTCGGGCGCGCGATGAAACGCGAAGATTGTCAGCTCGTACTGGCTTGACGCAAAGCCACCGGCGCACGCGTCTGTTCGCGGGTTCCGATGCCCAGCCGGCGAGGACGCCGCGCTGCTTGCTGCACGGGCGGCCGAGGGCAGCACTGCGCATCCCGAAAAGCCCATCTGGCGCGTCGGCTGAGTTTTGGCACACCACAGCCGATCGCCGCCGCTGCCGAAGTCTGGACGTTCAATGCGCCGGCGTGTCTCGTGCGGCGGCGACCGCCTGCTGCTTCGTCGTTTGCTCCTCGGCCGTCAGCTGCTCGCGCCCGAGTTTGTAGCTGAGCTTGTCGATCGTGACGGTGAACTTGAAGGGCAGCTCGTAGCTATCGTCGACGCCGTGCCCCCATGATGCCTTTCCTCGCTCGAAGTCCGCAAGATCCTGAGGCAAGGGCCGGCTGCCGCGCTTTCATTCCTCCATCTTTGGAATCTTCGAGTCCACTGCGTTGTCGCTACTGGTCGTTCCGCTCGTCTACCATCGCCAGCTCGGTAGCGCGGCGCAACGGGACCGGCAGTGACCGGTTTCCGCTCGACCACGGAGGGAAAGTCTCTCGGCCTTCGCGCACCTGCGGCTGCGGCTGTGCCTCCAACTATTCTGCGTCTAACTCGGTGTCGCAGTTGCCAAGAATTGCCGCTTACGGCCTCCCCGACGCCGGGCGCTTTGTGTGGCTCGGCGTGCTCAGGGCCTGCTCGATGATCCTCTGCGTGCAGCCTTCGAAGTACTCGCGCAGCTCACGCTCGAACTCGCAGAACTGCGGCCACAACACCTCGTCCACGAACCGCTTCGGCACCTTCGCGCGGATGGTGTTGCGGCGCTGGCCTCTACGGCGATAGGTCGCAAACCCGTGATGTCGAAGCAGTGCGTGCAACAGACGCTGAGACCACGGATCGGTCAGCGAGAAGCGATACTCCACGGCCGGATCCTCGGCCACCTCGACCCGCGGGGCGCTGCGGCCGAGTCGCTGCAGAAGGCGATCGCGAGCCCGCGCCGCCGCGTCGCGCTCACCATCGGTGCCGGGCCTGGCGAACAACGCTTCGATGCGCCGCAGTTTTTCGATGAGCTGGCCTTCTTCGCTCGTCACGCAACCCCCCTTGTCGAAAGGGCGCAATGCTGCTGCACGCGCGCCGCGGTGACAATGACGCGGATGTGCTGAACTCGGCCACTGCGAGGAGGCGGGCAAGGGCGCGATCTGGCAGGCCTCGACCGAGCGCCGCGGGGATTACCCGCAGTTTCCGGCCCTGGAACATTACACCGCTGTCTCGGCCCCCTTTGCCGAGCCCATCTGCGGGAGTAGGATCCGCCCATGACGCAGATCGCAGACAGAAACGAAGGTTACGACGTGGGCAGCTACTTCGCGCTCGTCGAGTGCGGCATCCTTGCGCCGGACGACAAGGTCGAACTTCTCGAAGGACAGATCGTGTCGATGGCCCCGCCCTCACCGATGCACAACGCGGTCGTCTACCACGTCGAGCATCTGCTGATCCGCAAGCTCGGCCCGGACGCGCTCGTGCGCACACAAATGACCTTCCTCGCCGGACCGAAGAGCGTCCCCGAACCCGACGTGGCCGTGGTGCCCGGGCGCAACGCCGACTACCTGCGCCGCCATCCGTCGAAGGTGCACCTGCTGGTCGAAGTGGCCGACAGTTCGCTCGCCCAGGATCGCCTGACCAAGTCCGCCATCTACGCGAGGGCAGGCGTCCCCGCCTTCTGGATCATCAACCTGCGCGACCGCAGCGTCGAGTGCTTCAGCGAGCCTGACCAGATCGGCCGTCGCTACATGCAGAAGTCGCGCGCCACGGGCAGCGATCTGCTTTCCCTGAGCGCCTTCCCGGAGGTTTCCATCCAAGCCGACGAACTGTTCCCGGAAGAGAGCGGCGAAGCAGAGGAATAGCCGCAATCGCGCTCGCGGGAGTCGCTGGTCCCGGTTCGCCCGACTATCGCGCTCTTTCCGAAATGTAGTCCGACATCGTCTACCGAACGCTCTTGGCCCGGCGGCCTGCTCCTTCAAACGCCTTGGGCGGCGATCGAAACGTAACAGGCTCATTGCCGGCAATGAGGCGACCACACCGGCACGCGCACGTCCCTTACCACGCAGAACCGCGCTTCCCACCTGACGGCCGATCTGGATGGGCTCACTTGTGTAGGCTAAGAAACTCGACGAAGTCCACACCGCGTCGACGGTCCGAGCAACGCGCCGTTTGTATCTGCTCAACGCCCCCTCGTCATCTTAATCGAAAGCCCGCGCGATTCGGCACTCGATCGACAACGTCGCCCGAGCCCGGTCGCGCACAGCTGCGGACCACCGGCGCTGCGCGGGGTTGGCCCGGGTTGCGCCTGCTGCTACACGGCTTGGCGCTATGTTCGACCTCAGCGACGAGCACCGCACCGTCCTCGACCAGGCCGATCGTTTCGCGCGTGCCGAGCTCTACCCGCTGGCCGAGCGCATGGACAAGGACGAGTGGTGGCCCGATGACCTGTTCGCGCGCATCGGCGCGGCCGGCTTCGTCGGCGTAACGGTTCCGCAAGAGTACGGCGGCGCCGGGCTCGACCTGCTCTGCGAAGGACTGGTCACGCAGGCGATCGCGCGTTGGAACCCGGCGGTTGCGCTCAGCCAGGTCGCGCACGAGAACCTGTGCCTCGACAATCTCTACCGAAACGGCAACGAGGAGCAGCGCAGACGGTTCGTGCCCGCGCTGTGCAGCGGCCGCAGCGCCGGCGCGCTCGGCCTCACCGAGGCCGGCGCGGGCTCCGACGCGCTCGGCGCGATGGCGACCACCGCGCGCCGCGACGGCGACGACTGGATTCTGGACGGGACCAAACTCTACATCACCAACGGCCCGATCGCCGACGTCGTGCTGGTCTACGCCAAGACCGACAAGACGCGCGGATCACAGGGCATATCGGCGTTCCTGGTGGAGAAGGGCACACCCGGCTTCGAGGTCGCGCAGAAGCTCGCGAAGATGGGCTTTCGCGGCAGCGCCACCGGCGAACTCGTGTTCGACAATTGCCGCGTGCCGGCCGCCAACCTGCTCGGTGAAGAGAACCGCGGCGTGGCCATCGTGATGAGCGGACTCGACCTGGAGCGCGCGATGGTCGCCGCAATCGCGCTCGGTGTCGCCGAGCGCGCGTTGGACCTTTCGGTCGAGTACGCGAGAACGCGCCGGCAGTTCGGCAAGCCGATCGGCAGCTTCCAGATGGTGCAGTCGATGCTGGCCGACATATACGTTGGCGTCGAGACCATGCGCACGTTCGTCTATCGCACGCTGGTGCAAGCCGGCCGCCTCGAACGCGGCGAAGGCGGGCGCGGCGGCATCCACAAGCTGACCGCCGCTTCGGTGCTGTACGCCGCCAACACGCTCAACGACGTGCTCGACAAGGCCGTGCAGATCCACGGCGGCTCCGGCTACATGCAGGAGTCCGAGATCAACCGCCTGTTCCGCTGCACCAAGCTGCTGGAGATCGGCGCCGGCACCACCGAAGTGCGCAAGATGATCATCGCGCGGGAGTTGCTCGGGAAGATCGGGTGACTCGCACCTGCTTCGCCCCGGCTATGCTGCTCTGGTCTGGTCGAGGCGGAAGCGAAGCGAAGAGGCAGAGTGCTCGCGCGCCCTTCGGCAGTCGCGGCTATGCTGCTCTCGTAGAGGCGGGAGCGAAAGGCAGATGCGTGAGTGCCCGCTTGCCCTTCGGCAGTCGTGTCTATGCTTCTCTCGTCGAGGCGGAAACGCACGATAACGCGTTGGTAGTCTGCCGCGACTCTCGCCGGTCTTCGGTGGAATCGGATCGGTCGTTCCGGCCTGTCTCTACTTCCACCAACTGCCCAGAAGGAGTTCCCACGCTTCGTCGTGGCTTTCCGTCTTGACGGGCACGATGCCGGCCGGGCCGGTCTCGAGATGCGCAGGAAAGCAACAAGCCGGATGCAGGTAGAAGACTTGCGGGCGTGCGCCCTCCGATACTCTCGCTAGCTGGCGCTGACGGTCGTGCAGAACCAAACACATGTCCAATTCCGCGCGGTCGAGTCCGCAACCGATGAACGCGACGTCGGAGTTGATCAGCATGTCCCACCAGCACGCAGATCGCCGGCCGAGGCGTCGAACTTCGGCGTGCCATGCCTTGGCGTCCTTGTTGGTCCAACGCGCTTCCCTCGAGAGATTCCGCGCCGCGCGCCAAGTGCGTTGTCTACCGCGGAATCTCTCGATTCCCGTGAGCGCCGCTTGCGCAGATTTTGCGTACGCGCGCACGCCCAGTTGCAGACAGGAAGCTGAAGCAAAGTCCGCGACAACGCCGTGCGGGTGCCAGACGCGGGTCGCGCCGAGGTGAACACGAAGCATCGACGTAACTTGGCCGGTAGGTCCGCAGACGTGCCTTTGCAAACAGGGCTTCTCCGCTGCGTCAGCAAGCGCCCCGTCGAGCGTCTGATCGAAGTTCACCGTGACGATATCCCGGAATCGTTGTTTCTGTAGCGCTTTCCCGAATCGCTGCAGGTCTTTCTTTGCCGGCGTAGCGCCGGCCATCAAGTTCAGGATTCGCTCCCGCAGAACCTCTTCGTGTCCGCTCACCGGGTCTCTTGGGAACTTCCCTGCCAGAGTAGCAAGTAGACTCTCCCAGGTCGCCGTCGGATCATCGTGGCGCACCGCGAGTGGGAGCTTATGTTTGCCGCCAGTGCGCCGGACGGCTTCGAGCAATGCGTTCCAGTTCTTGAGACGCGCTCCGCCGTCCACGCCGGGATACGCCACGCCGTGTTCTGCGAGGTGGCGGTGCAAACCACTGCCGACGACGACTGTCAACTCTCGAGAATCGTCATCGAACCGACGGTCCAGTGCAGCTTGCAGTCGCTTCCTCGCGTTTCTACCCTTCGAGCCGTAAACCATCGGTTCACTCCTCACTGCGGTACCGTAACTCGCACCACGGCCTTCGATTTGAAGGTGATGCCGGTGTTCCTGTAGATGCTCGTCGCGTCGTCGAAGGTCGAGTCCCAACATGCGCCGAGCGAGTTGACCACTTGCACGACGACTTTGTCGTCGAAGGCGAAGTAGCGGCCGGCCGAGAACGGCTCCGGCACCGGCAGGCACGAGCCGACGGCCTTGAGCGTCAGCCGCGCCGTTCCGTTCGTTCCTGGAACAAGCGCCATCCCCAGCACGCCTTCTTCGTCGCAACCGCGATGCCGGTATGAAAGGCCGTAAGCGCCTCGGTCTCTCCAGTCGGTCCCCGGGAAAACGTCGATTCCGGTGTCGGCGTCGGGGAAGCGGGCTGGATCGGCCGCGGGGATGTAGAAAGTGCCGCCGGCCTGGTCGTAGATGCACACCGAGTAGCCGGTATCGATCGTCGGGAAGCCAAAGGCTTCCAGCGGAACGTCTTCCCCGCGCATCCACTTCCACTTGAGCCGGCCGGTGTTGCTGCGCGCCGTGATCACCACCGCCGCGTTGGTGGCGGTGCGGCAGGTGCCACCCTCGTCGGTGCGTAGCTGCGGGCGCGGGGCGTAGACGCACTGCCCGGTGGCGGGGTCGCAGTAATCCTGCGTGCACAGTTGTTTGTCGTCACAGGTGAGCGGCGTGCCGGCGCAGACTCCGGGAGCAGTACAGCGGTCGTTTGCCGTACAGAGATCGGCATCGTCGCAGGCAGTCCCGACGATCCCGACGCAAGTCGCCGATAGGGCATCGCAGGTTCCGTTGCACTGCGAGTGCTGCACGCACGGGTCGCCGGTGTGTAGCGAGCACGCGCCGTCGAGGCAGGTGTCGGCGCCGTTGCAGTAGTTCGCGTCGTCGCAGGTCGCCGAGTTCGCGAGGTGACGACAACTGCCGGCGCCGTCGCAGGTGTCGTCGGTGCAGACGTTGTCGTCGCTGTCGCACGCGGTGCCCGCGGGTTGAAAGCCGTCCGACGGACAAGAGGTGGTGCTTCCCGTACAGGTCTCCGCGACGTCGCAGGTTCCGCGAGCGGCACCACAGGTCAGACCGCTTGCAACGAAATCGTCGGCCGGACACGTCGCGCTGGTTCCGCTGCAGTTCTCCGCAACGTCGCAGGGTCCGGCCGCCGGACGGCACGACGTTCCGGAAACCTCGAAAGCGTCCACGGGACAGTCGTTGTCTATGCCATTGCAACTCTCGGCCACATCGCAGTCACCGGCGGCGCTGCGGCATACGCCGGTGCGCTTTGCGTCGGCGGGACACGTCGCCGATGTCCCCGTGCAATTCTCCGCCAGATCGCAAACGCCGGCCGCGACGCGGCACACGGTCGATGAAGGCTCGAAGCCGTCAGATGGACAAGCCGCGCTGGTTCCGGTGCAGGTCTCGGCAACGTCGCAGATGCCCGCCGATTGACGGCAGACCGTGTCCGAAGATTGGAACGCGTCTGCTGGACACGTCGCGCTCGCACCAGTGCAGTTCTCGGCGACGTCGCAGATATCCGCCGCCGCGCGACACGTCACAGTCGCGGCTTGGAACGAATCCGCCGGGCAGGTTGCAGACGTGCCGCTGCAGGCCTCGGCAACGTCGCAGTCACCCGCAGATGCTCGGCACACCATGGTCGATGGTTTCAAGGTGTCGGCGGGGCAGTCGTTGTCGACGCCGTTACAACTTTCCGCGACATCGCAGTCGCCGGCGGCGCTGCGACATACGGCCGTGCTCTTTGCATCGGTGGGACACGCGGCGGAACTCCCCGTGCAATTTTCCGCCAGGTCGCAGAGGCCTGCCGAAGCGCGGCAGAGCGTGGAAGGAGGCTGGAAGCCATCGGATGGACAAGCCGCGCTGGTTCCGGTGCAGGTTTCGGCAACGTCGCACGCGCCCGCCGATGGACGGCAGGCCATCGCCGAAGATTGAAACGCGTCTGCTGGACACGTCGCGCTCGCGCCCGTGCAGTTCTCGGCGACGTCGCAGATGTCCACCGCCGCGCGACACGTCACCGTCGCCGCTTGGAACGAGTCCGCCGGGCAGGTTGCAGACGTGCCGTCGCAGGTCTCGGCAACGTCGCAGTCCCCCGCAGATGCGCGGCACACCGTGGTCGACGGTTTCAAGGCGTCCGCGGGGCAGTCGTTATCGAGGCCGTTACAACTCTCGGCGACGTCGCAGTCACCGGCGGCGCTGCGACACACGGCCGTGCTCTTGGCATCGGCGGGACAAGTTGCCGCGGCGCCAGTGCAGTTCTCCGCCACATCGCACAGGCCGGCGGCCGCACGACATACTCTCGACGCGGCCTCAAACTGGCAGGTCGCGGAACAGCAGTCGCCTTGCGTTCCGTTTGCAGCGCCGTGGTCACAAACTTCGCCCCCACTTAACACGCTGTCGCCGCAGACCGTGTCCGACAACTTTGCTACGAAACCGGTCCCGTTAGTGTTGACAGGATCGCCCCAGAATGCGGAGCTGTATCCACATACGTAGACGGCGCCGTTACTGTCGACCGCGATGGGCCTTGCCGAATCGGTCCCGCTTCCGCCCAAAAAAGCGTTCCAAAGAAGCACACCCGACGACGAAGAAAGCTTCGCGGCGAAACCGTCCGTGCCGCCAGCGTATGCGCGCCAAGGGTTACCCCAACTGGAGGTGCTGTAGCCTGCCGCGTAGAGATTCCCGGTGCCGTCGAGCGCGACGCGAATACCATAATTACTCGTCGCTGATTCCGCTCCACTCCCGCCGAGAAAGGTGCTCCAGATCAGCGTGCCTGACGAAGCGAGCTTAGCCGCCCAGTCGTCGGCTCCACCCGAATAGGCGCGCACCGGATTGCCCCACGCCGCGTAGCTTTCGCCGGTCGCGTAGACGTTATCGCTGGCGTCTACAGCAAGACCGAAAGTGCGATCGTCTCCCCCGTTTCCACCCAGAAACGTATTCCAGACAATTGCACCCGACGACGTCAACTTAACGACGAAAGCGTCTCGGCCTCCGCTGTGAGCGCGCACGGGGCTACCCCAGGTAGCGCTGCTATTCCCGCCTGCGTAAACATCGCCGTCGCCATCGACGGCGATGGCAAAGCCCTGATCATTGCTGGTCGTGCCGAAGAACGTATTCCAAAGAACCGTGCCGGAGGTGGAAATCTTCGCGGCATATGCGTCATAGGCTGCGCCGCTGTGCGGGCGCACTGGGTTACCCCACGTGCTCGCGGTAGTCCCGGTGAGATAGACATTCCCGCTGCCGTCGACTGTCATGCTGTTCCCGGTATCGGTCGAACCCGCTCCGAGGAAGGTATTCCAGAGAAGTGCGCCCGACGGGGCCAGCTTTGCCGCCCATGCATCGATGCCGCCAGTGTAGGGCCGCACCGGACTTCCCCAGCTAGCGGTACTGCTTGAGCCGAGATAAATGTTGCCGTTGTCGTCAAGGCCGAGTTTGTTTAGAGCGCCACCGGCGTCGTCCCCACTCCCGCCGAGGAAAGTGTTCCAAACAAGTGTCCCTGTGGAGGAGAGCTTCGCTACGAAGAGGTCGCTACCGGCGGAGTAGGCGCGCAGCGGACTACCCCACGTGGCGGAAGCGGATCCAGCTACGTATATACTGCCGCTGCCGTCGACGGCGATTCCGAGGCAGTCACCTCCACCGGGGAATGTGTTCCAAGCCAGCGTAGGGTCGACAATCAGCGGAAGGTCGCGCCGGTACTTTCCGATGCGAAAACCTACGACATCGCGCCCCTGTGTTTCGAAAGCGACTCTTACCGCTATTCGTCGGCTGTCCACGTCCTGCCACGCCACCGGCCGCGTCTCGGTCACGGAACCTGTTTCGAAGCGCACGCCGAGTTCGCCCGAAGCTGTTACCTCCACCGGAACGTTGTAGCGCAGACGGATCGCTGCCGGGTCCGAGCCAGGAGCGAGCGTCCAGGTGCTGCGAATCACTCCACCGGGAGGCTCATCGTAGGTGACCGCGATGCCGGGCCAGACCTCGGCGTAAGACACGCGATCGAGCGGTGGTGCGTTCTTGTGATCGTCTGCGGGAGCGGCGCCACTGGCGGCGTTAGCCGAACTGCCGGAAGAAGGCGCGGCGCCGCTGCCACCTTCGAAGCGTACGCGCAGCCCGTACGTGCCGTTGGAGACGAAGTACCCGTCGTTATCGAAACCGACGACGTGGCCGCCCGCGCTGTACTGCTGAAGCCTGACGGGTTCGCTCGCGCTCGCGTGCGCCGACGAGTCCGCAATGCACAGAGCCGACGCGATGACCGAGAGCGCGGCCGCAGCGGCTCCAAGTGAGAAACGATACGAAATCCCGCGCCTCGTGCGATTGCAGACTCTCATTTCATTCCCCTCCGCATGATCGGCCCGCAAAGCGAGAGACCCCGCCGGATGTGTCCGCGACGTTTCCGCGCATCGCGAGGCGGTTCGATCCGGCTCGCGCGATGTTCGCCGTGTCCGAGATACCTCGCCTCAGCGCTTGGCATCCGGACCCTCCTTGGCTGCACCCCCGTCGGCAGAGCCGACGACGACGAACGCGGACCGTCGTCGCTCTTTTCTGGAGCGCGGCTCGTCGAGAACTTCGTTGTGTTGATCGCGCGAGCCGAGCGAAACGGTCGCGCAAAGAGAGGCGATGTCGTCTAGTGCGGCGGCTGCTTCACGCAGCCGAGTGGAGTCCGGCGGTAGTGCACATGCGCGGTTGACACAGAACAACCAAGCAGAATGCTGCGTGCTGCGTGCTGCGTGCTGCGTGCTGCGTGCTGCGTGCTGCGTGCGGCGTGCTGCGCGCAGCATAGCAAACAGTGCGAGCCGCCGGCGGCGCGTCGCGACCCCCGCCCGCCCGTACCC
>Ga0172375_10007522_pt1 | contig 14898 bp, 8 predicted proteins | sample LakKiv1m_FD_114537 | JGI IMG/M metagenome (GOLD analysis project Ga0172375, IMG submission 114537) | Freshwater microbial communities from Kabuno Bay, South-Kivu, Congo - kab_092012_11.1m | ecosystem: Environmental > Aquatic > Freshwater > Lake | place: Democratic Republic of the Congo... | reverse complement strand
TTCGCCCGCCAGGGCCTGCCCCTGGTGGTGGTCAATCCCAGCACCCCGGTGGGACCCTGGGACTCCCGCCCCACCCCCACCGGCCAGATGATCGTGGATTTTCTGCGTCGCCGCATGCCCGCCTACCTGGACACCGGCCTCAACCTGATCCATGTCCGGGACGTGGCCCGGGGGCACCTCCTGGCCGAAGCCAAAGGCCGGAGCGGGGAGAAATATATCCTGGGCCATGAAAATCTCAGCCTGACGCAGATCTTCCACCTGCTGGCCGAGATTGCCGGCTTGCCGGCCCCCAGAGTGCGGCTGCCCTACTGGCCCATCCTCGGATTGGCCTACGTGGATGAGTTTTTCGCCACCTATATCCGGCGGAAACCGCCCCGCATGCCCATCGCCGCCATCCGCATGGCCAAGAAATTTATGTACTTTGACAATCGAAAAGCGGTAAAATATCTAGGGTTAACCGTAACCCCCATACGCCAGGCCCTGGCCGAGGCGGTGGCCTGGTTCCGGGAACACGGCTATGCTTGATGGATTATGTTCTTGGGTCGGTGAAATGAAATCACGTTTAACCGGGGGGCGGCGGCGGGTGGTTGCCTTCCGGTCCGGTCCATAAACTGAGGAGAAAAGGGCTGTGCGTTTTCCGTTAAGTTTAAGTATTGATTTAACCCGATACCTCCTGAAGAAGCGGCTCCAGGGCGAGGAGAAATTCCCCCTGGTCCTCATGCTGGAGCCCACCCACCGGTGCAATCTGGCCTGCCAGGGCTGCGGCCGCATCCAGGAATATCGGGAGACCATGGGACAGTCCCTGAGCCTGGGGGAGTGCCTCCGGGCGGTGGAGGACTGCGGCGCCCCGGTGGTCACCATCACCGGGGGCGAGCCCCTGCTCTACCCCCCGGTCTTTGAACTGGCCCAGGAACTGGTCCACCGCCGCAAGCACATCTATCTCTGCACCAACGCCATTTTACTGGAACGGTCCCTGCCCAAACTGCCCCGCTCCGACCGCTTGACCCTGAGCATCCACCTGGACGGCCTGGCCCACACCCACGACTTCATCCTGGGGCGCCCCGGGCTGTTCAATCTGTGCATCCAGGCCATCAAGGAGGCCAAGACCCAGGGCATCCGGGTGTGCACCAACACCTCCATCTATAAGCAAACCGACCCCCGGGAGATCGAAATCCTCCTGGCTTACCTGGGCCACATCGGGGTGGACGGCCTCCTGGTCTCCCCGGCCTACAGCTTTCCCGGGGTGGATGAGTCCCTGTTTATGACCCGGGGGGAAATCAAAGAGAAGTTTATTCATCTGACGAGCAACGGCCTCAATTACAAATTCTTCAGCACCCCGTTGTACCTGAGCTTCCTCCGGGGCGAACGCCACTACGACTGCACCCCCTGGGCCAATCCCACCTATAATCCACAGGGTTGGCGGTCCCCCTGTTACCAGGTGGTGGACACCCACTACCCCACCTTTGACGACTTAATGAATAAAACCCCCTGGGAAAACTACGGCGTGGGCCGGGACCCCCGCTGCGCCCAGTGCATGATGCACTCCGGGTTCGAACCTACGGTGATCCGTCAGTTGGGCAACCTGGGAGATCTCTGGACCATGCTCCGGTGGAATCTCAGTTGAATTGAGCCGCACGTCGGCCTGAGGACCAACCGCGACGGGACCGACAAGCTAATTTGCGCGTTCTGGCGACCTTGGAGATTTTTTTGATGGCACAGGCGTCTCGCCTGTGTTTTTCTATGAGCCGGAAGAACTGAATGGCGCGACGCTATGGAACCGCCCGTAAATCAAACCGCTTTTCACTCCCTCCTGCTGAACGGCGTCACCCTGGCGCTCATCTGCCTGGGTCTCTACCTGCCCCTCCTCTGGCAGCTCCACCTCTTGCGGTCCGAAGCCATGTACGCCCTGATCCCCTGGGAAATGCTCACCGCCGGCTCCTGGCTGGTCCCCACCCTGAACGGCGCGCCCTACCCGGACAAGCCCCACCTGCTCTACTGGCTCAATATGGTAAGCTATCAAGTTTTCGGGGTCTCCGCCGGGAGCGCCCGGGTCCCCACCCTGGCCATGACCATGGGGGAAGTCTGGCTCACCTATCTCATCGGTCGGCGGCTCCTGGGTTCCAAAGCCGCCTGGTTGGGGGGCTTTATCCTCCTCACCTGCATCGGCTTCTTCGTCCTCCACCTCCAGATTCTCACCGACCACCTGGTCACCCTGTCCCTGCTCACGGCCCTGTACGCCTTGCTGCGCTGGCAGACGGAGCCCCGCCGCCGCTGGACCGCCCTGTTCTTCCTGTCGTTGGTGGCCGGCTTTCTCAGCAAGGGCTTCATCGGGGTGGTCTTTCCCATGCTCATCGGCCTCCTCTACGCCTGGCAGGCAAGGGACCGCGGCCTCCTGTCCCTGGTGTTCTCGCCGGGCGGCCTCGCCCTGGCGGTGATTCTGCTGACCGTCTGGGGCGTGGCCACCGAACTGGCCAATCCCGGTTTCCTCCAGTTCCAGATCATTAATGAGCAGATCATGCGGTTTTTGGGCCGGCGGGAGCCCCCGGACGTCAACTCCTTCACCATCGCCGGGTTCTGGGTGTTTTTGGGCATCTGGCTGATGCCCTGGACCTTCATCCTGCCGGAAGCCCTTTACCGCTTCCGCCCGGCCACGCAGCCGGGCTGGGAACCGGGCCCCGCCGCGCGGCTCTTGTTCATTTGGCCTGCGGTCATCCTGATTTTTTTCACCCTGTCTTCCAACCGCATCGAATATTATTCCCTGCCGGCCCTCCCGGCCCTGGCCCTGATTCTCGGCTGGCGGGTCAAAGGCTGCCTGGACGCCCCGGGGGACCGGGTCATCCCCTGGACCCTGCTGGCCCTGGCCTTGCTGGGGCTCTCCCTCCTGGGCCTGCTCCCCTACCTGGAAGGTATCTGCGTGGACAACCGCCGGGAATTCAGCGGCATGGTCACCCTCATTGCGCCCATCGCCCGGCAGGCCGTCTGGTTCATTCCGGCCGTGGCCCTGGCCGGGGTTCTGGCGGGCCTGGCCCGGCGTCCCCGGCTGGCGGTGGCCGCTTACGGCGTCCTGGCCCTCGGGGTGGCCTGGTTCACCTTCCAGACCATGGTGATCCTCAACCCCGTGCTCAGCGACCAGGCGGCTGCGGCTTATGTCCGGCGCCAGGCCTCGCCCCAGGACCTCCTGATCATGGGGCCTATCGAAGAATTTGAATACGGCGCTTCCCTGAGATTCTACGCCCGGCGACCCATCCTCATGGTCAAGGGCGAGAGCCTGCCCCAGTTTCCCTACCCCGTGCCCCCGGAAGCAGACTACATCATTACCCCGGAGCGCCTGCGGGAGTTGTGGCAGGGGCCCCGGAAGGTCTTTTTCCTCCTGGATGACGCCACTCCCCCCCCGCCTTTCCTGAAAAACGGCCAGGTGGCCCTGACCCTCCCCGGCAAGCGCCTTCTGGTCAACCGGCCCTCGTGTAACGTTCCTTCAGAAATCTTGCATTAAATCATAAGGAAAACCTCAGCATCTGGATCAGCAAACTCCTCCTTTGAAAATGGTTATTTAGGGTAATTTCAAGTGGTTAAATAAAATCCCCCCTGCCCCCCATTAGAGAAGGGGGGTAAATCTCGGAGCAGGAAATCTATCAGCGAATCTTTGAACCCCTGGTCTGGGCATAACCCGCATTCTCAACTGTCCAAGCCCCGCCCTGCCGAATTTGCCGGCAGTCACCTTCCCGGTCCTCACAAAATTTTGATTGACAGAAAATTTCGACCTATGTTAGAAAAGTTTCAATCAGGAAGGTGAACTTCCTGGATTTTTCCTAACTATCTTAAGTGAATAATTAAGCCACGAAGGCCGCTGCTTGCAGGGATAAGCAGCCCCCGTGGCTTTTTTTTGTAAAGAAACCGGCCGGATGACTCCGGAGCATTTCCGCTTGACAAAGAAGGCGACCCCCCTGCCAGGACGAGCCGCCTTCTCAGGAACCGCACCTCTTAACCGCGGCCCCTGTCTTCTTTTTTATCAGAGACGGGGGGCGCTGTCAAAAAATCGCTCCGTCGCTGAACGGGGAAAGGAGATGGGCATGGAGATAGGTAACTGGGTAAGGATTTGGGGTAGTGCAGGGTTAATGCTGGCCTTGCTGGCCGCGCCGGCCGGGGGGGAGGAAGCCGCGCCGGTAGGCAGCCCGCCGGGCCGGGAAGTTTCGGCCGCAAAGGAGAAACCGGCGACGGTGGAGCAACTGCCCCAGATTGAGGTGCTGGCCCACGCCGAAAAGGCGGCCACCAGCACGGTGGTCACCAAGGATGACATCGGCCTGGGACCTTACCAGAACCTCCCCGGCTACCTGGAGGAGCAGACCGGGGTGGACATGACCCGGCGATCCCTGGTGGGGGTCAAGAGCCGCCAGATGTTGCTCCGGGGCTTTGATGAATCGCGCTATCAGGTTTACCTGAACGGCCGCTCCTGGAAGGGGGCCGGGGTCAAAGGCGGGTACTACGTGGACTGGACCACCATCACCCCCACCGACCTGGAACGCCTGGAAATCATCCGGGGATCATTGTCCGCCGAATACCCCAACACCCTCGGGGGGGTGATCACCATCAACACCCAGAGGGGCAGCAAGGAGCCCAAACTTTACATTGACACCTACTGGGGCAGTTGCGCGACCCAAAATTATCGGGTGCTCCACACCGGCGGCTACGGCCCGGTGCAGTACTCCGTGGCCGGCAGTTTCGGCGACACCGACGGCTATCTCCGCAATAATTTCGTCCGGGACCGGGTGAACCTGGACGGCAGCCTGACCTTCACCACTCCCTTTGATCTGAGTCTCACCGGTTCGGTGCGGTTCATTTCCCAGAAAACGGGGATGATCGTCTATAACCGGCCGGATTCCCCCTATTACGATTCCAGCTATCCCATCAGCGACGGCGACGCCCTTTACGGCCCGGGCATAAATTTTCTGGGCGGGACGACGGGCACGCGCGCATTTTTCCGTGGCCTGACCTATGGCGATGACAGCTATGTCCATAGCCAGCGGTATGAGTGGGATTTGGAGGCCAAACAGAAATTTCTCTATGGGGACGCCACCTTCCACCTCTTCCATTTCCAGGCCACCAGGCAGGAACAATATTACGCCTTGAACCAGATTAATCGGTTGATCGCCCAACGGGGGAGCAGCGACGAAGACACCTGGGGCTGGAACTTCAAGGTGCGCCAGACCCCGGGAAAGGTTCGCCTGGGTTTTGGCGTGGAAGGGAATTATTACGGCTACGGGGGCATCACCTATACCTATCTCAGCCCGAATTATGTCTCCCCACCCTACCCCACCAGCAGCGGCGGGAACCGGAACGCCCAGAAACTCCACGGCGGTTTCGTGGATACGGCCATACCTTTTCTGAAATACTTCGAACTTTATTTGGGCCTGCGGTATGACAATTATGACGCGGCCCCCCAGAATTTAGGCGCGGCGGGCCGGCCGGTGAATTTCAGCGAGGGCCTCAGGAAAGACGCTTTGAGTCCCAAGACTACCCTGACCATCCGCCCCACCGACACCACCGAGGCCTATCTGGCGGTGAACTACAGCACCCGGTTCCCCAGTCTGCCGGAATACTATTGGTTTGGGGCCGGTTATCAACCTCCCGGTCGGGGTCGCAATTCCGCCTTGTCGCCGGAATTCGGCATGCAGTACGAGGCCGGGGTCACCCAGAAACTCCCCCTGAACGCCCAGATTCGGGTCCGGGGTTACTATTACGACCTCAATCAATACATCCGCACGGTGTTCGGCTACCGCCCCAGCCGGGTGATCTATAATATCGAACTGGCCATCCTGCGCGGTCTGGAAGTGGAAACCTCCATCGGCCTGCCGTATAACCTCACCGCCTACGCCAACTATACCTGGCAGCAGTCCAGCACCAGCCCCGACCCCTTGAGCGGCAACGTCACCGAGTTGTCCGAACTGCCGGATCATAAGGCCCATATCGGCCTGAAGTACAAAAACCCCAACGGCGCCGAAGGCAAGGTGTACGCCCGCCTGGTGTCCAAGCGGGCCCAGCCCAACGCCACCGTCTGGCTGAACACCGTCAGCGGCTTTTATTATCGGCCCATGAACGGCTTCTGCACCTTCAACCTGGAGGGCCGCTATCCCGTGGTGCAATACCATGGATTTAAAGGCTTTCTGTATTTCGGGATAGAGAATCTTTTCGGGGAAAAATACCAGGAGGACGCCGGCTACCCCATGCCGGGCAACACCTTCTATGGGGGGCTGCAACTGCGCTATTAAGGAGAGAATCATCCTTGAAAAGTTTATCTAGGGCGGCCGGTGGCCGTCATGACCGGCGCGTAAGACGCGCCCTAGGCTGGACAGCCGGGGGCGGCTGTCCTACACAATAACTTTTCATGCTTTGTGGGTGGGCCGCAGGCCCTAGGAGGAACTGCCATGACGGATAAGGTTTGGACGGGAATGAATTGCGCCAAGTGCAAGGTTTCGGACAAAATCTGCAGAAAACCGGACGGCCATGGCCCCGAATTCTGTCCGAGTCAAACCAGGCGGCAGATCATCGACCAAGCCCTGGCCGAGTATGACCGGCCCCGGGTCCAAGAGTTTGCCAGGCAGGCTTCCATCCAGGAGGGGGAATGCTTCGCCAACCGCCACCTTAAACCCTATGTGATGCAGCCGGTAAAGACCCGGCTCCTGGAACTGATCGAATTTGCCCGGGAAATGGGGTACAGAAGATTGGGGCTGGCTTTTTGCGCCGGAGTCGCCCAGGAGGCCGGGGTTTTAACGGAGGTCCTGGAAAATAATGGTTTCGAAGTCGTGGGAGTCGCCTGCAAAGTGGGAGGGGTTCCCAAGGAGCGGATCGGTCTTAAGGATGACGAAAAAATCCATCTCGGCCAGCATGAATCCATGTGCAACCCCATTGCCCAGGCCATGCTCCTGAACGAGGCCCAGACCGATTTCAACATCGCCTTCCGCCTCTGCGTCGGGCACGACTCCTTGTTTTTCAACTACGCCGAAAGTCTTACCACCGTATTGGCGGTGAAGGATCGAGTCACCGGCCACAACCCCATGGCGGCCCTCTACACGGTCCACTCCTACCACCAGAAGCTGAAAAAAGGGGGAGGTGGATCTCAACCGTTTGATAATATGAGATTCTTCGATCGCTTCGCTCCCTCAGAATGACAAGCAAAAAGACTTTTGCAAGAGGCTCCTTGTGGCACTCGCGATAATATGAAAAAATTTTTACTGCTGACCATAGCCCTGGTCGCCCTGCCCTTCTTTCCCTACTCGGGACAGGCGGACCCTTGGGGGCTGCGCCTCAGGGTCGTGTTCGACAATGTCCGTTATGCCGGGCCCCTGGAAAGCGCCTGGGGATTCTCTTGTATAATTGAAGGATTGCCCCGGGTAATTCTTTTTGATACCGGCTCGGACGGCAATATCCTCCTCGCCAATATGAAGAAAATTCTGGTTGACCCCAAAAAAGTTGAGGCGGTTTTTCTCTCTCACTTCCATGCCGATCATACCGGGGGGCTGGAAGTTTTTCTCCAGCAGCATCCCGGGGTCACGGTCTATCTGCCGGCCTCCTTCCCGGCCTCGTTCCAGAAATCTATTGCCGCTATGGGAGCCAAGGTCATCGCCCTGGAGAAGCCCGGCAAGCTCTTTGATAAGGTCTACACCACCGGGGAACTGGGCTCCTGGCCGAAAGAGCAAAGTCTGGTGATCGACACCCCCAGGGGCCTGGTCATCATCACCGGTTGCGCCCATCCCGGCGTCGCCCGGATCGTGGCCGCCATGATTATTCTTTTGCCGAAAACATCAGGCAAACCGGAGACTTGGCGCTCAGCCCTGCATCCCTAAACTCCAAGGCATTTTACCAGCTAGTTTTCATCCACAAAGGTCTTTTACCGGGAAACGGACTTGAAAGTCTTCCTTTCCTAAAGGGTGATTTAGGGGGAATTTCAGTGAGTTAATAAAATCCCCCCTTACCCCCCTTTTTCAAAGGGGGGAATGTGGGGGTTTCCGGATGAAAACCAGCCAAATGTCCCCCCGTTTAATGATAAAATAAACCGTCATTAACTACCCGGGAGGCTGTCAATGGCCATCGAGTTCAAGCCCATCGGCTATGTGCATACCGAGGCCCAGGTCGTGCCCCGCCACTGGTCCGTTTCCCAGGTGGAAGGCCGACTGGTCATCGACCCCCAATACCAGGAAGGCCTGAAAGATATCAAACCCGGGCAGCAGATCGTGGTCCTGTTTCATTTCCACCGCAGCCCGCCGTTCGCCCCGGCGAATCTTATCCAAAAACCGCCCCACCGGGAGGCCCGCCTGGGGGTCTTCAGCACCTGTTCCCCCCGGCGCCCCAATCCCCTGGGCCTGTCCGTGGTGGAGGTGCTCGCCATCCAGGGCAATACCATCACGGTTAAGGGGATCGACATGGTGGACGGGACGCCCATCCTGGATCTCAAACCCCTGGTCACCGATTACCAGCCGGATCAGCCCGCCTTGGAAAGTCCTGCTTGACGGCTAAGGCTGGAGGCCGTCTGCCTACAAGCGATAACGTCAGCCCCCGCCCCCTCCCCTGCCCCTTAATCGGCCGCCAACGATTTATCGGTCCCTTCCACCTGGACGCTGAAGGTTTGGAAACTGTGGTCCACCACCAAAGTGGTAATGACGTTGGCCCCTTCCCGGCGGGTGGAGATCACTTCAATGGAGTGGGGCACCCCGAATTCATCCGCAAAGGTGAGGCGCTCACCGTCTTTGAACCCTCCCCGCCGGAACCAGACCTCCGGCGGCAGCATCCAGGTCTTGCCGTAGCGGGCCTGGAACCGGAAAAACGACAGGGCGTCAAAGGGGAACTGGAGATAGAGCATTAGGTCCTCATCGGTGACCGGTTGGTCCAGCTCGCCTTCCAGCCGGCGGCGCGCCATGGCCAGGTCGGCGTCCGGGGACTTCTGCATCCCTCCTTCCTCCGCCAGGATGTGGGTCCACTTCTTGCCGTCATACCGCTGGTATTCCAGAACTTTCTCATAGATCCAGGCTTCGGGTTTCTCAAACGGCAGGGGGCCGTAGCGTCCCAGCAGCAGGTTCTTCAGGTCCAAGGACGGCCGCTCGTAGCGCCCGTAGAGCACGTTGTTGACCGCGGTGGTCCAGAGGATTTGCGACCCCGGGGTCACCGACCACCAATTGCCCAGCTCCGCCTGGACCCGGGCCATTTCCGTCAGGATCTCGGGCATGCGCTCCAGAAAGCCCCCCTTGTCCGCCTGTTCAAAGGTGCTGCCCACCGCGCCGCCGGTGAGTTTGTAGGTCGCCACCGTGGGGTCGTGTCCCCGGAAAGGGCTTTCAAAAGGCTCATAGATCTTCCGTTCCCGGCGCAGCAGATCCGAGGACTTGATAAGGGCCGGGATGTCCACCCCCACCGCCTTCTTGCCATAGTCGTCCAGGGCCTGGATCAGGGTGAGGGCCGGCGCCTGCCCGTAAATGGCCCCATAGCCGTGATCCGCCACTTCGCAGATCTTGGCCCCCGCCAGCACCGCGGCGCTCATGCGGCCGATGTCGTTGCCGTCCGTATTACAGCCGTGATAATGCACCACCAGTCCGGGGAAGGCCGCACAGATGGATTCCACCAACTGGCTGATGCGCTTGGGCGTTCCCAGCCCGGCGTAATTCTTGATGGAGATGATCACTTCGGGGCCGGTGACCTCCAAAATCTCCTTGACCTTGTCCACATAATATCGGTCGGTGTGCTCCGGCCCGGTGGAAAAGCAGACGCTGGGCATCAGCAGCCGCTCGGCCTTCTTAACCTCTTCCATCACCGGCATCATATTGGGCACGTGGTTGAGAAAATCGTACACCCGCCAGACATCCACGTACCGGGCGAACCCCCGCACCGTCAACCGGATGACGTTTTCCGGATAGTGGCGGTAACCGAACAGGCAGGAACCCCGGCACACGCATTGGAGCAAGGTCCGGGGCATGGCCTTCCGGGTGATGCGCAGGCGTTCAAAGGGGTTCACCTGTTTGCGCATCAGGTCCACGTGGACCGACGCCCCGCCGCTCACCTCCAGGGAAAAGAACCCCGCGGCCTCCCGGTAGGGCGCCACCCGCACCGTGGTCATGGGCAGCAGCCGGTTTTTAAAGTCGGACTGGGACACATCCCGTTCATTGTTGCACAGGTAGTACCCGTCAGACTCCCGCAACACCCCGAGAATCTCCCCGGGGCTCATCCCCCGGATAATCCGCCCCTGCATGGTCCTGTTCTCCCGCACGCGTTAAGGTCCCGGCCGGCCGGCTCATACCAGCAGCCGTAGGCCGGGGAACCGCCGCGCCTCCCGCCGTTTAATCTAGTTCCCATCCGGAAAAGTCTTTTCCCGGCAAACGGACTTTAAAGTCCCCCTTTCTTAAAGGGGGATTTAGGGGGATTTTCAGTGAGTTACTAAAATCCCCCCTTACCCCCCTTTTTCAAAGGGGGGAATTTTAAGAAGTTGCCGGATGGAAATTAGTCTAAAAAAAAACCCGGCCCGCCCCCTCAGTGCGTATGAGGATTCTTCTTATAGGCGTTGATCTCGGCAATGAGGCGGGCCAGTTTATCCACCTCCCGCTCCTGCTCCCGGTAATCCAGGAGCTGGGGGTGATTGTCGATATAGCAGGTATCCAGCTTCATCCCGATAAAGTCCGGCTCCTTGACGATCTGTTGGAAATAAGGAATAGTGGTCTTTACCCCGATAATCAGAAAGCCTTTCAGGGCCCGGGCCATGCGGTCCACCGCCTCCCGCCAGGTGAAGCCGGACACCGTGAGTTTGACGATCAGGGAGTCGTAATAAGGGGTGATCCTGTACCCCTGGTAGATGGTACCGTCCAGCCGGACCCCGGGTCCGGCGGAGGAGCGGTAAACCTGGACCACCCCGGGGCTGGCCAGAAAGTCGTTCTTGGGGTCTTCGGCGTTGATCCGCAGCTCGATGGCAAAGCCCCGCTCCACCACCTGCTGCTGGGAAAAGCTGATGGGTTCCCCCATGGCGATCAACAACTGCTCCCGGACGATATCGATGCCGGTCACCACTTCGGTGACCGTATGCTCCACCTGGAGCCGGGTATTCACTTCCAGGAAGTAATAGGCGTCGTCGGGCCCCACCAAGAATTCCACCGTGCCGGCGCTGAGATACCCTGCGGCCCGGGCCGCCCGCACCGCCGCGTCGCAGATTTCTGCGGTCAAGGCCGGCGCCAGGCCCGCCGGGGCGATCTCCACCAGTTTCTGATGCCGCCGTTGAATGGAACAGTTCCGGGTGCCCAGGTGCGCCACGTTGCCGTAGGAATCGGCCAGGATTTGGACCTCCACGTGCCGGGGCCGGTGAACGCATTTTTCCAGATAGATGTTGTCATCCCCAAAGGACATCAGGGCCTCGGCCCGGGAGCGCTGCAGCCCGGCCAGCAAACCCTTCTCCTCCTCCACCTGGCATATCCCCCGGCCCCCGCCTCCCGAGACCGCCTTGATCATCACGGGATAGCCGTGCTGGGCCGCAAACCTCAAAGCTTCCCCTTCTCCCTGGGCGCCCGGGGCCAGCGCCTCGGTGGCCGGAATGACCCGGAGGCCGCTGGACTGGGCCATGCGCCGGGCGATCACCTTGCTCCCCAGGTTCCGGATGACCTCCGGGGGCGGCCCGATAAACACCAGGCCCGCATCGGTGCAGGCCTCGGGAAAATCCGGATTCTCCGCCAGAAAACCGTACCCCGGATGGATGGCCTGGGCGCCGGTCTGCTGGGCCGCGGCGATGATCTTGTCGATATTGAGGTAGTCCCGCCGGGGGCCGGACCCGATGCACACCGCTTCGTCGGCCCGCATGATATGGAAGCTGTCCTTATCGGTCTCCTCGTAGATGGCCACCACCTTGAGGCCCAGTTCCTGGGCCGAGCGCATGATCCGGACCGCAATCTCGCCCCGGTTGGCCACCAGGACCTTGCTGAATTCCCGCTTTTCCGCCATGCCTGCCCGTCTCTCCCGGCAGCCGCCTCAAACCGTTTTCGCCGGTTTATAGCATTTGCCAAAACTTTCTTCTGCTTGCGTCTTTTAAAATCCCCCTAAATCCCCCTTGGGCAAAGGTGGACTTTCAAAGGAATTTCGGTAAGTTCCGCCCTTTTGGCAAAGGGGGGTAGGGGGGATTTGGATGCTCGGATCATGGTCATATCGGAAAAAACTTTTGGCAATCGCGATAATCTCTCGGCTAGGTTAATTGAGAGGTCATCTGCTCCCAATGTCAATAAAAAAACCTTGCCTGCTTCCCCCAGCCGCAATTGCCCAAAACCATTTCTTTATCAGGGGCGGGTCTGGCGCGGTTGCCAAAGATTTTCCCAGTGGTGATATTTTGATGAATCGTAGGGGCGCAGCATATGAGACGCCCCCAAAGTGAAAATTACTTTTGGCAACTGCTAGACATGCAATCTCATAACCGGACCCGGCGGTTTTTTACCCCCTTTTTAAAGGGGGGCAGGGGGGATTTTACAGCCTCGGGGATGAAACCCTCGTAGTTCATGCACGGTTAGCCTGCACCCGCCCGCGCCAACCGCCCGGGCCACCGGGGTTTGTTAACCTCTCGCCCGGGCCCCCTACGCCTGACTCTGACGTTCGAGGATGCCGCGCACCTGCCGGGCCAGTTCTATGGGTTTAAAAGGTTTCTGGAGGAAAGATACTGATGAGTCCCTCACGCCGTGGTGAACCACTTCATCATCGGTGTAGCCCGACATATAGAGCACCTGCATTTCCCGACGCAAGGGGGCCAGGCGGTCGGCCAGTTCCCGGCCGCTCATCTGGGGCATCACCACATCAGTCACCAGCAGGTGGATGGGCCCCTGGTGCCGTTCACAGATCAACAAGGCCTCCCCGCCGTGGCGGGCTTCCAGCACTGCGTAGCCGTAAAGCCGGAGGAACTTGGCCAGCATGATCCGCAGCACGTCCTCGTCTTCCACCAGCAGAATCGTCTCCTCGCCCCGGAGGCCCTCGATGATGGCCATCGTCACCTTGGGTTGCTGAACCGGCGCCTCCAGGCGCGGCAAATGGATAATAAAGGCGCTGCCCTTGCCGGGTTCGCTGTCCACGTCCAGGTAACCGCCGCTCTGCTTGACGATGCCGTAGACGGTGGACAACCCCAGGCCGGTGCCCTTGCCCGGTTCCTTGGTGCTAAAGAATGGTTCGAAAATGCGAGCCTGGGTGGCCTCATCCATGCCTTCCCCGGTGTCCCGCACCTTTAGGGCCACGTAGGCGCCCGGCGGCGTCAGTCCGAACCTGGTGTGGCAGCCCAGGGAGAAATCCACCGCCGCCGCCTCTATGGTAAGCCGCCCCCCCCGGGGCATGGCGTCCCGGGCGTTCACCACCAGGTTCATGATGACCTGGCCCAGATGTCCGGAGTCCCCTCTCATTGCGGCCGGCCTCGGCCCCGTGAGGATTTCCAGCTCGATGTCTTCCCCTATGAGCCGCCGCAGCATCGGCTCCAGGTCCACCAGCACCTGCCTCAGATCGATCAACTGGGGATGGACGATCTGACGGCGGCTGAAGGCCAGCAACTGCTGGACCAGGGCCACGGCCTTATCCCCGGCCTTTATAATGTTTTCCAGGTGTCCGTACAGGGGGTCCTTCTGGTTGACCTTGGAGCGCATCAGTTCGCCGTAACCCATGATGGCCATCAACAGGTTATTGAAATCATGGGCCACCCCTCCGGCCAGCCGGCCCACCGCTTCCATCTTCTGGGCCTGCAGGAACTGCTGTTCCAGGGTCTTGCGCTCGGTGACGTCGGTGGCCACCCCGGTGTACCAGATGATGCGGCCCTGGTCGTCCTGCACCGGAAAACCCCGGCCTTGAATCCAGCGCACCGCCCCGTCGGGTTTGACGACCCGGTACTCATGGCTCCAGGGCGTGCCGCAAGCTTCATTCGCCAAAATCTCGGCCCGCACCTGCTCCCGGTCCTCCGGATGGACGCCCTCAAGGAAGGTCTGGGGAGATTGAACCAACTCCGCCAGGGGCCGGCCCCAAATCTCTTCATATGCCGGACTCACGTACACCATTTTCTCGATACCGGGGGTGGAAATCCAGAAGACATCCTGGATGGTTTCGGATATCAGCCGAAATTTTTGCATAGATTCCCGCAGGTCCGCTTCCGTCTCCTTAATTCCGGTGATGTCCCGGGCGACCCCCAGGATGGCCTGGGGGTTCCCCGCGGCGTCCTGGATCAAGGCGGCGCTGTTGAGGCTGGGGAATCGGGCCCCGTCTCGCCTAACCATGGTGGTCTCAAAAGTTTGCGTCCGCCCGGTTACCATCATTTCTTTCACGGTCGCCATGACCCGGGGTCGATCCTCCCAGGCGAAGTTGTCGATGCCTCTCCTGGACATGGCCTGTTCCAGGCTGTCATACCCGATCATCTCCATGCTTCGCTGGTTCGCCATGATGAGGTTCATATCCAGATCCATGACGATGAGGGCGTCGGGCGAGGTTTCGAACAGGGTGCGATAGCGCTCTTCGCTATCCCGCAGGGCCGCCTCGGCCCGCTTCCGGGCGGTGATGTCCCGGGCGATGCCCAGCAGCAGGCTTTCCCCTTGAATCCGCATGGGCAGGCCCTTGATCTCGATGAACACCACCCCGCCGTCCTTGCGTCTGAGGCTGAATTCCACCGGCCCCATGGGTATCCCGTCCACCCCCTGACTCAACAGGGTTTGCGCCATCAGGTTTTGCTGTTCGTCAAAGAAGCCCAACTCCCGATAATCTTGGCCGATGGCCTCTTCCCGGTCATAACCGCTTAATTCCTCGACACTGCGGTTGACGTCCAGGAATTTGCCTTGTTGGTTCATGAGAAAAAAAGCGTCCGGAGCATGTTCAAAAAGGGTTTTGAAGCGCGCTTCACTCTCCCGCAGGGCCTCTGCCGCCCGCTGGCTC
>Ga0172375_10007520_pt1 | contig 14902 bp, 9 predicted proteins | sample LakKiv1m_FD_114537 | JGI IMG/M metagenome (GOLD analysis project Ga0172375, IMG submission 114537) | Freshwater microbial communities from Kabuno Bay, South-Kivu, Congo - kab_092012_11.1m | ecosystem: Environmental > Aquatic > Freshwater > Lake | place: Democratic Republic of the Congo... | reverse complement strand
TAGCTCCTGAGGTGTAATTGATGTAAATCGCATAGGTTCCCTCGGCGGGAAATACTGGAGTCCATGCGGCAGTCTTTTCCGGCTGATCGGCTGACGTGGCATTATTGACACGATACTTGCCATTGCCGTATCCGGTGACATATGCACCGTCCCACCATGCACCCTCGTCGCCGTAAGCCGGGGCAGCGCTGCCGTCGTCCACAATGACTTCGCTGGTGTTGAAATCACGCTCGCGGCAGTTGAAGACTGTGGCTCCGGCGTGTTCCAGTGCTGGAACAAGGTGCCAGTCAGCCAGACGGGCATTGGTGAAATCTTCTACAATGCCGTTTACCAGACTGCGCTGAGTTGTCCAGGCTGAATTGTCCGCCCACCAGAACCAGCCATGACCGGGACTTATGGCAATGCTTTTACCCTTCAGCGCACCGTCATAAGGGAAGATAGATTCTCCTTCAACGGCTTTTATGCTTTCACTGCGCGGTCTGTCGGAAGCCGGAACGTATTCGGGCTGTTCCAGAAAATCATCGATGGGCCTGGTGCGGCCATCGCTTTCGACCAGCACGCGCACACCTTCAAACTGCGAACATATGGCACCCAGACGATGCAGCAGATTTTCCGCCGAGGCGTGAGTGATTGAGTGTGTTATCGAATCGTCAAATATCAATTCGATATCGCGTCCGACAGCGCGGGCGTTAAGTAATCTTGCGCTGGAAGGGTAAAACTGCGGATTGGAGCCGATGTCTTTTACTATAAGATCGACCGCTCTGTACATCCTGGTATCTTCAGCCTGCGCGTTGACTCCGCTCAACAGGGTTATTAATAACAGGATCAGAATGGCATTAATGGATGATGTCTTAAAATGCATAATAATCGACCCCCGGAAAATTCAGGTTATCAGTATCGGACAAACCATATAAAAGCATAGCTAATCCAAGCCGATTTGCCAATATACTTTGCCTTTTCCAGGTAGCTGGTATAGTTAAGTAGCGGTTTTACAGTTCATGTTCGACTTGCAGTATGAGAGGAATGGACATGGCATTGCTTGAGAAAAAGGTTGCAATTGTCACCGGCGGCGGGCGCGGACTGGGGCTGGCGTTTGCTTCGGCTCTGGCGAAAGCAGGTGCAGCCGTTCTCATCTGTGACAATGGTTGCGGCTCGGACGGGCGCGGCTCTGATCCGCAGATTGCCGCTGAAGCTGCAGAAGAATTGAAGCACTGTGGATTGAATATCTCGGCCTGCGATTATGATATTTCCACCATCGAAGGCGTGCGTGCCGTAATCGAAAAAGCGCTGGCTGAGTTCGGGCACATCGATATTCTGATAAACAATGCCGGTTTCCTGCGCGACAGAACTGTTCTTAAAATGACAGACGAAGACTTCGATGCAGTCGTTGAAGTGCATCTTAAAGGCGCTTTCAGGCTCTCACGTGAAGTCGGACGCATATTTAAAGAACAGGCTACAGGCGGCAGAATAGTCAATATCACTTCGGTAGCCGGTCTGGTAGGCAATTTCGGGCAGAGCAATTATGGCTCGGCCAAGTCCGGAGTGGCGGCATTGACGCGTATCATGGCGCAGGAATTCGCAAAAATGAATGTTACCGTCAACGCCATTGCTCCGATAGCATTTACGCGCATGACCGAAAATCTGGCACGTTTTCAGGATCGTGACCGAGACATGCTGGCTCCAGAACTTGTAAATCCATTGCTGCTGTTCCTGGTCTCCGATATGGCTGCAGGCGTCAGCGGAAAGATAATCGGTGCGGAAGGCAATCACTATTTTGAATACTTTACCGAACGTACAGACGGCTTGACTCCGATTGAAGGCTGGACTCCCGAGACCGTTTCTGATAAATGGAACAGTATAGTTAAGAACAACTGAGGATATCTTCCATGCAGATCAATTGCGATTATCTGGTTATCGGTTCGGGGCTGGCTGGAATGGTCTTCGCCCTGGAGGCTGCAGAATCCGGTCATGTCATCATGATAACCAAGCGGCGTATGATGGATGCCAGCACCAATTATGCCCAGGGTGGAATAGCAGCAGTCATCGACAGAGGGGATTCCTTTCAGGAGCATATCCGCGATACCATGGTTGCCGGCGCCGGTCTGTGCAAGGAAGATGTTGTGCGCATGACGGTAGAATCCGCTCCAGATGCGGTGCGTCGCCTGGTGGATCTGGGTGTGGAGTTCTCTCGCAGCGAAGAAAATGTGGGTGAGTTCGATCTGGGTCGCGAAGGCGGGCACTCCAAAAGGCGTGTCATGCATGTCGGTGATTTCACCGGCAACGCCTTTCAGGAAGCTCTGGTAAAGAAGGTTATTAAACACCCTAATATAACTGTTTACGAAAACCACGTAGCCGTTGACCTGATAATGAAGCATAAAATCACCGGTGAAAGACGCGACCGCGTCTGTCTGGGTGCTTATGTGCTGGATGCTCAAAGCGGTGAAGTATTTACTTTTGCCTCTTCTCTCACTCTTCTGGCTTCAGGTGGTGCGGGAAAGGTTTACCTTTACACCAGCAATCCCGATATAGCCACCGGCGATGGCGTCGCAATGGCGGCACGGGCCGGGGCGCGCATCTCCAATATGGAATTCTACCAGTTTCATCCGACAGTGCTTTACCATCCGCAGGAGACTTCCTTTCTTATCTCAGAGGCTCTGCGCGGCGAAGGCGGGATATTGCGCCGTATAGACGGCACGGACTTCATGAAGCAGTATCATCCCATGGCTTCGCTGGCACCGCGTGACGTTGTAGCTCGTGCCATCGACCAGGAGCTTAAAGCACACGGCGAACGCTATGTATTGCTGGACATGTCCAGTTGTGCTCCTGACTTCATAGAAAACCGTTTCCCTAATATCTACAAGCACTGCAAGGATCTGGGACTGGATATCCGCCACGAGCCGATTCCAGTGGTTCCGGCTGCGCATTACAGTTGCGGCGGCGTTGCGACAGATATGAATGGCTGCACCAGCATCGAGCGTCTTTATGCCGCCGGAGAAGTGGCCTGCACCGGCCTGCACGGTGCTAACCGTCTGGCCTCAAACAGCCTGCTTGAAGCCATCGTTTTCGGCTACCGCGCCGCTGTAGACGCGAAAAAACTTTATTGCAATGCCGGTCGCCAGAAAATGATTGAATCCGTTCCCATCTGGGATACCGGACGCGCCATACCTTCGGACGAAGTCGTCATCGTCACTCAGACCTGGGAGGAAATCAGGCGTTTTATGTGGAACTTTGTAGGCATCGCCCGCAGCGATCACCGTCTGGAGCGCGCCTATTCGCGCATCAGTCTGGTGCGTTCGGAGATTGAAAAATACTACTGGAAATACAACCTAACCCGCGACTTCGTGGAACTGCGCAACATTGCACTGGTGTCTGACCTGATTATAAGAAGCGCCATGCTGCGCAAGGAAAGTCGCGGCATTCACTACAATGTCGACTATCCGTACACCGATGACCGTAATTATTGCGCTGATACGGTGATTTAAATTTACTCCAGCAGAAATATCTGTGAGAGCGCTACGGTCTGAGATTTTTCGAGGTTTTGCAACTGAGCAGTGATGGCGTCGAAAGCCTGGAAGCATCTGGCCACCCAGTTTGAAGCCAGCAGGCGGTATTCTTCACTGCTTTCCCCACAGAAGCTTATCAGCCATTGGCGCGACTCATCGGCCAGTCGGCTGTCAACGTCATAGCCCGTGCCGCCGGGACGCAGCCATTCCTTAATGATTCGGTCGAAGTTTTCTGCTGAGAGCGGTTTGTATTCGCATCCTGACGCCAGTTTGAAATTGGCGAAGGCTGTCATGAAAAGCTTGACGAAATGCACGTCCTCGTGTCCGCCTTCTATGTCGAAACTGTACTGTCCGTTGCATATTTCGCGGTAGTCCAGCGCCAGACGCGAGAAATGCAGGTCGAAGAGGAAAGAGATGCGATCAACCAGAATGGACGATCTCTCAATTTCCTCCAGGCTGCGGAATTCGCGGTATTCGACACCAGAGGCGGTGATTCCCTCGTAAAAATACGGTGGAATCTTTACCAGTGCCAGAAGCAGGCCAGTTGTAGCTGAAGGCACAAGCTGCATGGCGCTGACATTGCCGTCCGTCGCATATTTGCGCAGAAAGCGCATAACGCTGTCGTGTAATTGCATGACCAGCGAATAAGCCGCTCTGAAGATGTCGATGAGAGGCACTTTCTCCAGCAGCGTTATTGCCCGTTCTTCATTGCGCTCGCTCAGGTAAGCCAGGCCGATGTCGAGATAATTATGCATTTGCCTAAGGGAGTCTTCAGCGGTTTCTATGTGCCGGTAACCGTTTGACGCCATCATAGCGCGGTTTCCCATTATGGAAAGCTCATAGCGCAGGCGCCCGGCGTTATCTTCATCCAGCTTTTCAAGCGTAGTGTTAAAGAAGCTTCTGTTTTTAAACCATTGGCGGTAAAGCGCAGGAAGTTTCTCTGCCGGAGGGACAGCAAATTTTACGGGTAGAGCAGGTGCTTTTTCCAGCAGTTCTTTGCGCATGGCCTGTGGGTTGAGCGGTGAGAACATACTTAAGGATTCTAGATATTCCGGGAATCCGTTATCTGCCATACGGCCAGTGCGGATGCGCAGATTGTATTCTTCAAGGTTGGACGGCAGCTCCCAGATCATACCTTCCATTATCTGTTTATACAGTTCATGGTTGGTGATATAAAGGTGCTGTATCAATGCGGTCAATTCGTTATGAAGTCTATCGTCCGGGTTGACCAGCTCGAACTGATATTCATCATCCACGGTCATCAGTTCGTTGTCATTGGTGCCCTCTTCACTGAGGTCGCTCCATTCGAAGCGTCTGACCCGGATGAATTCAGAGAAGAACATCAGCAGATATTCATATTCAATGACATGCAATCTGGACGCCAGGCGTTCAGGGTCGGTTTCCAGCATCACCATCATCCAGGCCAGTTGTCTTTCCGGTTCGAAGTGGTCTTTCTCCCAACAGTCCAGATCGAATACTCCCAGCATCTGCTCGGGTGTGGCATGCAGCATGAGATCCGCCGCTTCCGGCAAGCCGCCGGCGTCCATGGTGAAATACAGGTCAGAAGGTGTCAGAGCGCGCAGAAGCTGGATGAACTTATCGGATTTGCGCAGTAATTGATATTTTTGTCTGTAACTGGATTTCTCCAGCAATTCCAACTGTTCTTCCCGCGAAAGAGCCTTAAGTTGCTTTTCGTCATAAGGCAGGTCGGCCAAAGCCAGCATATCATTAAACGCCTCCCGTCTTTCGGCTTCGATTTTCGCGTCGCCTTTCAGGAGTTGCAGCTTTGTATTTTTATCGGTCATGCCTTCACCTCTGATTCTGGTTAACGGCTAAAAGTAATCATTTAAAGCCGTTTGGCAAGGTGAATATTTCATCTGGTTCTGATTTTACAATAAAAATATGAAATAAATTTGCCTGTTTTTTCATGGTTGTCTATCCTATTAGCGACCATGTCCATCAAGGAGGGATACATGCTTAGACACAGAATGTCTGTTTTGTTCGCCATAACGGTGATTATTTTTATCGTTTCTTCAGGATGCGCACAGAAAAATAACGAAGCGCTCGAAAAGGATGCTGCTGCGCAGAAGAGCGATAACGACGGTCTGATATTGAGAGAGTTCGATCTCAACGCCGACGGCAACATCGATGTTTTCAAATACTATTCTCTGGGACAGGACGAAACCGGCAAGCGCGATTATATACTTAATAAGCGCGAGCTGGATTTGAACGGCGACGGCAAGGTCGATGTGTGGACCGAATATAAGGACAGAGAGATTAAAAAAGAATCTTTCGACCTCGATTTCGACGGACGCGTTGACCTGGTTGACATGTATGCCAAAGGCGTTGTAATCAAAAAGGAAATAGATTTTCAGTTCGATCAGAAGCCTGACATTTTCAAATATTTCCTCAAGGGCCAACTGGTTCGCAAAGAGCGTGACCGCAACAATGATGGCCGTATCGATTACTGGGAATATTACGAAAACGACAAAATTGACCGTATCGGCATCGACCACGACAGCGATGGCAAAGTAGACACCTGGAAGCAGGCCCAGCCTGAGAAAAAAGAAGGTGGAGCCGCTCCTGCACAGGAAGGCGCAGCGGCAGAAGAGAAGAAACCCGCCGAAAAACCGGAAGAACTGCCTGTCGATTAATTCTTACCAAACGGAGTATAATTCAAGGCAACCTGCGAAGGTTGCCTTTTTTTATCGAATTTTTCTGCGATCCAGTATTTCCAGAAGCGGCAGGAGAAAAAGGAAATTCACTACGCCTACCATCAGAATGCCGGCGGCGGAAAGTCTACCCAGAGAAGCAATGCCGGAGTGCTGCATGAAGATCATGCCTAAAAATCCGAAGGTCAGCAGCAATATCGAAAGAATCATGCCCGGAGTGACCTTGACCATGGCTCTGATAATGCCGCCGCGACCTTCTTCGTAGGCGCGCATTGTTACTCTGAGGCTGGTGTCGAGGGCGATGCCTACCAGCGGAGGCATCGCCAGAATATTAAAAACGTTTATTTCAAAACGCAAAATAACGATAAAAGCCACCATCCATAGCTGAACAACCAACAATGGAAGCATGGAAGCGAGCACTGCTCCGGGACGCCTCAGTGCAACAGCCAGTATCAGCAGCGCGGAAAGAAGAGCCATTAAGAAGGCATAAGGCCACGATTTTCTCACGCTCTCGATTATCTGATTGAAAAGGATCTTCTCGCCCCAGAAAGTCACTGGTCTGTCGCCCAGCTTCAGTTCAGCCAGATCGTCGGCAAACTGTTTAAGCTCCGGTGCGGCCCAGCCATCGGACTGAGAGTAGGCCATCACGACTGTTCCTACAAATTCTTCATGATATTTCCGCATGGCCAGAGAAAGTCTTTCGATTTTCTCATCCAGTGTCCAGGCTTCTATTTCGCCTTCATGGAAATCTGCCACTTCCGAACCGGCCAGGCGATTCAGTTCTTTTTCGATAGTATCCAGTGGAAGTCCGCTCAGTCCCAGTTTGCATTGCATCAGCCACTCTTTTTCGGTTGTGTCTTCCGGCAAATCGCCGATAGCTCTGACCAGCAATGGCAGAAGTCCATCGGTGGCCTTTGAGTATTCGCTGAAGATTCTGAGAATATCCACCGGGAGTTGATACAGTGTAATTGGTTTGGGGTGCAGCAGCGGGCGCATGTCGTCTATTTGATTGCGAGCGCTGTCCGACAGGAAGGACAGATCGTTCTTTTCGCGGATTCTGTCTATATCCGCCATTATGCGCAATCTGTTTCCCTGATCCGTAGGCAGAAAATTGTATATGGTGTTCAGTGATTCTATGGATGTCAGTTCACCGGCGGCTTTCTTTTCGGTATATATTTTCTTCAGCCTCAGAACTTCACGGCGGTTCTTCATTATCGCGCTGACCGGATTAAGACTCAGTGGTACAGCCCTGTGAAATTTCTCTTCGATCTCCCATTCCTTTTCGTCCTGAAGGCTCATTTTGGAAATGTCTGATTCCATTGCAATCAACGGTTTGCAACAGGCTCGTTCGCCGTTGACCGTTTCAGATGTTTCCTTACAATCATCTGATGCGCATATGATGGATTGAATAACAATGAAGAGGCCCGCCAGCGCCAGAATTATTCCCGCTCCTGCCATATGGTATGGGTAGGGGAATCTGCGTGCTGGATTAACCGGGATACCGGCAGGCCTGCCCGGCAGCACCATAACTCTGAAACGCTCCATGACCAGCAGAGCCGCCGGCAGAAAGACAGTCATGGCTGCCAACTGTGCCAGTACGCCTATTCCAGCCAGAATTCCGTATTCGTGAAAGGCTCGAAAGTCGATAAGAGCCAGCGAGAACAAGGCTGCTGCTGTGGCCAGAGCGCCGATATCGGTGGCATGGCCTGTAGTGCTGATGGTGTTTGATAAGGCTTCTTCCGGTGAAAGATTCTGTCTGCGTTTTTCGACATATCTCAATAGCATTTGCACGGCGTAAACTGCACCCATGCCCATAAGTGGAAGTATAAGGAAGAGGGTAATCATATTTAGCTGACCGTATGTGAATGAGGCTACCGCCAGCATCCAGATTATCCCCAGACCAATACTTAACAATGTCAGTAGCAGCAGGCGCAGACTGTTGAATGTCAGAAGAATAATAACGGTGAAAACAGCTATTAGAACGAAAAAGGATATCCAGGCATTCTGTACTATGGCCTGACGTTGCGTCCATGAATACTTGTATGAGCCCCCCAGCATGAATTTGACGCCCCGGAATTCCGGCAGCAACAGAAGGGTTTCTGCCTGGCTGTCGAGCCAGTCAAAAAGTCTGGTCGAAAATTGCGGATCACCGCTGGGACGGGATGGCTTGAAAACCATGGTCATTATTTCGCCGTCGTCAGAGCTGGAATACTCCTTAAAGTGCTCGACGCCGTATTTTTTCTTCAAGTCCTCAAACGAAATATCGACTTCATCCAGCGGTTCGTCGTCGATGTCAATATAGAATGGGTTGGCTTTAAGGCGTTCCTGCTCCAGTCGCTTTTCCAGGCGGTTCTTTATATCTATAAGGTCGGATTCCGACAGGTACAGCAGACGCCTGGAAGAGAAATATTCGATTGGCAGACGATAGCCGATGTATTGCAGAAAATACTCTTCGCCTTCATTCAGCAAGCGTTGCCGCTCACGTTTAAGGCGGTTGGCGTAACGCTCTACGAAGTCCTTCCTCTGTTTTTCTTTGCCACCCTCTATTACCGCCACAAGGCTGCCGCCCACACCAACCCGATTGGCCACCTCTGCCAGTTCCCGCCCCTGCGGGTTGTCACGCGGCAGAAGCGCATCTGCTCCCGGTGCTATTTCCAGTGTTTTCAATAGCGGTAAGGCCAGAAGAGCAGAAAAAAGGCAAACCAGCGTTATTTTGCCTGCATTCCGGCGCACAAAATCCCCCCATAAAAAACTCAACCGTTGAAATCGGCTGACAGGAATAGAGGGCATTGGTTTATCACCGGCTTTTATTGTTGCGGGTTCCCTTTATTGGCTCCCGGTTATTTACGAACGATGCGAACATGTTTCAGTGTCACATCATTGACCGGCTTGTCGCGTCTGTCTCTTTCAACATTTGCGATCTGGCTGACTAATTCTAGTCCTTCAACCACTTCACCGAAAATGGTGTGATGGTTGTTAAGGTGTGGAGTAGGCGCGTCGGTTATGAAGAACTGGCTGCCATTGGTAGCCGGGCCGGCATTGGCCATGGCCAGCAATCCGGGGCGGTCAAAGCGCAGCGAAGGATGAAATTCGTCTTCAAAGCGATAACCCGGACCGCCGGTGCCGTTACCTTTGGGATCTCCACCCTGAATCATGAAATTGGGAATGACTCTATGGAAAATGGTGCCGTCATATAGTGGTTTTTTCACTTTCTGAAGACTGCGCGGATCGACCCATTCTTTTTCGCCTGTAGCCAGACCAATGAAGTTTTCAACTGTTTTTGGGGCTTTATCCGGGAAAAGTCTGACTTTGATATCTCCCATGCTGGTTTCAAATACAGCGTATATTTCTTCGTTCATTTTTTTCTCCTTCTGATTTTTGCCGGCTTCTTTATCTTCTTCTCTGCAGGCGGTGAAAATGAACAGAACAAGAATCAGAATCAAAGCCAGGCACGAGCATTTATTCATGTTTTATCCTCCTGCATCTCGATCTTTTATCTTCAACAAATACAATATCTGCCCTGCTTTAAAATCACAAACAAATTCAGACCAAAAACAGTTGCAGTAAGGGTTTTTGTGTCCGGAAGATAAAAATAATCATTTTATTTGACCTTGTGGCCTCTGCTCTGATAGACGATAAGCGAAATATCAGTTTATTCAGGGCGTTATAAATATGGCTTCCAGCAGGGTTAGAGCGAAAATTCCGAGCTACGCGCTTGTACCTGCGATTCTCTCTCTATTGGTCTATATCAATGCCATCGGCAACGATTTTACCTACGACGATGAAATCTCCGTTCGTCAGAACCAGTGCATTCAGGACGCTCCTTTAAGCCAACTTTTTCAAAGCGATATCTGGTGTATTGAGGGAGCTGATTCTACCGGTTCATATCGACCTCTGACTTTGTTGCTTTACAGGGTCGTCCACAATTATTTCGGGCTGCTGCCAGCGGCCTTCAGAATGCTGAATATACTGGGTTACATGCTGTGCGTTTTCACTGCCTGTCTGCTGGCGCGGCGGCTTTTACCGGACAATCGCTCGGCCATGCTGACCGGTCTGCTTTTCGCACTGCATCCGGTTCACAGTGAAGCGGTTAACTACATTTCGGCCTTTTCCGATGTGGGTTCGTGTTTATTCATGCTTCTGTCTTTATTTGTATATTCATTCATTCCCGACAGTCGCAGATCCAGCATGTTGCGCTTTGCAGCGTTGCTGCTGGTATTGCCTGGGATGCTGATGAAAGAGAGTGCTGTTACGACTTTCGGCGTATTCGCCATCATGGATCTGCACGAGTGCGTACTTCGTTCATCCGAAGAGACCATTTCGGCTTCTTGCCGCAGAAAGGCGGCCGGGCTGATTATCTTCTATCTGTTCTGTTTCGCCACTGTTGCAGTCTATCTGGCTTTACGCCTGCATCTTTTCGGTACACTCAGCGCAGTAGTAAAAGCAATCGATAACTCCATCGCCGGGCAACCCTGGTTGATATACTACGGCACTGCGCTTTCATCTCTGGCTGAATACCTGCGACTGCTGGTCTTGCCCTTAAGTCTGTCGGTGGAATATTCTTTCAACCAGATACCCCTGGTTTCATTAGCCGACAATCCATTGCTGATCTGGCCAGCGGCACTGATGTTGATTTCCTTAATTGCGGCATTTGCACTCATTAAGAAATGCTACTCTTTTTCATTCGGAGTGCTTTTCTTCTGGATAACATTCTCCATCGCATCGAACCTGTTTATTAATATTCCGACTCTGGTGGCTGAAAGACAATTGCTTGCGCCCAGCTTTGGCGTATGCCTGCTTTCCGGTGGATTCCTGGGATGCCTGGCTTCCCTGTTGAGTAAGAACGCTCGCAGTCTGCTTTGGCTTTTAGTCTGCCTGCTGCTCATAGCCGGAGGCTGGCGCATTGTAATGCGCAACATTGACTGGTCCGGCAATATGGCTTTGTTTTACAGCGCAGTGCAGGAGACGCCGAATTCATTCAAAGCCCGGAAAAATCTGGGGCACTGGTACAGAAAGGCGGCCAGATATGATCTGGCTTTAGAGCAATATCGTGCAGCCGAGAGAATTCTTGCCGGCAGATCGGACAGTTTTCTTGATCTGGAGCTGGCTTTAAGCCTGCATGGAAACGGCGACTTCAGTGAAGCTTCGAGGCTCTATGAAAAATTGCTGGCGACCGATCCACATGACCAGATAATCGCCGTGCTTCTCAAACTTTCGAATGAAAGATTTATTCCGCCACGACTAAATGAAGTGCCAATGCGAAGGTAATGGCCTGAAAAAAAAGATGTTTTTTGTCCGCAAACATGATAAGCTCCTTAGATAAAGATTTATATTTGGGGTTTCACGATTCAATTACTAAGAAAACATGCAGGTACGGTGCCATGAAAGAAATTATAGATTTCTTTGCGGAAATAAATACATTAAGTGAAGAGTCAAAAAAGACTATCGGTCAGATAATAGAGGCTACTCCAGAAATCAAACAGTTGCCGATGGTAGCCCGAAAAATCATGGCCATAGTAGAAAATCCTAAATCGACAGCCGGTGATCTCGAAAAAATTATTTCTTCCGACCAGGCTCTTACCACCCGGCTCCTCAAAATCGCCAATTCCAGCTTTTATGGTCTTTTGCGCAAAGTCAATACTCTGCAGAGAGCCATCCTGGTTATCGGCTTTAAGCAGATAAAAGATATTGCCATTTCCAATGCCGCCCTTAATCTTTATCGCAACAGCGATCCATTCAGTCAGAAACTGTGGGAGCATGCCGTTGGCAATGCCATCGCCACCCGTATGATTTCGCTGGAGTTTGACCGCACGGAAGCTGATGAAGCTTTTATTGCCGGTCTTCTGCACGACCTTGGAAAAGTGGTTCTCATCCGCGCCAAACCGGAAGAGACCAAAGCCATTTGGAAAGCCATCCATGATCCGAAAGTCGATCAGCTCGAAATGGAGATGAAGATTTTCGGTTTCAGCCATACACACATCGGCGGAGCTCTGGCTCATATGTGGAACCTGCCGGAGGCCACCGAATACACCATTAGATACCATCATCACCTGCGCGAAATACTCTGGACCGAAGCCCCCATGGAGCTTAAAACTGTTATTGCCATAGTAGGTCTGGCCGATAAGTATTGTCGCTTCCTTGGCATCGGCTTCGATCATCCTATAAAAGAAACAGATATCTTCGGCAGCCCGGAAGCCGAATTCCTTAATATTCCCAAATTGCGCATGGAAGAATACATCGAGGAAATCAAACTGGCCTTCTATGCCGAAAGCCAGCTCTTCCGTTAAAATTTCGCAGTCTGCCTAACAATTACTAGCGTCCGTTCAGGGCGCTTTTTTTATATAAAAAGGCGACCCTTTTCAGGATCGCCTTTCAATTCAGCCTTGGGGTGTTTCAAGTGCTTATCATAAATTGGTCTATGGTTGCAGGTGGGAGTGTTCTTGGATCGCCAATACTTATTGATTGGCTGGTGATTTTAATTCAAGGGGATCTGCCTTACGGCCTGATCCGGCTTTTTAGGTAAGTTAATGGTCAACACCCCGTCGGCCAGGTTGGCCGAGATATGCTCGCTGTCGATAGTATCTCCGACCTGAAAAGTACGTTTGAAGTTACCGCTGAATCGCTCGCGCTTATAACAGCAGCCCTCTTCTTTGCTTTCAGTCTCCTGTTTTCTGCTGCCCGAGATGGTCAGCACGCCCTTGTTATAACCGATTTCCACGTTTTCTTTTTTAATTCCGGGTAGGTCCATCCTGAGCTCGAAATGAGTCTCTTTTTCATCGATGTCCACCGCCGGGGCGTGGAAGCTTTCGGTTTCCTGATTTCCGCCAAACCAGAAATCTCTCCACAGTTCGTCGTTCAGGTTTCTTACTCTCGGATAAGTTCTTGTAATAAGATCAAACATGGCTTCCTCCTATTCTTTTTGTCATTCATTGTTGATAAGTGGTACTAAGTTGATTACCAACTGTTTCTATCGGGTGACTGTTTCTTTCATCACCCTTCAGTTATGAAGGTAAATCAACGCCAGCACTTGTCAAGATGCTGGATGAAAAAAATTTGAGAATCTATTATTCACAGCAGGTTACTTGATAATATACATAAACACAGCAACAAAACACTATCGAACAGGGTTCCGTTGTTTCATAAGTATTTAATAATAATGAATAATTAATTGCGAAGACGATTCGCATGCAGAAAAGTGATATTCCATAAGGTAATATAAGCACAATTTGATGCATGTCAAGAAGCTGAATTAAAATTTTTTAAGGATGGCAAAAAGCAGGAAGAGAATCCGGGCTTAAGGTCTGAGAATTTCTATACGGCCTTTGAAATCGATTGAAATTCTGTCGCCGTCGGAAACTTTTTCTGCGGGCAAGGCGGCGCTGAATACTGCTTTTATAGAGCGTTTGCGCGCCAGCAGTGCGGCATGGCAGAGAGCAGATCCGCTGGAGCAGATTAACAGCCAGTCTGCTGGCATTGTTGCTATGGTTTCGATATCTGGAGCATTCAGCAGAAGTGCTGCAGGAATTTCGCCTGTCTGTTTCGAGAACAGAGTGGATAAGCCGTCTCTATGCGGAATGACTAAAACAGCTTCCCTGATTGCAGGCTGACCGATGAGAACTGCTTTCTTAGTGGTTTTATCCGTATCGCCTTCAAAACGACCATCAGCCGCCAGTGCTTCAAGCTGCTTCAGGTTCAATCCTGGTGGAAGGCTGATGTCTTCATTAAGGAGAGATTCGGCATCGGTAACGGTATATGATTCAATGGTTCCCGTCGCCAGTGCTTCTACATCCGTAAGCGGTATTTCGAAGATGTTCTCAATCTGCAAAACCCGTCCCAGCGCCAGATAATCCTGTCTCAGGCATGTCACCTGGGCGGCCAGTATCTGCCGGGACCGTCCGCGCAGTGCCGCTAACTGGCTCAATCTGTCGCCTTGCATTTCGATAGCGGTCAGTCCCAGCCTGCGCGCTCGAACCGCATGAATTTCAAGCAGCCGTGGTTCTTCGAGCAGCAAGTCATGTAAGGCTCGCATGGGGAAATTCGCCGCCAGTGTTTCGATGGATTTGCCTGCCGCAAGTTCGATCAGGAAAGGATCGCGTTCTTCGAGCCGATGCAGATCTTTACGTTTGAGGATGCTGGATAAAAGCAACGCAACAGCAGCAGATATTTTTCCGCTGCCGCACAATAGCTCGTTTCTGCTTTCAAGCAGGCGGTGTGCTGCTTCCGCTGGCGACAGGTTTTCTCTGCTTTGAAAGGGGATTTTTACTGATTCTTCAAGCCGTTTCAATTCGTCGCTGAGATGAGCGATACGCCTTCCGATGAATAACGGCAGCAGCAGCTTCAATACACGCAAAGCAGGCATTTTAAGCATTGTCAGTCGCGGGTTCTCTGGAATGCGATTGAAATAGATTTGCCCGGCTATTCTGATAACTGCAGGCTTCACAGCCTGCGGATGCAGTCGACCCATGAGGGCTCCAAAGGCTTCACTGCGCGCATCGTCATTGCGCCAGATATCGCTCAGCAGTTCGAATGTTGCCCGCGACACGCGGGACGGCAGCTCGCTTAAGTCGCCTTTATCCAGCACAATAGCACGCGGACGTGCAGCCAGACTTTTCAGACGGGCCTGCAATATTTTCAAAAGATCAGCCGCAGCCTGATGAGGAGCGCTATCCTCGTGCGGGGCGCAACGTACCTGCAGCAATGTCAGTATGCCCCTGTTGTATGTCCATT
>Ga0172375_10007519_pt1 | contig 14902 bp, 12 predicted proteins | sample LakKiv1m_FD_114537 | JGI IMG/M metagenome (GOLD analysis project Ga0172375, IMG submission 114537) | Freshwater microbial communities from Kabuno Bay, South-Kivu, Congo - kab_092012_11.1m | ecosystem: Environmental > Aquatic > Freshwater > Lake | place: Democratic Republic of the Congo... | reverse complement strand
TTCCATGCCGAAGAGATCGGCGCCGACCTTCTGCGCCATGATAATGCCGTCGCCCGTATTCGTGCCCAGGTTCGTGGTGAGGGTGTGGTCGGAAAGGTCGTTGCCCCAATACTTATCGTATTTCTTTACCATCACGGGATTGGCGCAGTAGCCGCCGGTGGCCAGCACGACGCCCTTCGAGGTGTTGATCGTAACCTGCGTCCCATCGGTCTGGACGGCTTTGGCTCCCATGATCTTCCCTGAAGGCCCCATCGCCAGCTCGGTGCCGCGGGTTTCGGTGAAAATTTGAACACCGAATTCCAAAGCCTTCTTCTCGAGCTGGGGAATCCTGTCGGCCCCGGACATGAAGCTGTGGGTGCGAGGCCACATGGCGCCGAGGACGGTGCCAAGCCCCGTCGATCGACCGTAAACAGAGGTGCTGCCGTAGGAGGCCTTGAGGCCGACGCTGTCCATCCACTTGAAGCTGTCGAGGGCGCTTGTCGCGAGCTTGGTCGCCAAGTCGAGCCGGGGCGCTACCCAGCTTCCATCGGAGAGCTGCCTGAGTCCGCCGGTATAGATATGCCACATGTGGAGGGCTATGGAATCGAAGCCCGGCATGTCGGCGCCCGGCTTCTTGCCCGGGTTCGCGGCGTAGAAGCTTGTAATATCGGATTTCAGCTGGGTTAAAACCTGCTGCCATTCCGGATAGCGATCGAACTTGAGCGAGGGATCGGTCGGCTGCAAAGCCAGGTAGGAATCCATCGTGTCTTTCTGGGCCTTGGTCAGGATCATCGTGGCTTGGGCTTCCGGATCGACGGCGTTGTAGGCGGCGCCGGCCATCATGGTGTTTCCGCCGATGACCGATCCCTTCTCGATAAGGATGACCTTGGCTCCCGTTTGGGCCGCGCTTATTGCCGCCGTGAGGCCGGCGCCGCCGGCGCCCATGACGAGGACATCGGTGTTCCAGGTTTGGGGAGCCTTGGCAACGACCTTCACTTCCTTGGCTTTCAGCGCCGCGACATCGAAACCGGCCTTCTTGGCCGCGTCCGCCACCGCGTTCTTTATTCCCGTGCTGGCCCAGGTGGCGCCCGTGACGCTGTCGATTTTCAGACTCTGTGTCTCGATGATGCGCGCGGGAATTCTCTCGAAGGCGACCTTCGTGACGTTGGGCGTTTCCTTCGACGAAAGGACCTGGATCGCGGCGATGCGCCCGTTGGCCACGGTTATCTGTACCTTGATCGGCCCTTGCATGCCCCTTGCGCTTCCCTCAAAGCTGCCATCCGTGGGGACGGGCGCTTTGGCAAGGCTTGCGTTATCGGCGGAAGTCTTGGCCAAGAGCATTTCCGGCGAACCGCCCGCTTGCTTCACGCAGTCGGCCACGGCTTTGACGATCGCCTCGCTGATAAGGGTGGCTCCTGACACGCTGTCGACGGCCAGGGACTGATGCTTCACGATGGCCGCCGGAATTTCCCTCAGGGCTTCATCGCTAATCCCCGGAGTCTCGGCATGCTTTACCACTTCAACCTTGACGATCGAATTCTTCGAAAAGCTTACCTTAACCTCCACCGGCCCATTTCTGCCTTCCGCTCGCGCCGTATAGGTTCCCGCCTTGAAGGCGAGCCCCGAAGCGACCGCCCCTGAATCGGACTTGGTCATGCACGCAGTGATGGAAAGAGCCACGAGCGCGCAGAGAAGTGCGCTCGCGAATTTCCATAATTTTGTTTTCATCTCCTACTCCTCAGCCCGGGCTAGGCTCTCAGGCTCCCTTCTTCTCTTAACGAGGGATGGAGAATTCGCCGATGTTCGTTGGGCCCAGGCTTTGCCTAGCCTAAAGGTTGTGGTAACCACGAGGTCAAGGAAAAAAATATTATTTTATCGAAAACCCCAGGGAAATATAGTAAAGACGTCCCGCGGCCGTTTCGGTATAGGTGCAGAGAAGGCCGGTGAGGTCGCTCGTGATCTCGGCGCCCATTTTCTCCGCCACATCGAAGATCCCGTTCAGGTCGCCCTTCCCGAGATTGAAGGGATCATAGGTCGACACGACGGTGCAGAGGCCTCGCGCTTTGGCGAAATAGCTGACGGGAGGGCTTGTGTTGAGGCCAAGGGATTTGGCCCACTTCTCCCTGACGCCGACGCCGATGGAGATGGGGAGTCGCTCAATCGACGCGTCGATCAAGCTTTCCCGCGGGGCGTTCAAGGCGACGCAAACATAATGGGGATGGCTCATCCATTGATCGAGAATCGCTTGCTCCTTCGATGTTATCGGAGAGTTTTTCCCGAAAACGATGAGCCGATAGAGGCTGAAGACATCGTTCGCCTGATGTTCCTTTACCCTTCCCAGCGAGTTGTGGATAAAATTGAGATTGCTTTTCTGCTGCTTTACCCTGGCTAGCTTGCGCCGCAGAATCTCGATCTCGGTTTCTATTTCGCCTTCCCTGGCCGAGTAAATCGCTTCCTGTTCCTCGAGCCTGGCATTGGTTTTGCTCAGGATGGTCGAAATGGACAGATCGAGACCTCGGCAACTTCTGGCGAGGAGGATGTCCAAGGCATTCTTCCTTGAATACACCTTATAATTATTGGCTTCGATGTCGGCGGGGGAGATGATGCCCTTATCCACATAATGCCGCAGGGTTTCTCCCGTGATGCCTGTCAGCCGGCAGAACTCCCGCGCGTGAAAAACTTCCTCATTCTTCATGTTCATCCCGCTTTTATTCCTTGGCCCCAGTATGCCCGGCAAGCCCTGGTTTCCGCAAGCTATCCTCGATATCCGCGTTATTGGGGAAATCGATGGGCAAGTATCTGGTACGCAGGCTGCTGAAAAGCCTTCTCACCGTGTTCATATCGATCACGCTCACCTTCCTCACGCACGACATCGAGTCGGTGATGGAGCACTTCGAGTACACCGCCAACCTGGTGGGGATCGATCATGTGTCCTTCGGCATCGATTCGCTGTATGGCGACCATGTGGGGCTGCATCATGCCTTCGCGGCGAGCCTCTCCAAGAAGGACACGAGCAACAACTCCGTCTCCTACCAGGAAGTGCCCTACGTGAAGGGCCTCGAGAACCCCACCGAGGCATCGATCAACATCCCCCGCTGGCTAGTGAAGCACGGCTACTCCGACAGCGATATCGTCAAGGTGATAAGCGGCAACGCCCTGCGCGTGCTGCGGCAAGTCTGGGTTTGAGAGGCCCCGCGAGCCAGGTGGCGGCGCCGATGGGCTTCGAGCCACGAGGCGCCGCCGCGCGATGTGTCGCCGCGTAAAATGACGAGGGCCGCCCGGGATCGTATCCCGGGCGGCCCTTTTTTTATTGCCGACTTTTTCGTAAAGAAGGAAGTCGTGGCCCTATCGCTTTAATATTTCAACCGACAGTGACGACACATTATTTTTTCCTTATTTTACGCCTGCGATCAAGTAGCGATAATATAGTAGTACCTGTTCCATAGTTTTGGTAGTTGACAATAAGTACCGAAAAAGAGGAACATGGCAATTATGATAGGCAACGAGAATAACCTGCACAAGCTCTTCGAGAATTCCCCAGTTATTCGATCCCGGGACGTCGTAAAAACGGGGCACTCAAGGATTTTTCTTACGCGTGCCGTCAAAGCGGGGAGGATTAAGCGAATCGCCCCGGGGCTTTATAGTCTGCCTGAGTTCAGACAGAGCGAACACGGTAATCTGTCTCTTGTGGCAAGCAAGTCTCCTGAGATCGTTGTATGCCTGCTTTCGGCTCTACGGTTCCATGAACTCACGACTCAATCGCCTTTTGAAGTATGGATTGCCATAGAAAATAAGGCCTATCCACCGCGCCTTGAGTATCCCAAGCTCAAGGTATTTCGCTTTGCGGCAGCTTCGCTTGAGCAAGGTATAGAAGTGCATGTGATTGATGGCGTAACAGTTCGAATCACTTCTATCGAAAAGACGATCGCTGATTGTTTTAAGTTCAGGAGCAAAGTCGGCGTTGCAGTGGCAATGGAGGCACTTCGGGAAGCCCATGCTTCAAAGCGGCTGAATCAGAATGAGCTATGGAAATATGCTAAAATCGATCGTGTCGCTAATATTATGCTTCCATATCTGGAGGCGATCAGATGATGGAAAGTAGTAGGGCAATTTCCGTACATGACCGGCTTCTGAACCGGGCTCACGCAACTGGTGAAGATTTCAACCTTTTATTGACGCGCTACTCACTGGAAAGATTTCTTTATCGTATATCAATCTCGGAGCATAAAGGCCAGTTCCTGCTAAAAGGAGCACTTCTTTTCGATCTGTGGTTTGATAGTCCACATCGCCCAACGAGAGATATGGATCTTCTGGGATTCGGAAGTAGCGATATGACCGTCATGACAACTCTCATGCAGGGGGTGTGTTCGATCAAGAGTGATGATGGCCTTATCTTTCTAGGCGATAGCGTGAAAGCTCACGAAATCCGCGACAATGCAAACTATGGAGGAATACGTATTGATCTCCTAGGAATGCTTGGCAATGCCCGCTGTTCAGTCCAGATAGATATTGGTTTTGGTGATGCTGTTACACCTAATCCCATCGAGGCACTTTTCCCGACGATATTGAAGGATAATCCTGCGCCAATTCTCGGAGTATACCCCAAGGAAACCGTCATTGCAGAGAAACTGGACGCTATCGTTTCATTGGGAATGGCCAATAGTCGCATGAAGGATTATTTCGACCTCTATATTCTATTTAGAGAGACAAAGCTTGATACACAGATCGTTTCTACAGCCATAGCAAAAACCTTTGAGCGGCGAGGGACTTTGATGCCAGGGGAACTGCCTGTCGGACTTTCGGATGAATTTTCGGTGAATACCCAGAAAGTAATTCAATGGAGAGCTTTTTTACAAAAGAACGGCATCAAAGCACCTACCCTCATAGAGGTTGTAGAGATGATTCGCAGGAATGCTGAACCAATGTTGGCGAATGCATTTCATCCTAATCGAAAGGCAACTTAAGCTGGGTGCTTTAGCCATCTCTTGTTTTAGCATAGTATCATCGATGTTTCTCGATTAGACGATGCCTCCAGAATGATCCGCTGCCTGTCACCAGGGAAGAAGTGATTCAAACCATCGAGATAACCAAGCGTTTTCCAAAAACCTTTGCGACCTTCTCGAGCGTTTTTATCGTTGGATTTCCCTTGGAAGGGTTTTCCAGGCGTTGATATGCCTGATAGCTGAGGCCAAGACGCTTGGCGATCTCCGATTGGGGCAAATCTCCGCGAAGCTTCCTGAGTTCCCAAGCCGAAATGATATGAGGCTCCACATTGACGGGGAAAAAGCCCTCAGTCGCGCATTCTTTGCCCTCAGGGAGAGGCATCCCGTGGCTTACCATAGATTCCAGCACACCGTTAAGCACTTCCCATGCGTTGAACAATGCTTCATCTTTCGTGTCCCCTTCGGTGATGACACCAGGCAAGTCGGGAACCGTGACAACGAATCCTCCGGAATCAGGATCGGAATTCAAATCACAATAATAAACCATAGGCTTCTGCACCATGCGCAAATCTTCAGCTTGAAGGCTGAATCGTACCGTATGAAAGAGCGACTACGGATCGGAACCGTTGGTTTCGATTGATCAATTAATATTGTAATGTCATTTGATTTGTCATGTAGTTTCCTTCGGTCCAGTCAGGGCTCCATCGATCATTTTCCCGAACTCATCCTCAACCCTGGCTTTGAAGTCCGACTCGATCTGGTACACCTCGGTGAATTCGGCGAAGGCCCAGCGGCCATAGCCGCCCATGTTGTTTACACCGGGAATCCAGTAGGTATCCATCGTCGCCTTTTTCTCTTTGGCGTCCTCGCGGCGGTAGCCTTTCCATAACGGTAGGGCACTTCAAATCCCATGTTATGGTTCTTTACATAGGCCAAGACCTTCGGATGGGATTCAGCCACCCTGCAGAATTTCCCTTCCCACTCTGAATCGAGGACAATCCAGTTGATAAGGCAATGGTTTGAGTTCGTCTCCCAGAGATTGCTCCTCGACGTGTTGAATCGTACGAATCTGGTGGAGCCCGAAGGGTTGTAAGGATCGAGGAGGGCTTTGATGGGGCGCTCGTCGAGGAATTTGCGCGTTATCGCCACCATTATCTTGTTACAGGCCATATCGGCGAGCTCAAGATACATAAGCTGGGAGGGATAGGTTTCACCTACGCATACCAAGTAGCCGTCCAGCCATTCCTTGACTATTCGCTTGAGTTGGCCAAAGAGGAATAGTTTTGGATCTTCGCCGGGATCCCTGAATTTCGTGTAGAGAAGGCGATGCGTCAGTTGAAAGACGAGCGTGGAAGGGCGCATGTCGGCTAGATGCTCCAGATTCATATCGACGCCTTCGCCGATTATCCCGGAGTTGCGTGTGATGGATGGCCCGACAAGATCCGGACTCAGTCTGAGTATGGAATCTTCGTTGAATGTCGCGGAAAGACGCTCCTCGGGCAATTCCACACGATAACCCTCAACGCGGGGGAATCGGATTTCTAAAGTGTCTCGATCAGGACTTATGGCCTTGACCTGAATCGTTTGACGAGGGGGCAGGAGTGGGGCGACGACGGGCTTGGCCGTGAAGTCGAAGGGAATACCGAAAACATCGGCATATTCGACGTTGAAGAGATTTTCATCGTTGAGCTCATACGACTGACGCCTGAATAGCGGCCTTGAAGCCATGTTGGCAGCTTGAAGGAATCGAGGTCGCGGCTTTAGCCGCGCCTTTCAGAGCGAAAGGTGGGTGCCGGTGGGAGCTGCATAAAAAGCGATAAATTTCTTAAAAAAAGTTGTTGACAGAAATAGAAAACGATTTCTATACTATTTCGTAGAAAACGTTTTCTATTTCCGGGAATGAAAGAAAGAGCGGAATTCGGTCCGAATCCGCCCCGTTCTTCCGGGAACTATGCACAGCGCGCGGATAGGTCTGCGGCATGAGAATCACCTTTTTTCTTCAGGAGGAAACCATGGAAAAGATCAACATCGATCTTAGAGGCTTGAACCCCGCGCCCGTAACCCCTTTCACAAAAGATGGCAGCATAGACTACCCTGCCATCAAGCGCCTCGGCGCCTGGCTTGCCAGCATCGATGGGGTGAAGAGTCTTACGGTTCTGGGTCACGCGGGAGAAGGCACCTATCTGGACCGGGACGAGCAGGTTAAGGTAATTGAGGCTTTTGTCGATGCGGTGGGAAACAAGATTCCTATCATCGCGGGGATCACCCTGGAAGGAACCGCCATCGCCGCCGAGGAAGCCAAGAGAGCCGTCAAAGCCGGGGCGTCGGCTGGCCTCCTGTATCCTACCCACGGATGGCTTCGTTTCGGCTACCAGAAGGGCGCGCCCCAGGACCGATACCGCGAGGTCTATGAGAAGAGCGGGCTTCCCCTCATCCTCTTCCAATACCCCGACGCGACCAAGTGCACATATGATCTGCAGACACAGCTGGATATAAGCGCCCAGCCGGGAGTATTCGCCATGAAAAACGGCGTCCGCAATATGCGCCGTTGGGATACCGAAGTCCCCATCGTCAGAAAGGAGAGGCCAAATCTGCAGATTCTGACCTGCCATGATGAGTATTTGCTGCCGACGATCTTCGATGTCGACGGAATGCTTGTCGGCTATGGCAATGTCGCCCCCGAACTGCTCATCGAGATGATAAAGGCGGGCAAGGCGAGAGACTACAAGGCGGCTAGGGCGGTCCATGATCGTCTTCTGCCGGTAACGAAAGCCGTCTACCATCGCGGTTCCCACATGGAAGGCACGGTCGCCCTCAAGATCGGTCTCATGGTGCGCGGCATTCTCGACCACGCGACGGTCCGCTCCCCGCTTCTGCCCCTCGACGCGGCGGCCGAGGCGGAGATAAAGGCCGCGTTCCAAGCCGCTGATATTGGCAAAGTAAGGTAATACCGAAGCATAATTGCGTTAAAATAGTTTCAGCGCAGCTGAGAAAAGAAAGGGGGAGTCATGAAACAGAGAACGATGCGGTTCGCCGCGGTTGCGGTGATGTTCGCCATCATCGTCGGTTCATCGTTTGCTCAGGCCAAGCTGCCTAAATTCATCGAGATCGGTACGGCAGGCACGGGAGGGGCCTATTATCCGATTGGCATCGCGATGGCTGAAATCCTGACCCAGAAATTGAAAATCCAGGCTACCGCCCAGGTTACCGGAGGAGCGGTGGAGAACATAAGGCTCATCCAGGATGGCAGCGTGAAAATCGCCCTCACGACCACTGCCAACGCCTACAGGGGACTGATGGGCTTGCCGCCTTTCACCAAACCGAATACCAAGGTGGCAGGTCTCTTCAGCAACCTGACGCAGGGAGTTTACCAGATCGCGGTTCGCGAGAATTCCGGCATAAAGACCCTGCAGGATCTCAAGGGCAAGCGGGTTTCCCTCGGGCCTCAGGGCGGGTTAGGCGTGGAACTCTCGGATTATGTATTCAAGGCGGCGGGATTCTCCATCTCCGATATCAAGGCTACCTTCCTTTCCTACGAGGAGAGCGTGACCATGATGGACGATGGCAATCTGGACGCGGTAATCATCCAGACCGCCCTGCCCAATCCGGCGCTGCGGCAGCTGCAATCCACCGGCAAGAATTTCAATGTCATTTCCTTGCCCGCAAGTGTTATCCAGAAGGTATCGACGGATCATCCCTATTTCGCCGCCTTTGAGATCCCCGCTTCTATGTACGGGACTCCCGCTGAAGTACGGACTTTGAACGGAACCAACATGGCGATTGTCGACAAGGATCTGCCTGAGGATGTTGTGTATCAGATCATGAAGGCGCTTATGGGAGACATTGATAAAATTAGGGCCTCACAGCCTTCCGCGAAGGGGTTTACACTGGAGATGGCGGCACAGATGCCCATTCCCCTGCATCCCGGCGCCGAGCGCTTCTATAGGGAACTCAATATTATCAAGTAGGAGCCATTTTATGAAAGATAACGGTACAGTGATGGAAAAAATTGCCAAGTGGCTCCTCGTGATCAGCTCGGTTCTGTTTTTCTACACCAGCGGATTTGGAAGTTTCAGCACCATTACCCAGCGAGCCTTGCACTGGGCTTTTATGGGTACCTGCGCGTTCCTTCTTCTTAAGCCCAAAACATACGTGGGCAGGGTACTGAAGCATCTCCTTGCCCTGATGACCTTGGTAACCAGCCTGTACGTTATCCTGACCTGGCGCCAACGTATCTTTGGTATAGGCGAAGTCTCCAGTCTCGATATAGTGATGGGAATCGCGGCCATTCTGGCGCTCCTGGTCGCCGTGAAGCTCACGGTCGGCTGGGGGCTCACTGCGGTGGTCGCGTTTTTCCTTGTCTACGCGGTGTGGGGACCGGTGTTCCCGGGCTTTCTCGGGCATTCGGGGGTAAAGATTCCCCGACTCGTGAACTTTCTCTACCTTACCTCCGAAGGCCTGTTTGGCGTCGCCCTGGGAATCTCGTCTACCTATATCATTGCCTTCGTGATTTTCGGCTCGGTGCTCAGTTCCCTTGGTGGCGGCGAGTGGTTTGTGGACGTGGCCTACGCGCTTACCGGGCGCTTCCGCGGCGGCCCCGCGAAAACCGCCGTAGTGGCTAGCGCCCTCATGGGAACAGTATCGGGATCTCCTGTAGCCAATGTCGTTACCACGGGCACCTTTACCATCCCCTTAATGAAGAAAATCGGCTTCCCCGCGGAGGTTGCGGGAGCTGTCGAGGCTGTCGCCTCAACGGGGGGGATGTTCCTGCCCCCCGTTATGGGTGCCGGGGCCTTCATTATGGCCGAATACCTCAATGTTCCTTACCTGGCTATCGCCAAAGCCGCCCTGATACCCGCCCTCCTGTATTATGTCGCGCTCTTCATCATCACCGATGTAAGAGCGGTAAAGATGAACCTCAAAGGCCTTCCGCCGGAGGAACTGCCCGACATCAAAACGGCTGTGTTCAAAAAAGGATATAACGGGCTGCCTCTCCTGTTCCTGATCGCGGCGATCGTGGTGGGATGGAGCCCTCTGAAATCCGCGTTCTGGGCAACTCTGCTTGCCATGGTCATACCGCTCTTCGTCATCAGGGACTTCAAGCTCTGGGGCAGGAAGGTGATCGACGCTTTCCACGACGCTTCGAAGCAGGCGGTTCCGATCGCCGTCGCATGCGCCGGCGCGGGCATAATAGTTGGAGTCATTGGGGTAACCGGGCTTGGGACGAAAATAACAAACGGGCTAATCGGCTTCGCAAACGGCAACCTCCTTTTCGGACTCGTGCTTACCATGGTAGCCACGATCATCCTGGGTACAGGAATGCCTGTCACCGCGGTGTACATAATTGGCGCCGCAACGCTGGTCCAGCCGCTTGTATCCATGGGAGCTTCTCCCCTGGCTGCCCACATGTTCATCTTCATGTTTTCCGCGGTCGCGGGACTCACCCCTCCCGTAGCAATTACCTCCTATACCGCCGCGGGAATAGCCCAGACGGATCCGAACAAGACAGCGATCCAAGGCTTCCTGTATGGGCTCCCGGGATTCATCATCCCCTTTATTTTCGTGTTTTCGCCTGAACTGCTTCTCGAAGGTTCCGCCGGAAACCTGATCCTGGCGCTAGTGACCGCGCTATTTGGGATTTGTTGCCTTGTCGCGGCTATTGAAGGGTATTTTCTCCGAAAGTGGCCTCCAATCCTACGGGGCTTCTTGCTGTTGAGCGCGGTGCTTTTGCTGATCCCCGGCATTGGCACCGATCTGATCGCGGTAGGCATTGTCGTCGCGAGCTTCGCGGCCCAGCCTGCGCTTGCCGGCAAAGTTGCCCGGTCCCGGGGCTAGGAACCCTCAGCCAGAAGACCAGCTTTCCATGCCAGAGAGGCGCAGAGCGAATCCGTTTCTCCCTGGTATCCCGGAGTTGTCATGGAACTAGTGGATTGTCAAACACATATATTCTCTCCTGAATTCGCCGAAATGCTCTTCGAGAATAAAGGGGAAGTCCAACCTGAAAGGCAGGATGACGCCATAGTCGTCCATTTCGGCAAGTCGCAATCCCTTCGTATAAGGGCGGCAGATTATTCGCCGGAAAAAAAGCTGGCGGATATGGATATAGCCAGTGTGCGCTACGCCATACTATCCCCGAATATTCCGGGGCCGGAATGCCTCGATCCGAGACTTAAGGAACCCGCGGCGCGAGCAAGCAATGATTATACGGCTCAGCTCTGTCGTCTGTACCCAGATAGGTTCAGGGGTTTGGCGGTGCTGCCGTTTTCCACGATAGATGAGGTGCTGAAGGAGTACAGGAGGGCTATCCACGAACTTAGCCTTTCGGGGGTGGTCGTGCTGTCCCATCTGGGAGGGAGGATGGTGGATGATCCCTACTGGGATCCTCTCTATGGAGTGCTCTCCTCCGATGGAATTCCCATGGTTATCCATCCTACGGTTCCCGTCTGGGCTGACGCGATTTCGGATCACTCGATGATCCCCATGATGGGTTTTATGGTGGATCACTCCTTCGCCATGCTGCGCCTGATCCTGGGCGGCGTGCTGGAAAGATACCCGACACTGAAAATAGTACATCCCCATTGTGGCGGGGTACTGCCGTATCTGATGCCCCGAATCGACGAGCAGACCGAGATCAAGAGGAGGGGACGGGAGCATATCCGGATGGCTCCCTCCGCGTATTACTCCAAGGTGTTTCTGGATATAGTGTCGCCGTCTCCGAGGACGGTGAGGTTTGCCCTGGACTACGCCGGCTCCGGCCGGGCTCTTTTCGGATCTGACCATCCGTGGATTTCAATCGCTTCGATGGTGGAAGTGTTTACGTCGCTTGGCCTGAGCGAGTCCGAGATAAAGGCGGTTGGGTATGATAACGCCGCGGCGCTGTTTGGATTGCCTGCCTGTGTTTTCTAGGACAGCGTTCGCACCGAATCGCGTTCGATGAGTGTGGTGGGTAGATACTCGGATTCGATTTTGCCCGTGCCGTCCAGGAGCATCTTTTCCACCGCTCTGGCACCGAGCTGGTACCTCGGCACATGCATGCTGGTCAACGCGGGGCGAAGATGTCCCGCGATGGCGGTGTCTCCAATCGAGATGAGGGACAGATCTCCCGGAACCGTGAGACCGAGATCATGCAGCGAGTGGAGCACGCCGACCGCGATCGGGTCGCATCCGCAAAGGATGGCGGTAGGGCGCGGGTTCCTCTCCATCAAGACGCAGCACTTCGTGTAACCCCCCTGTTCGGAAAAGGATTCGAACTGGATTAGCCCGGGATCTTCCGCAATCCCCGCTTCATGAAGTGCCTGCCGGTATCCACTGGCGTGGACAAGGCTCGTGGTCACAATCGCGTCCCCGGTTATTATCGCTATGTTTCGATGTCCCCGGTCGATGAGGTACTTGGTGGCCTGTGCGACCATAGCTATAAAATCCACGGTTACCGTGGGTACTTCAATTCCCTGAGGCGCGTTGGCGATCAGACGGAGGCCGAACCGATTACAGCGGTCAAGCTGCTGTTCCAGCAGGTGACGATATTCGGGAGTGTCTATGCCGCCGCCGACGAGCAGTATTCCCCGTACCCGGTTTTTCCAGAGCAATTCGTGGAACTGCATCTCATTGGCGGGCTTTCTTCCCGTATTGCAAACAAAAGCCAGATAGCCGAGCTCCATCGCACGTTCCGTGGCGCCTTTCGCTATCTCCCCAAAATATGCCTCGGCGATGTCCCGCACGATCAGCCCGATGACAGGACTGAAATCGCTTCTCAGGCTTTGAGCCGCCAGGTTGGGGATGTAATACAGCTGTTTTACCGCCGCGAGTATCCTTTCCTGCACGTCTTTGGAAACGGGGTAACCTGTATTGTTTATCACTCGGGAGACGGTGGAAATGGAAACATTCGCCAGCTTTGCCACGTCGCCTATGGATACTCGCTTTTTCATGGGGATATTGTATAGAAAACGTTTGATGTTGTCATTGGCATCGAGCTGATTCGCCCAGTCAGTTCAGGCGTCGAAATACACGGCGTCGGGCCGGGCGATGACGAAGGCGGTCACCGAGTGCTCGGGGTCGAGCTGGTGGCCGGGCGTGACCGAAAGGCCAATGCGTCCCGCGTCGAGGAGGCGCAGGAGAGGGGCTTGGTATTCGGTTCCGGGGCAGGCGGGGAAGCCGAAGGAGTAGCGCCGACATACTTGGCGATGCCCGCGCGTGCTGGCTCCGGCCGTCGTGAGGTCTTTGGCTATTTTGTCGTGGGCCCATTGGGCGGCGGACTCGGCGAGGGATGAGCCGAGGCCATGGAGGTGCCAGTAGGCTTCGAGCTTGCCTTGGTCCTTGAGCGCGCGGGCGGCGGCGGCGAGGCCTCGGCCGGCGGTCGCGGCGAAAAAGGCGATCGTGTCGCCTCCGGGCGAGAAGTAGGCGGCCAAGGTCCTGTGGTGTCCGCCTGATTCGGCGGGGAAGGGCAGTTCAAGGGGCGCTTGGCCATCGGGGGACTGAACGAGAAGGCCCGTCTCGCCGACTCGCGCGCAGCGGAAATAGCCGTAGATCGCCTTGGGCGCGGCGAGGGCTTCGGCTTCCGGGAGGAGCCTGGCGAACTCGCGCTCGGCCGCCTCATGTTCCTCGCGGCGGTAACCCCAGCGCGATGAGTAAAGAACCTTGCGCTCGAGAAGGGGGAGAAGCTCGCCGAAAGGAATGTCGAGCGGCTCCGAGGCGCCCAAAAATGGCGCTTCGAAGGCGGGGCTCGTCTTGGGCCGGATGGGCGATCCTCGCGGCTTTGCCGCGTCGGAGATTTCGGGCGCCGAGGCGGGCGCCGAGGCCTCAGGCGCAATCGCGTCCGCGAACCTTGAGGCTCCGACGCCACGTTTCGCCAGGACATGCCCATCCAGGACGTCCGCCGCGTCGAAGGCGTCCGCGCAAGCGCGGACGAGGCCGGGATGCTTGGGCTCCACCTCACGGGATACGAAGGAAGGTTCGACAGCCGCCCCTCCGCAGAGCACAAGACTTTCCGAGCCCGAGGCGTGAAGCGCTTCGCAGATACCCTTCATTTCATTGAGAGAACGGGTCAGCAGGCCCGAAAGGCCGACCGCCACCGCTCCATTGGAGCGCGCCGCGTCCACGATGGAGGAAGCGGGCACATCGGTGCCGAGGTCCACGACGCGCCAGCCCGAACAGGCGAGGATCGCGGCCACGATGTTCTTTCCTATATCATGGAGATCGCCCTTGACGGTCGCCATGACGATGCTTCCCTTCGTGTTGCCCGAAGCGCTCGCCGCGAGGGGGGCCAGGGCTCGCTTGGCCGCTTCCGCCGATCTGAGGACGAGGGGCAGGGAGAGAAGGCCCTCGTTCCAGAGCCTTCCCGATTCGGCCATCGAGGCGGTCACGAGAGAGGTGAGGCGATCGGCGCCCTCGGCCTCGGCGAGGCGTCGCCCCTCGATCTCCGCCTTGGCGGAGTCGCCGCGGGAGAGGGCGGCGGCGAGGGAGGACGCGGGATCCGCGGGATTCTCGGGTTCGATGTCGACCCTTGGCTTGGGCAAACCCCCGGATCCGGCCTTCCCCTTGTCGGCCGCCCAGGCGAGCAAGGCCTCGAGGGAATCGCCGGATGGGGACGCGCCAGAGGCCCCGGACGCGGGGCTCGCCTCGGCGCCGCGGGAGTCGGATCCATGGCCGCCAAGGCCGAGGGCTATCGCGGCCACGCTCTTCAAATCGGGAGCGATCGATTCCGGAGAGGGAATGCCCGCCGTATCCATGATCGCCGCGTCGAGGCCAGCCGCCACCGCCGCCTCGAGGAAGAGGGAGGTGACCGCCGCCCGAGTCGATTTGGGTAGTCCATACGACACGTTTCCCACGCCGAGCACGGTGAGGGCTCCGGGACAAGCTGCTTTGATGGCGCCTATCGCCTCGAGGGTGGCTTTGGGGTCGCCGCCCGCGGCTATCGTAAAGGTGAGGGGATCGAAAAGGAGGGCCTGGGGCGAAAGGTCAAACTCGTTCGTGGCCATGTCGTA
>Ga0172375_10007515_pt1 | contig 14907 bp, 11 predicted proteins | sample LakKiv1m_FD_114537 | JGI IMG/M metagenome (GOLD analysis project Ga0172375, IMG submission 114537) | Freshwater microbial communities from Kabuno Bay, South-Kivu, Congo - kab_092012_11.1m | ecosystem: Environmental > Aquatic > Freshwater > Lake | place: Democratic Republic of the Congo... | reverse complement strand
GATAAAAAGAAATTATCAAACAAATAAGATTTTATTGTAACAACACTTCCATCCGCTCCGTTCCATTTAACCATATACATAATTCTTCCAACAATTCCGGAAAGGAAAAAAACTGTAATAGCATTCATTCCATAAACCTGAAAAGGTTTTATCCACCAAGTAACTTTTTTAACATCAATAAACCAATAACAGAAAGCTAAAAAGTTTAATGCAAGACCGGCAGTCCACAAAACATATGAGCTAGTCCAGATATTTTTATTGAACGGGAACCAAAAACTCCAACCCCATCCAGCAACCATTAGAACACTACCTAACACATACAACCAAACTGTTTTTGTGGTTGGATCTTTTTCGCTTCGTAATAAGTTACCTGTAAAAATTCCGAGCATCGCACTTCCTATTGCGGGTATAGTGGAAAGCACTCCTTCAGGGTCCCATAATTTTGTTCCTGACCATAAATGATTTCCAAGCACCAATCTGTCTATCCATGCGGATAGGTTTGTACCTGGTTCAAAGTTTGCATAACCTACTTCTGGCACAGGGACTAAACTCATTAACATTGTATATATAATCAGGATTGCACCTGTAAACCAATATTGAAATTTTGTATTTGTAGTAAGAAACAAAATTGAAGCAATCATATAAACGATGGCAATTCTCTGAAGCACTCCGGGAATACGAATTGTACTCCACGAAAATTCATGTCCAAATAAAAGTCCAAATGGAAAGCCCGCAAGTATTAATCCCAAACCAAAAAGAATAATTCCTCTTCTAAAAACGTTAAGATATAAACTTTTCATATCACCGCCCTGAGCTTTTCTTTTGCTAAGCGAGTATGAAATAGCAACGCCTACAATAAAAAGAAAGAAAGGGAAAATTAGATCAGTAAAAGTGCAGCCATGCCATTCTGCATGTTCCAGTTGTGGATAGATGGCACTCCACGTTCCGGGATTGTTCACAAGTATCATTCCCATTATTGTTATTCCCCTAAAAACATCAAGTGAAAGCAAGCGTTCGGAAGGTTTCATAATATTTCCATAAGTAATTGAAAATTATTGTCTCAAAAATAAGTAAAGTTTGATGAAATATGTTCTAAATTATTTTAAGTTTGTATGTGATTTAAGATTGTCATTCCCGCGTAGGCGGGAAACTACTTAAAACAAATATGCAAAAACAGTATTACTTATATATTCTTGCAAGTAAACGAAATGGGACTTTATACATCGGTATTACGAATGACATAATACGAAGAGTTGGGGAACACAAATTGAAATTGATTGATGGATTCACCAAAAAATATAGTGTTGCTTTGTTAGTGTATTATGAAGTTTTTAATGATGTTAATGAAGCAATCCTGAGAGAAAAAAGACTAAAGAAATGGAATAGAGATTGGAAGATTAGATTGATAGAAAGTATAAATCCTAATTGGGACGATTTAACAGATAAATTGATTTAATCTTACAGTATTACAAATAGATTCCCGCTTTCGCGGGAATGACTAAATTAAGGATAGGAAATGAAAACAATTTTTTTATTTATTATGCTTACAACACTAATATTAGCGCAAACACGATATACGGATATCAATCAACTCGTTCAATCAGGAGAATTCAAAAAAGCAACTGAAATGATTGATGAAAAATTAAAGTCAGATCAATTTAGTTCGGAAGAAATTTTTGAACTTCAGTTTGAAAAAGAAAGATTGGATAGGATAAGAAAAGATTTTAATAAATCTGCGGTGGATGTTTTAAAGATTGTTAATAAATATTATCCCGATGCAAAAGAGAACGATTTAGAAAAATGGGAAAAGGATGGTTCACTCGAATACAAAGTAATTGATGGGAAAAAATGTTACTTCTCGAGATCAGCTTCCAATCTTTTCCGAATTAACAAAGAAGCAAAAAAACAAAAGGAACTTGTTGACGGATATATTAAGGACCCTCTTGATGCTTTTCTCGAAGATTACATTCCTCAAGTTCTGGATGAGGCTGCAAATGGACAAGAAAGTTTAGTTAAACCTGTAACATTTAAATTAAATTATACTGTAACAGTTGATGCAAATGCAGTTCCTGACGGCGAAATAATAAAATGCTGGCTTCCCTTTCCTCGAGAAGGACATCAAAGACAAACTGAAATAAAATTACTCGCAGTTAATAATGATGAATATGTAATCGCAAGTAATGATAATCCGCAGCGCACTTTATATATGCAAAAGCCTTCAATGAAAGATCAGCCAACTATTTTTAATATGGTTTTAGAAGTAACTAATTACAACGAAGTGAATTTAATTTTACAAGAACTTATAAAACCTTATAACAAAGAATCCGGTATTTATAAAACATTCACAGCAGAAAGAGCACCACACATTGTTTTTACTGATAAGATTAAAAATCTATCTAAAGAAATTGTTGGTGATGAAAAAAATCCTTATCTAATTGCAAAGAAAATCTTTACCTGGATTTCAACAAATATTCCCTGGGCTGGTGCAAGAGAATATTCAACAATTGAAAACATTTCTTATTATTGCATTACAAGAAAACACGGCGATTGTGGAATTAAAACTTTATTGTTTATGACATTGTGCCGGTACAATGGAATTCCTGTAAAATGGCAAAGCGGCTGGATGCTTCATCCGGGGGAAGTTAATTTACACGATTGGTCAGAAATTTATCTTGAGGGTTACGGCTGGGTTCCTGTTGATCAGTCTTTTGGATTGGTTGAATCAGATCAGGATGATGAAAAATATTTCTTCTTTGGAAGTATTGATCCATATCATTTAATAGTTAATGATGATTACTCAAAAGAACTATTTCCTTCAAAAACATTTCCAAGAAGTGAAACAGTTGATTTTCAGCGCGGAGAATTAGAGTGGCGCGGAGGAAATCTTTACTTTGATCAATGGGATTATCATATGGATGTTGAATATAAATAATTTATGGGAAACATAATGAAAATTTTTTTAGTGTTATTTACTCTGTTAACAATTTTTACAAGTTCTAAAGCCCAAAACAATATGGAAAAAGTAAATTCTATCATTCAAACTGTAAAAGAAAATTTTGCACCAGATAAACGTGTGGTCATTATTAATATTGAAGCTGCAGAATCTGGAGACAATATTATAATCAAAGGAGAGACAAATCTTCCTGAAGCAAAATCAGAATTTGTAAAGAATATGAAAGAAGCTGGATTAACTTTTAAAGACGAAATAGAAATGCTTCCATCAAAAGAATTAGGCGATAAAATTTATGGCATAATAAATCTATCTGCAGCAAACTTCCGAGCAAAACCTGATCATCCGGCGGAACTTGTTACACAGGCAATATTGGGCACTCCGGTTAAAGTATATAAAAAGGGTGAAGATGGCTATTACCTGATTCAAACCCCAGATGGATATATTTCCTGGCTTGATGATGATGGTGTTCAGTTTATGAATGAAAGTGAGTTTGAAGATTGGATAAAATCTCCAAAGATCATTTACTTAAAGGAATATGGATTTTCTTATTCACATGCCGACATAAATTCCCAAACCGTTTCTGATCTTGTTGCAGGAAATCTATTAAAGATTATGGGAGAAGATTCGGATTTTTATTTAGTCAATTATCCTGATGGAAGAACTGCTTTTATAAAAAAGGATGAAGCAAAAATTTTTGATGGTTGGTATAGTACTCTAAATCCAACTGGAGAAACGATACTAAAAACTGCTCACAGATTTATGGGAATACCTTATTTATGGGGCGGCACATCTACAAAAGGAATGGATTGCAGCGGATTTACTAAAACAGTTTATTTTCTAAATGGAATTATCCTTGCACGTGATGCTTCTCAGCAAGTAAACACTGGCGAGCTAGTTGATACAAAAGACGGCTGGCAAAATCTTCAACCCGGTGATCTTTTATTCTTTGGAAGAAAAGCTAACGGTGATAGAAAAGAAAGAATAACTCACGTTGCCATTTATATTGGTGATGGAGATTTTATTCACGCAGCAGGCAGAGTAAAGATAAATAGTTTCAATCCTGAAAAATCTTACTATAGTGATTACAGGAAAAGCGGATTCATTCGTGCAAAACGAATTCTTACTTCTGTTGGAAAGAATGGAATTGATAAAATATTGGATAATGATTTTTTTAAAGTAAAGACGACTCGGTGAGTCGTCTCTGTTTTATGGATATTAAAAATTTTAGATTAAAGTTTTTACTACACTCTATGAGACGAGCCAACGGCTCGTCTTTACTTTAAATATCATTAACCCGAGCTAACAGTTCATCTTTACATTATGACTTGTAGTATTCATCAATCTCCCACTTTAAAGGATTTAAGCTTATATATTTTCTGATATTTTCTAAAGCTAGTTCGTTCCGAATGATATGCTCATAAAATCCTGGCTGCCACGAAAATTCAATTAGACCAGATTTACGAATTTTCTTAGTTGAAATAGATTTAAACTGACCAATAATCGCCCCTAAAGAATTTGACTTTAATATACTAGAATTTTCATAATTACCATTAAAATATTCTTGAAACCGGTTAACTATAATTCCGTGAAAATGATTAGGCATCAAAATCCATTCATCAAGTTCTATATTACTTCTAATCGTCGGAGTCTTCAGCCACTCCTCAATAACAATATTGGCAAAGCTATTATGAACAAGTTTTTCATCTAGTACTTCTCCAAAATAATGCTTTCGATCTTTTGTCAGAATTGTTATAAAATAATATCCAGCGTTTCTGTAGTCCCAGGTTTGTAATCGTGTTGATTCAATTCGGTATTTGTCTTTATACTTTGTCATCAGTTTGCTATTAAAGATATGAGACGAGCCAACGGCTCGTCTTTACATTATTCCGAAATAACTTTTTTTATCGTAAAGACGACTCGGTGAGTCGTCTTTGTTTTAGATAAATTATAAATTAAAGTTTTTAACTTTTCCAGCATTCTATGAGACGAGCCAACGGCTTGTCTCTACATTATTCTGAAATAACTTTTTTTATTGTAAAGACGACTCGGTGAGTCGTCTCTGCATAAATAAATTATAAACTTAAGCTTCTAACTTTTACTGCATTCTATGAGACGAGCCAACGGCTTGTCTCTACATTATTCTGAAATAACTTTTTTTATCGTAAAGACGACTCGGTGAGTCGTCTCTGCATAAATAAATTATAAACTAAAGTCTTTAACTTTTACTGCATTCTATGAGACGAGCCAGCGGCTCGTCTTTACATTATATCCAATTGAGACGAGACAGCAGTTCGTCTCATAAAATATTTCAGTTATTAAATCCCAGTTTTTGTATTAGTGCATCTGGTTTTGGTTCACGACCTCTGAACTTAACATACAAATTCATTGGATCATCGCTACCACTTTTTTCAAGAATATTTCTTCGAAAACTTTCTGCAGTAGCTTTATCAAACAATCCGTTTTCTAAAAATGCACCGAATGCATCGCTGTCCAACACTCCCGACCACATATAACCATAGTATCCTGCTGAGTATCCATCGCCGCCAAAAATATGATTAAAGTTTGTGCTTTGATAACGTGATGCAATCTCAGGAATCAATCCGATATTGCTCATACTCTTCTCTTCAAATTTTTGAACTTCTACATTTGCGACATCTGTTAAGGTGTGCCAATCCATATCAAGAATTGAAGCAGCCAGATATTCAAGAGTTTCAAAACCTTTATTAAAGTATTGTGAGTTTATTATCTTCTTAATTAAGTCATCCGGAATTGGTTCACCGGTTTGATAATGTTTTGCATACATCTTTATTACATCAGGATGTGATGCCCAGTTTTCCATTATCTGCGATGGCAGCTCAGTAAAATCAACAGGAGCTCTTCTTGATCCGGGATAAGTTGTATTGGTAAAAAGTCCATTCAGTCCGTGTCCAAACTCGTGGAATAAAGTTTCAACTTCATCATAACTTAAAAGTGCAGGCTTGCCTTCAGTCGGTTTAGAAAAGTTTCCAACATTCACAATTAACGGAGTGATAAACTCTCCATCCATATTGGATTGACTTCTAAAATTACTCATCCATGCACCGGCACGTTTGCCGCTCCTTGGATAATAGTCAGTGTATAAAATTCCAATATGTGTACCATCTGCTTCTTTTACTTCATAAACATCAACATCTGGCTGATATACTGAGATATCATCACGTTTAATAAATTGTATTCCATAGAGTTTTGCTGCTACATCAAAAGCACCCTGCCTTACATTTTCCATCTTGAAGTACGGGCGAAGCATTTCCTCATCAAGTGCGTATTTATCCTTCTTAACTTTTTCAGCGTAATACCACCAGTCCCAGCCAGCCAATTTAAAGTTACCGCCTTCAGCATCAATCAGTTTTTGCATTTCAGCAGCTTCCTTTTTAGAATTGCTTAATGCAGGCGCCCACAGATCAGCTAAAAATTTATTAACCGTTTCAGGATTCTTAGCCATATTTCTTTCGAGTTTAAAGTCGGCATAAGTTTTATAACCAAGCAAATTTACTTTTTCATTACGAAGTGCAATGATCTTTTTAATGATCTCTTTATTATCAACCTCATTATTGTTGTTGCCACGCATCAGATACGCTTTATAAAGTTTTTCTCTTAAATCTCTTTTTTCTGAATACTGCAAAAATGGAGTGAAACTCGGTCGCTGCAAATTAAAAGCCCACTTTCCTTCCAATCCATTTTGTTTTGCAAGTTCTGCAGCTCCTTGTATAACGGCATCAGGCAATCCGATAAGGTCTTGAATGTTATCAATAACCAAACCAATTGCATTTGTTTCTTTACGCAGATTATCACCAAACTTTAAACTAAGCATACTCAGTTCTTGATTTATTTGTTTAAGCCTGGATTTCTTTTCTTCATCCAATCCTATTCCATTGCGGACAAAATCCGAATAGTAATTATCAAGAACTTTTAATTGTTCAGATGTTAGGTTTAATTTTTCTTTTTCATCGTTGATTGATTTTATTCGCTGAAATAATTTTTCATTGAGATAAATATCATTACTGAGTTTTGAAAGCTCTGGTGTGATTGTTTCAGCAATCTTCTGAGTCTCATCGTTTCCATTAGAGCCGCTGATATTAAAAAACACACGAGATACTTTTGTTAAAAGCTTTCCGCTTTTTTCTATTGCCGCGATTGTATTTTCAAAAGTCGGCTTATCCTGGTTGTTAATGATAGCATCCAGTTCAGCACGCTTGATTTTTATGCCTTCTTCAAATGCCGGCAGATAATGCTCAATCTTAATCATATCAAACGGCGGAGTTTGAAAAGGTGTTGTATATTCACTAAAGAATGGATTATCAATCTGGACTGACTGTGCATTCATATTAATTGAAGAAAATCCGATAAATAACAAAAATGGATAAATGAAGTATTTCATTTTGTATTCTCCCTTGATTAGAAATGTAAATCATAAAATAATTAATCTTTTATTTAAGATTTCGCAGGTTCCTCTTTCTTTTTACCAAATTCAGGATCAATTTTAACAAGTGCTGCAACAATAAATCCGGGAATGGTTGATATAAGAACCCACTCAAAAAATCTTGGATATCCAATTGTCTCCTGCAAAGCACCGGAAAACATTCCAGGCAGCATCATACCTAAAGCCATAATTCCAGTGCATATTGCATAATGAGCAGTTTTATGTTCACCCTGCGAAACCATAATCATATACATCATATACGCAGTAAATCCAAAGCCATAACCGAATTGCTCGAAAGCAACTGCTGCGTTAATAAGTAAAAAGTTTGTCGGCTGAGCATGAGATAAATATACAAATGCAAGATCTGGCGTATGCATAATTATAACCATTGGCCATAGCCACCATTTCAGTCCGTTTCTTGAAATTACATAACCGCCAATCAATCCACCTGCAGTTAAAGCAATTATTCCAACTGTACCATAAACAATTCCAACTTCTGAAGTTGTTAGTCCCAATCCACCAATTTCTCTTGGATCTAGTAAAAATGGCTGAACAAGTTTTACAAGCTGTGCCTCAGCAAATCTGAAGAATAAAAGAAATCCAAGAATATTCCAGATATCTTTCTTCTGCATAAAAATTACAAACGCTTTTAAGAATGCTATGAATGGAAGCATAGCTTCGTTTTTAGTTTCTGATTTTTCAAACTTTTCCACAAATGTTGCAACATAAGTTCTGAACAGAATCACAAGAATTATAACTAAAAGAATTGTGGAAATAATAGTATCCCAAGGTGATTGAACTTTAAATAAAGAAAGAATAAAGCTGATAATTAAAAATGCCAGATAAACTATTCCTGCAAATAGAATGAATCCGCCAGCAAGTAAAAATATTTGAGACCCGCTTAGCTTTTTACCTTGTAATGTTCCCCTGTCATCTTTGGGATATGGAAGAATAAATTTATGATAGAGAAAAAGCATTACAAAAAATCCTGAGGTAATCATAAACACAATAGACCAGGCGTCCTTAAAACCTAAACTTGGAGCTAATTGTCCCGCGATTACAACAAGTACACCCGAGCCTACGATTGTTGCAACGCGATAAAAAGTAGAACGAACACCAACAAACGCAGCCTGCTTTGATTGATCAAGACTGAGCATATAAAAGCCATCAGCGGCAATATCGTGTGTAGCAGATGCGAATGCCATCAAAGCAAAAACTATTAAAGTTAACTGCCAGTAAATTGCGGTGTGCAGACTTAAAGCAATCCCTAACAGACCAACAGCAACGATAAACTGCATTGTAACTGTCCAGAATCTTTTGGTCTTGAACATATCTATGAATGGACCCCACGCGAACTTTAGAAACCACGGGAAGTAAAGCAGACTAGTGAAGAATGCAATATCCGTATTTGATACACCGAGATTTTTGTACATCATTACCGATACAGACATTACCATGACATACGGAATACCTTGTGTAAAATATAAAGTTGGTATCCATGCCCATGGATTTCTTATAGATTTTTGCTCAGACATTAAAACTCCATTTTTTTCTAAGTGATTCTTAGTGCTCTATGTGTCTTAGTGGTGAGAAAATCTTTTTACCACTTAGACACTAAGAACACTTAGTAACACTAAGAGAGGGTTAATTGTTTTGCTAATAATGCAGCGCCAAACTCGGGTGAATGTTCTGCTTCCATTATCTTAACATCATTAAATTTTCTTATAACCATTTCATTAAACAAATAAGAAAAATAATTTGCTGTAGTTAGTAAGCTGCCAATTAATGATACTTTTAAAATTTGTACATTTAATTTCAATTTCATCGCATTGATATGAAGCATCAATTCATTCGCTTCATCTTCAAGAATTCTTTGAGCAATTTTATCTCCGCTTTCCGCCGCATCAAAAACTAATGGAGCAACTGCAGCGATGTTAAAATTATTTCTGTAAACCTCTGTAATTAATTGTTCAGAAGTTGAGACTGAAAATTCCTGCTCAAGAAGATCAGCAATTTTTGTTGATTTGGATCGTCCATCAAAAAATCGTGCAACAGAATTTAATCCTATTCTTCCTATTCTGTAGCCGCTCCCTTCATCACCAATATATCTGCCAAATCCGCCAACACGATGAATCTCACCAGATTCATCTTTGCCAAACATAATTGAGCCTGTACCAGCGATTAAAATACTTCCTGCTTTTCCTGAAAATGCCCCTTCAAGTGCAATTCTTGCATCGCTTTCAACTCTAAAATTATTTATTACTAAAGATTTCTGCTTCGAATCAGAAGAAATTTGTTTCTCTAAAAGCTCTGCGTCATTTCTTCTGCCGCCGCCAGTTGTACCAAGAACGATTGCTTCAATATCATCTGCTGAAATCTCTTGGGATGAAGTACAATCGTTAATAAGATTAATTATGGTTTTAGAAACAGCTTCTGTTCCAATTACTAAAAAGTTTGATGCTGCACCGACTGTTTCATAGATAGGATTTAGATTAATATCGGTAAGAACACATTTAGTTTTTGTTCCCCCGCCGTCCATTCCGATTAAATATTTCACAACATCACCTATAATATTTTACTTTGCAAAAATAAGTTTTTTTAGTGAATAATTATCCCAAGAATTAAATACATTAAAGCAGTAATTACTCCGGCAGTTAGTGCATAAGGTAATTGTGTTTTAACATGATCAATGTGATCACTAGCAGATGCCATTGATGAAATAATTGTTGTATCAGAAATCGGTGAACAATGATCACCAAAAACACCACCTCCAAGTGCTGCTGCAACTGTTAAATATAAATTTGCATCAAGAGCCTGCGCCATTGGAATACCAATGGCAATCATAATGGCAAAAGTTCCCCAGGAAGTGCCTGTAGAAAATGCGATGAAGCAGGCGACCAGAAAAATGATTACAGGAACAAAATCCGGTGCCAGCCATTGTTTGGATAATTCTGCGGTATAAATTCCTGTTCCTAGTTCACGGCAAACAGTACCAATTGCAAAAGCAAGCATCATCAAAAGCGCAAGTGGAATCAATCCGCTAATTCCTTTAAATATCAAATCAATCGTTTCAGAAAAAGAAAATATCTTTTGGGAACCATAGAGAATGGCACCAACTATAATTGCAGCTAATACTGAATACAAAACAGATGTGGATCCTGATCCTTTACCAATTGCAAAAAATATTTGTCCATACCAGGGATATTGAGATATATTTTCAACTTGTCCCCATCCTGTATAAAGAAGCATCAATGGCATCATTCCGACCACTACGATAATTGGTATTAACATATTCATAGCTTTTGCAGTTACGTTATCTTTTTTCTCCAGAGAAACAACATCGGAAGAAATAAGCGGCACGGCTCCATCACGGATTACTTTTCCCTCTTTAATTGCTCTCTCTTCAGCTTTTTTCATTGGACCAAAATCTTTTCCAGAAAGAATTATAAAAAGCACCATTGCCATTGCAAGCATTGGATAAAAGTTGAAAGGGAAAGCATAAATTAAAACTGTTAATGGATTACTAAACCCCTGTGCAGCAATCAATCCCATTATGTATGCTCCCCAGGCATTTAATGGAATTAGAATACAAGTTGGAGCAGAAATTGAATCTCCGATGTAAGCAAGTTTTTCGCGTGGAATTTTAAGCCGGTCAAAAATTGGTCTGAATACAGTTCCAACAGTAAGAGTGTTAATGCTTGATTCAACAAAAATAGCAGTGCCGGTTGCCCAGGCAATTAGCTGAACCATTTTTCGGCTTTTACCAATTTTTTTGTGTTCCAGGTACAATAAAAATTTATTTATAAGATTAACGAATCCTGCAACACCACCCGATCTTTGAATAAATGCAATTAAAGCTCCAACGAGGCAGCTAAACATGATAGTTCTTGTATTGCCTGCATCTTTGAAGACATCAACCAGTGCTTGAATTGTTGCTGTAGTTCCAGTTAAAAAATTTCCACCGCTAAGAATTATCCATCCAAGCCAAATACCAAATAAAAGGGAGACAAACACCTGACGAGTTTTTATAGCAAAAATAATTGCAAGCAAAGGAGGAAGAAGTGACCAGAATCCGTAATGTTCCATAGATCAGCCGATTTTATTTAGTGATAATGTTAACAAAATATTTAGATTCTTAAATAGAACATCTCAAATTTCTGAACGCAAAATATTGATTTTATTTTGCAGATAAAACAAAAATCGATTGAAGTAAGAAAACTTCTAATGTAAATTGTAAATGAAATTATTAATTATCTACAAATTCAAGTAAATCAAATGATAAAATTTAATGAACTGTCTTATGTGACCGCTGAAAATATTCTTCATTCTGAAATCAGTGAACAGTTAGATAGATTTTTCAACTCACCAATCCATCTGCCTGATGAAATTATTAGTAATTATAATGATGCAGGATTTGTAAAAATTGAAAATGTGGTTGAAAAAGATTTTATACCCGAAATAAAAAGAATAATAGAATCTGCTGTGCTGCTGAGAAAAGGCAAAGATGAAAGAGAGTTAAAGGATAAATCACAATATGAACAATCGTTACTGCAGTGCGGATACTTGTGCTGGGATTTTCCTGCTGTCCGAAAGTTTGTTCATTCAAAACGATTTGCCGGTATTGTAAAGGATTTGATGAAAAGTGAACATGTTAGACTGTGGCATGATCAGGCGTTGTTTAAGGAACCCGGCGGTAGAGTAACAGATGCACACCAGGACTGCAGTTATTGGCCAATCGCTGAGCCACAGTTTACTGTAACAATGTGGATGGCTCTTACAGATGTTCCTGTTGAAAAAGGCTGCCTGTATTTTTATCCACAAACAAATGATCCTAATCTTAAAGAGTATGTTGATATTTTTAAGAATCCTCATCAGCCTGATATACTAACTAATAAAGAAAAAATATTCGTACCGCTAAAAGCAGGTGATGCAACTTTTCATTCTGGTTTAACTTTTCATGGTGCAGGTAATAATAAAACTGATACAATGAGGGAAGCAATGACTGTAATTTACATAAAAGATGGAGTTACTTTTGATGCATCTGATGAAAGAAATAAAACTCATACATCCTGTATAGGCTTAAAGCAAGGCGAAATTATTAATACAAAATTTACTCCCATACTTATTTAGAAAGGGAATATTTATGAAAATATATTTTACTCTAACATTTTTATTTGTCATTGCTTTAATGATTGGATGTTCAACTACATCACAAATGATAAATATCTCAGAAATTCAATATCCAAACGATTTGAAGGTTGTTTCAAGAGCGGATTGGGGATGGCAGCCGCTTGAACAAACTATTTCTCAACATCACATAAACAAAATTACGATCCATCACGGCGGAGAGGAATTTGCTGAGAATAAGGATATGATTCAGTATTTACGCAATCTTCAAAGCTGGAGCCGCTCAGAAAAAAAATGGATAGATATTCCCTACCATTTTATGATCGATCTTAAGGGAAATATTTATGAAGCACGCCCAATAAACTATCCTGGTGATACAAATACTGAATATGATGTTACCGGTCACGCTTTAATTTGTGTTGTTGGTAATTATGAAGTTCAAACAATGAAGGATGTTCAGCTAAATTCTCTAGCAAAGCTAACAGCATTCCTAAAGCAAAAGTATAGTGTTGAAATGAAAGATATTAAAACTCACAAAGATTATTCAAATCAAACTGTTTGTCCGGGTAAGGACTTGTATAAATATTTTGAAGATGGTTCATTCTTGAAAATGGTTGAAGCAGAATTATCTCCTAAAAAGTCTGCTCCAGTATCGATTGTAAAAACAGGAATTGAAGTTTTGCGTGACAAAAATTTTGATGTTCTAAGAGGTAAACGCGTTGGATTGGTTACTAATCCTACCGGCGTTGACAGCAAATTAAAATCTACAATTGATATTTTGTTTGAAGCTAAAGAAGTTAATCTAACTTCACTTTATGGACCAGAGCACGGAGTGCGCGGTAATTATTCTGCAGGTGATCTTGTTGATTTTTACATTGATGATGCAACGAAACTTCCTGTTTATTCTTTGTACGGCAAAACACGAAAACCAAATGCCGAAATGCTAAAGGATGTTGATGTGCTTGTTTTTGATATTCAAGATATTGGAAGCCGATCTTATACTTACATCAGCACAATGGGTTTGGTGATGGAAGCAGCCGCTGAATTTAATAAAGAAGTTGTAATTCTTGATCGTCCTAATCCTCTTGGAGGAAATAGAATTGAAGGTAATATTGTTGAGGATGGATACTATTCTTTTGTAAGTCAGTTTGCAATTCCTTATGTACACGGATTAACAGTAGGTGAATTAGCAATGCTTTTAAATGAAGAAGGCTTACTAGAGAATAAATCTAAGTGCAAACTTTCTGTTGTTCCAATGGAAGGCTGGACACGTAATTTGTACTTTGAGCAGACAGGACTTCCCTGGGTATTAAGTTCACCTCACGTTCCGCATAAGTTTTCTCCGTTTTATTATGCGATTTCCGGAATTCTTGGTGAACTCCGTGGAGTGCTATCGATTGGTGTAGGTTATACAATTCCATTCCAAACATTTGCAACTGAATGGATAAACGGTGAAGAACTCGCTATCAAAATGAATTCTTATAATTTGCAGGGGGTAATCTTTAGACCCATAACTTATAAACCATACTATGGATTTGGTAAAGATAAGATGCTGCACGGAGTTGAGATATACATTACCGATTACACAAACATAAATTTGATGCCAATTCAATTTTATTTTGCACAGACTGTAAATGAACTGTATGGAAGAAATATCATTTCAGAGAACGAAGGCAGATTTGATATGTTTGATAAAGTTTTGGGTACAAGTAAGATTAGAGAAATGTTTATGAAAAATTTAAAGGTTGAAGATATACTTCCTTACTTAAATAAAGATGTTGATAATTTTAGAACGATTTCTAAAAAGTATTATTTGTATAAGTGATATAGAATTTCATGCTTCGACTTCGCCCAGCATGACACTAGAACAATAATTTTAACCATTGTCACTCTGAGCGAAGTCGAAGAGTGACCTTTTCTCATTCTAATATGAAACGTGGTTGGATTTACATACTAAGATGTTCAGATGATAGTTATTATTGCGGATCAACTTCAAACTTAGAACAAAGAATAAATGAACATCTATTTCATAAATACTCAGGTTATACTTCTGCTCGATTACCTGTTGATTTAGTTTTCTCGCAAGAATTTTCAGAGATCAATGATGCAATCGTTGCAGAAAGACAAATAAAAGGCTGGAATAGGAAAAAGAAAGAAGCTTTAATAAAAGGCAATTTTGATTTATTACACGAATTAGCAAAGTGTAAAAACGAAACTTCCTCATATAATAATAAGTAATGTCATGCTTCGACTTCGCTCCATTAGACTTAGTGTGTGATTTAATTTATTTTTATAAAAAATATTTAATAACAAAATAAGGATTAAATAAAATACCCAAAGAACCGATTAAGTCTATGACTCGCTCAAG
>Ga0172375_10007513_pt1 | contig 14911 bp, 9 predicted proteins | sample LakKiv1m_FD_114537 | JGI IMG/M metagenome (GOLD analysis project Ga0172375, IMG submission 114537) | Freshwater microbial communities from Kabuno Bay, South-Kivu, Congo - kab_092012_11.1m | ecosystem: Environmental > Aquatic > Freshwater > Lake | place: Democratic Republic of the Congo... | reverse complement strand
AGCCTCAGCCCCATTGATTGTAGCCCATCTGATCAATTCCTGAAGCTCTGTTGAAGGGAAATGTTCCTGGATCAGCTTTAGCTCTGCGAGGATGCTTAAGCTTTTATTTGATGCAAAAGAATCGGTTCCAATAACAATGTCACATTCCTTTTCCACCAGCATCTCAACCGGAGGCATCTTTCTCTCAATATACATATTTGATCCGGGGCATAGACACCAGTATGTCAGTCCTCTCTTCTTAACCCTTTCTACGGTTTCAGCATCGGCAAATGTGTTGTGAACAAGGATAAGGTTTCCTGCCGTGGTCACTTCATCAAGTATGGCTGAAGCATGGTCAGAAGGAGCAAGAATTTTATCCGGCAATAGTCCTGACGCCTCATACGAGTTTCTCAGAGGACCTGAATTATCCGACAGGAAAAGAGCTTCAGCAGGAGACTCCATGAAATGAATTGTGGTAACCCTGTTCATTTCAGACTTATCCTTAATCAGCCGGAACAGAGGCAGTGAAACCGAATAAACGGAATGCGGTGTAATTGAACAGGCCAATTCTTTCCTCATGGCATCTCTGGCAACTTTCTCAATATCATCCATACGCTTTCCGGCTTTTTGCGGGTCTATCCCGAAAACTTCCAGGAAACTATGATATTTTATCCTGCTTTTCTTCTTGATGCTGAAGGTTAGAGAGGTGTTGCAGACATCTGCGCAAAGAACAACACCTTCGTCAAAGAGTATATTATCAGCTTGTTGTGCTGCAGATATATCATCAACCGGATTATTATTTCTGCCTTCTCTTATATGCATTATGAAATTTTCAAGTCGGGTCCCTTCATTAACAGAACCTTTCATATGCGAAAGTTCCAGATGGCAGTGGCAATTTACAAACCCGGGGATTATTATTCCGTTAAAAAATTCAACTGACTGGGCATCTCTGAGACTCTCAATTTCTGGTTCAATGCTAATTATTGAGCCATCATCTTCTGTTGAAATAACAGCTCTTTTTAAAGGGGATCCTGTATTTGTTACGACATACTGGGCTGAAAGACGTCTCATAAAGGATCAGGCATAAAATTGAAGGAAATCACTTCAATCCGGGCATGTTTATCCAACTCAGTTATGTTGTTCTCATAATTGTAGAGAAGAGCTTTCATAACCAGCGGCCGATTCGTTTCTAGCCGGCCGGAATAAGTTAAATTATGGGGGTACCCGTCCTTCAGGTATTTAACTCCGGGCAGCCATCTCTTTTTTCCCGTTTCAAGACTGTCGGCATCAATTACAAATACAGCAAGATGCGGATTATTAGCGTTATCATCCGGGAAAACAGTTACCGAAACGGATAAAGTATATTTTCCCGGCGGTTGAAGGATGGTGCTAACGACAGGCTCTTCAATCCTCTCAGGATCAGGCAGTGAATATAAATTAAAATTCACTGTCTTTCTTGAGGCTTCCTGCTCTATCCTGACAACTTCATTTTGTACAGCTGACTGCATTTCATTCATCTTTGCTATTATCCCGTCATAGATCCTGATGAGTTTTTTCGGCTTGCTGACGAAATAATAATTTAAAGTGCTGTTCATCTTTTCATACGAGAAGCCGTAACTCTCTACAATGTCAACATAATTAAGTACAGAATCCCTTCCGGAAAACTGATATCTGATATCGGGGAGGGAGAGCAGGCCGTTGGCAATATAGATGTCTGTTAAAATTGAAACAAATTTTTCCTCCGGGATCAGCTTCCCATGTTCAACCTTGTCTCTGCGGTTAATGCATGATTGTGTTATTAGTAGAATAACAAATGCGGCAAGCGCCAGTTTCTTCATTATAATTACTGATCCTGATTTCATTTTCATTTGATCAGATATTTCTTTGTGAGGTACCTGACCGGATACCAGGCTGCCCAGAATCCTATCAGAAGAACTGTAGACAATACAAGTGCAAAGTCGGGGAAGGCCATTACAACAGGATATGAATCCATAATTAGAGTCTCCCCCTGCAATTTTACAAATCCGTATGTCTGCTGAAGCCAGCATACAACAAATCCAAGCAGGAGACCTGCAAAAGCGCCTATAATTGATATCAGCCATCCTTCAAAAATGAATATCTTTCTTATAAGGCTATTGTCGGCACCCAGACTTTTCAGGATCTCAATGTCACGTTCTTTTTCAATAATAAGCATTGTAAGTGAACCAATAATGTTGAACGAAGCGATGATAAGGATTAGAGTGAGGATGAAGAATATGGCAAGCCTTTCCGACTTCATAACCTTATAAAATATTTCCTGCTGCTCATACTTGTTCTGAACAACATACCCGGAACCAAATATTTCAGTCACATCTTTTTGTGCCTTTTTCTCTTCGACTGATCCGGTGAGCCTGATTTCAATGGAGCTTACACCATCCTTGTTTTCAATAAGCTTTCGTGCGAAATCAAGCGGCACATAAACATATTTTGAATCGTACTCCTGTTCAACCTGGAAGAGTCCGGAAGTGAATATATAGTCGTTATTGAAAGCCTCTTCAGGGATCATTGAGCTTCCACCTGACTTTGAAGGCACATATATCCACAAAGGTTGTACAAAGTTGATCCTTAGTCCAATATATTGTGCAATGCCAACTCCGACAACTGCATAGGGCCTTCCTGTCTCAGCTCTGAGAACAAAATCTCCCTCCCACATTGAGCTGTCTATACTTGTTACTTTTATATAATTATCATCAACTCCTTTTATTGTTGCGATAAACTGTCTCTCCTCGTATTTTAAAAGGGCATTCTCCTCAATGGAAAGAGAGTAGCAAGAGACTCCGTTTACTTCCGACAGAAGCTTCAGCTTCGCAGCATCCGGAACAAAAGTCTTTCCCTCTGCGGCTGTTATTTTTAAGTCGGGATCGACCGTGTTAAAAATAGAAGTGACCAGTGTTTCAAGTCCGTTAAAAACGGAAAGGATAATGATCAGTGCCATTGTTCCGACTCCTACTCCGGCTACTGATACGGCAGAGATCACATTGATGGCGTTTCGCGATTTCTTCGCAAACAGGTATCTTCTGGCTATGTATAAAGAAAGTTTCACTCCGGTTATTTCCTTGCAGTAACCAGCAATCCGGTTCCGCTTTTATGTTTAAAACGAAGATCAAAAATGTTAAGTATTAAAGAAACGGGGAAAAACAACAGGTAATAAAAGGGCAGAATTATAAAGAAAAGCTTTGAGATGTTAACCATTTTAACCGGATACTTCATTGCGAGCTGCCAGGAGATACTCCCCGGTTTCCCGTAAGTATAGGAAGCATTTACCTCCTTAAAGCCTGCCACCGCAAGCTTTGAGCTTATTTCATCGATGCTGTAACCATTGCGTACATGTTCCCCGATGAACGATTCATCATCCTCATTGTGAACATCGGAACCTCCTTTGTCGGAAGGGGTTGAGATAAGGAGGGTTCCACCTGTTTTGAGGGATTCAAAGAAATTCCTGAAAACCATTTTGTCTTCCAGTATATGTTCCATAACATCTACGGAAATAATAAGGTCATACTTGTCGGGCTCCCTGAATTCGGTAAGGTCGGCTATTCTGAATGAGACTCTTTCCGACAGACCTGTCTTACTGAAAAAATCAGTACTATCTTCAATTTGCTCTCTGTTAATGTCTGTACCGGTGATCTTCCATCCCGGCCCCATTCTGCTCATTCTCCATGAGTACTGACCCATACCTGATCCGGCATCAAGTATGTTCGCATCAGGTGGCAGCCCTTTGCTGATCTTTCGGAGGGCTTTTTTTACATGCCATGTACGCAGCAACAACAGATCCATAAGAAAGTAAAGCAGTTTTCTCATGAAAAGAGGTCCTGAGAAGAACATACCCAATGATCTTTTGATAGGTTCGTACTGCATTACGATCAGGTTTTCAGCAGCTTGTCGATCTTTTCGATATAGTCGAGACTGTCGTCAATGAAAAAGGCGATCTCCGGAACGATACGAAGTTGTGATCTTACCTTGTGCCCCAGTTCGAATCTTATTTTATGAGAATGTTCCTGGATGGATTTCAATATTTCATCATGGTCAGCCGAAGGGAAAATGCTGATATAGATCTTAGCATAGGAGAGGTCGGGACTAACTCTTACCTTGGTTATAGATATCAGTTTTCCCGGAGCAAATTCAACACCTTTACGGAGAAATATATCCGCAACTTCTTTCTGTATCAGCCTGGCAACTTTTTTCTGCCTTGTCGATTCTGTTGATTCCACAGCTTCTTGTTTTAATCCGGCAAAGATACTAATAATTTCTAGGCTGATTCCCATCCCATGATAAGCAAACCCCACCCCCTGCCCCCTCCCCTTAAAAGTAAGGGGAGGGGGTTTAACTTATTGTAATACAGGACTGTCACTCCCTCCCTTACTTTTAAGAGGGCCGAGCGTTAATAAATAGCCCGGTGGGCTATTTTAGCGAGGAGCCAGACTGCAGGGAGGGAGCCGGAGGGAGGGTTAAGATAAACATAGATCGAGGTATCAAGGCTGTGAGTACATGCGGTAAAGAATGAAAAAACCATTAGCTTTGCATGACTTTTTATTATAGATATGGATACGGTAGTAAGCGGAATACGATCAACAGGAAACCTTCACCTTGGCAATTATTTCGGGGCGGTGACAAACTTCCTGAAAATGCAGAAGGAGAATAATTGTTTTTTCTTTATCGCAGATTATCACTCACTTACAACACATCCAAAACCTGACGACCTTCATGCCAATATCAGGCAGGTTCTGGCAGAATACCTTGCATGCGGAATAGACCCCGGGGCAGCTACAGTATTTATTCAGAGCGATGTTCCCGAAGTGACTGAACTTTATCTTCTGCTTAACATGAATGCCTATGTGGGTGAGCTTGAAAGAACAGTATCATTCAAGGAAAAAGTACGTAAACAGCCTGATAACATAAATGCCGGATTGCTGACTTACCCGGTTCTGATGGCCGCTGATATTATAATTCACAGGGCTCATAAGGTCCCGGTTGGTAAAGACCAGGAACAGCACCTGGAAATGACCAGGCGCTTTGCACGTCGTTTTAATACAATGTACGAAGTCGATTATTTTCCTGAACCGGATGCATATAATTTCGGACGGCAGCTGCTAAAAATTCCTGGACTTGATGGCACCGGGAAGATGGGTAAAAGCGAAGGTAATGGTATCTTTCTGGCAGATACTCCCCAGGAAATAAGAAAAAAGGTGATGCGGGCAGTTACCGATACCGGGCCGGTGAAACCAGGCGAAAAACCTTCTGAACCTGTTCAGAATCTCTTCACAATTATGAATGTAGTTTCCGATCCGTCCACTGTTAATTATTTCACAGAGAAACATGCTTCCTGTGAGATCCGCTATGGAGACATGAAAAAACAGCTCGCTGAGGATATCGTCAAAGTTACAGAACCAATAAGAGAACGGATACTCGAGATTCTCGCCGACAAAAAGTACCTCGCCAGGGTGGTGGCCGATGGAGCGGAAAAGGCCAGGGCAAGCGCATCAAAGACTGTCCGGGAGGTGAGGGAAATAATAGGTTACAAGCCTTTCTGATTAAAAAATGAAAGCCAGGCTTCGGGAGCCTGGCTGTACTTGAAGGATCAAGTGTATGATTGAGATTGCCTGTGTAACTATACAAAATCAAATTGCGTGCCAAAAATCTCTTTTTAAAAAGGATTTTACAGCTCGATTCTCACTGAAGCTATAAAATTCCTTCCGGCAGCTGCAATTCCTGAAGAATAGGGGCGGTACCTGACATCAAGGATGTTCTCAACTCCTGCCATAACGGATATCCTGTTCAGGAACCTGTACGACATTTTTGCATTAATAGTGAACCACCCGGGCGACCAGGGATTACCGTTCCTGTCAGCAGCATACAGATACGGTTTCTCTGTTTCTGATGGAGCCATCTTTTCAAATTTCTTTGCTCCATTATAGTTTGCATACAGATCCGCATCGAAACCTCCTGTTTTTAAAACAAGATGTGTAGATCCGAATAGCGGCGCAGCATGCCTGAGCGGATCGCCGTTCTCTTCATAACCATCAGTAATATTGAGAGCAGACTTAATGGAGATATACTTTAATAAATTAACCAGCATATTTATGTTGAATCCATACACCCTGGCCGATCCGCTGTTTGTCATAGCCTCAACCTTGCTGGGCTCACCCAGATATAGAATTGAGTCGAAGCCGTTGAAAAGAAAATCATTTCTTACCATCGCGTTGGTCAGCCATGTATGAAAGAGGGTAATCTCGGAATGAAGAAAATCCCCGAATTCCTTTGAAACACTGAAATCGATATTCCAGGCATATTCAGGTTTCAGATCCGGATTAGGAACCACAACAACACCGGGTGCAGAATCAAAAACCTTTCCTGCGTCATCAAGGTTGGGTGCCCTGAAACCTGTTGATGCGTTGAGGCTTGTGTGGAATCGTTCATTTATTCTGTATACCATCCCGGCTGATCCTGTTAAGGCTCCGTTGGAGATATCGATCCTGGTAAATGGGAAGTTGTAGTATGAGTTATCGTCAATTTCGGAGGAGAGAGACACAAAGTTGTATCTTATGCCGGTATTCAGGGTGACTTTCTCAGAGAGGTTATTCTTATATCCACTATATAAAGAAATACCACTGTATTTATTATCTCCGTTCGGATATCGGGAGCCCGCAGGACTTGTTATCCCGTTTATTATATCGCGTGTCTGTGCTATGGAGCTGATATCATTGAACACTGCTTCAAATCCATAATAGATCTGTCCATAATTGCTTCTGAAGCTTTTGCTAAGGTCGATATTAAGAGAGAAAATTGTAACCTTTTCGGTCTGCTCGTTAATGTCAGTATTCCCAAAACTCCTGTCGTGGCGGCTTTCTCTGTAACTCTGATGGGCAGCAATAAGACGTGCTTCGTCAAAAGCGGCATTTTTCTTTTTTACCGTAAGCTGCAGGTTGTTCATCATCCAAACCTGGGGGCCGTAATACCAGTCGCCATACCTCAGTTTTCCGGCTTTATATTGTATCAGCCTGTCGTACCTGGGTACATCAGAAAGGTGTGAAAAATGATTTGACAGCACCAGGTCGATATCAGGGGAAAGCCTGAACCTAAGCTTGTTCATTGTATTAAGCTGTGAGTAACCGGAATAGGTTTGCAGCTCCGGATCAGGGTTTACTACAATAGAGTCCTGACCACTGATACGTTTTACATATTCGGGCCTGATATAGCTGTCATTCTTTCTTGAACCCATCCTGAGGTCATCAAAATCCGACCAGCTGACGCTCGTGAGGAAGGCTATGTTTTTTGTTCCGGCATTCAGGTCGAAATGAAATGTTTTTTCCTTATTGGCCGACGAATACCTCGACATTGCATCGACTTTAAAAAAGGGCTTTTTACTACCCGAAAAAAGAGCCTCTTTTGTATTGAAATCCATAACTCCGCCTATGGCATCACTACCATAAACCACTGCTCCGGGTCCGAAGATGATCTCAGTTGATTCCAGTGCACCAGGGTCAAGAGAGATCACATTTTGAATGTTGCCCTCCCTGTATATGGCATTGTTCATTCTGACTCCGTCTACCACTATCAGCACCCTGTTTGTGGCAAAACCGCGAATCATCGGGCTGCCTCCTCCGAGCTGGCTCTTCTGAACGAATACTGCATCCGATATTGCAATAACGTCGGCAGCTGTCTGTGGATTCTGGATCTGCAATATTGGTTTCGGAATTGAGGTGATCTTGTTTGGCACCTCATCCCTGTTCTCTTCCCTGCGACTAGCTGAAATGACAAACTCCTCCATTGCAAATAATTTCTTTGTAAGCTTTACCTCATAATTACGCTCGCGAAGTTCATCAGGGGAAAGGCATATTCTCTCATAAGTGAAATGCTGAAAACAGATAGTTTTTTCTTCACTGAATGTCGAAATATCAGCTTTACCTGATTTGTTTGAAGTAATATATTTAGTCTTTGAATTGTTAAGGATTATAACATCCGGAACCGGCCTGAGGTCTTCACTATCAACCATCGTGACGGTTTGTGACAACAGGGGTACAAAAAAAAGAAATAATAATAATGTTGCAAAAAAGCGGTATACCATTCTGATCAGAAGTAAAGGGGTATAAAAATAATAAAAAACAAGGCCCTTCTCCGCCCGGGGATATCAGGAATTCAGGTATTAACAATTTTAAACACAACTTTTATGCCAGGAAATATAAACCGGCTGTTTTTCGTTTACATAATTATGTTCTCTTTATTTCCTAATTTTGAATCGGCTCAAAAATTAATGTTACACCCGTGAGAAAAAGATTGGCAGTCGTTTCTGTAATTATTCTGGTTTTGGGTCTCGTCATGCTTGGCTATTTTCTTCAAAGGGGCAGAACGATTCTTGTAACTGACCCGTACAAGGCCATTTCCCCTGGAGCGGTTGCGGTTATTGAAACTATTGATCTTCAGAGTTTTGTAAACTCACTCACTACAGGCAAAGGACTCTTCGGTGAGATCGGGAGGATCAGGGAATTAGAAACCTATAACACAAAAATCAGGTTTCTGGCCGATCAGCTTAACAGGCCGGCTTATAAGAAAATATTGACAGGGAATACTGCACTGATATCATTTCACCATTCAAGGGCAGGCGGACTTCAGCCTCTGCTTTCAATGGCAGTTACCTCAGACGTCAGGTCTAAACAGATAAAAGATATTCTCAAAGCATCAGGGATCAAGCCGGTAAATGAAAAAAATATCGTGGCAAATGAAGTTCTGTTGCTGCCTTACAGGATAAATAACGAGCTCGATACTGTTTTTATCTCTGTAATTTCAGGTCTGCTTATTTGTACAACCTCTGAAAAGCTGGTAAAAGAAGCTATTGTTCAGACTACAAAAGACAGTGATATCAGGAGTCAGCCCGGTTTTGCAAAAGTACTTCAGGCCTCAGGTAAAAATGAAGATAAGATTTTTGTGCTTTTCAATAACCTGCCGCAACTGTTAAAACCTCTCTTCAGGTATGAATACTCAAGCCTGGTGAGGCAAATAGGAAATCTTGCCGGATGCGGTGGCAGCGATATCTACCTCAGCGAAAATGATCTGGTATTAAGCGGGTACACCGAGAGCACCAACCCGAAAGAATATCTTCATAAATACAAGAAAACAACACCAGGGTTGTTTCATACCTATAAGATACTTCCCTCTGCAACTGTCTTTTTTGAATCAGTCCTGAATCCTGTGTTTCCATCGCCTATAACAACAGATACAAAAGCGGCAGAACTTGCAAAAAAGCTCAGGGATTATTTAGGTGAAGAAATCACTAAAGCGTACATCGACATAAGGGAGCGGACGGTAGGCGATAATTCCGTGATAGTTTATGAATTAAAGAACAGGGTATACGCCGAAAAAATATTCCTCGATGATTTCGGGAAAGAGGCGGAAAGTGGTAATATTCAGTATTTCCGGCCCGATGAACAGATCAGTGTTCCCGTATATGTTACCCCTTACAGGGGTTTCAACTCAGCACTTTTACCCGGTTTTGCCGATAACTTTGACGATTCGTGGTTCGCATTTTACGACAATTATATGATAACAGGGAGCTCATATATAACTGTTTCAAGGCTTCTTTACGATAATCTTCTTAATAAGACACTCGCCAACGACATCTCTTACCGCGACTTTGAAAGTACTCTGCCAAGCATTGCAGGTTATTTTTTCTATGCCGTGCCTTCGAGGGTGATAGACTATCTTGCCCGGTGGCTTGATGAGGACCTTGTAAAATCACTGAAATCAAACAAGCCTTCACTGAATAAGATACAGGCTGTAGGATACCAGTTTGTAGCAAGCAACGACATGCTCTACAACAGCCTGTCGGTCAGGTTCAGGCAGGAAACCAGGGAAGAGTCGACAACCGAATGGGAGACCCTTCTTGACACCGTTGCCGCCATTAAACCATTCTTTTTTACGAATCACCTTACTGGAGCAAAAGAGATCTTTATCCAGGATATGAGTAATAACGCCTACCTGATAAATGCTGCGGGAAGAGTTTTGTGGAAGGTTCCCCTGAGAGAGAGGATAACAGGATCTGTCTTTATGGTTGATTATTTGAAAAACGGAAAATACCAGCTGCTCTTTTCAGGAAGAAATTACATTCACCTTCTCGACCGGAATGGCAATTACGCAGAAAGATATCCGGTTAAACTGAGGTCTCCGGCTACAAATTCTCTGGCCCTCTTTGATTATGATAATAACCGTAATTACAGGTTACTGATAGCAGGGGATGATAAACTGGTATATGCTTACGATATTAACGGGAATGTGGTTAAAGGCTGGAAACCTTTCCGGACTACCAGTGCTGTGAAATCAGAGATATCCTGGATCAGGGTTTCGGGTAAGGACTATCTCATTATTTCTGATGAGACATCAGTGTATTTCATTGACCGTACAGGAAGCTCCAGGCTTACTCTGAAAGAACCTGTCACAAGGGCTGAAAAATCGGCAATACGACTTAATACAGGGTCAAAGCCATCGGTTATCTGCTCTTCACCGGATGGAACAATTCAGCATATCTATTTCGACGGAAGTGTAAACAAAACATCATTCAGGAAGTTCTCAATTGACCATTCATTCGATATTTTTGACGTAAATGGCGATGGTTTTGGCGAATATATTTTTATTGAAAGAGGGATATTGTATCTTTATAATCATAACGGATCAGAAATGTTTACGAAGGAACTGGGCACAGGCAGGCTTGGAGGACCGATAAATTTTATTTTTTCATCATCTGACCGGAAAATAGGCGTTTTTGACATAAATAATAACCTGATTTACCTTATTGATAAAAACGGAGATACTATGAACGGGTTCCCTCTCAGAGGAGCCTCGATGTTTTCTATCGGGAAACTGTCGGATAAGAGCGGCTGGCACCTTATTGTAGGAGGTACCGACAGATTCCTGTACAATTATAAACTCGACACAGAAACTAAATGACAAATTCATGGTAAGAAAAATACTGGTACTGTTTTCAATGGCAGCATTCCTTATTACAACAGGATGCTTCAAGGAAACATACAACATGGATAAACTTTCCGGCAAGGCACAATGGTCTCCAACCTTCGGAGTATCAGCCGTGAGAGGAAAAATTTCCCTTCTCGATATAAAAGAGATCCCCAATGATACGGTTGTGTTTGATGAAGATGGCTTTATCAGAATAATTATCAAAGAAGATTCCGTACTTGAACTGGGGCTGAATGATTATCTCAACCTGGAAGATATGGTCTCATTCACCGAATCGTATGCAATAGGAGAGGTTGACCTTGCCCCATTCACCGGCTCTGTTTCCCCTCTGACAACGACAGGAGAGCTGCCTTTTCCCGTATTTTCAAATTTTGAAAACGCAACACTCAGCCAGGGTGCTCTCGATATAGTTGTGAGGAATAATACGGGAGTATTAATTAACAATATTACAATAACAATATATAATGTATCCCCGCATACACCTCTCGGCGCTCCTGCGGTGATAAGTGCGATAAATCCGGGACAGACCGGAAGTGCTACAATAAACCTTGCAGACCTCACTTTTATAAAGAATAATACCTCGGCAGGTTTTGTCATTACCGCCGGAGGAGGACTGGTACTTAATGGGTCGAACCTTACAATTCAGATGACAGGACGTGATATGAAGGTAAGATCCGGCCGGATAAAAATCTCTCCGCAGTCTCTTCCAGCCCTCGACAATGACGATACGGACACAGTGGATTTTGATCCCGGAGATGGTATTAAAATCGATTCTATCGTAATGAAGACAGGGTATATCTCATACACTATCAATAACGCAACCCCCCTTCAGTTGACGGTCTCCTTAACACTACCCACGAGCGTTAGTGGCACAAATCCGATTACCAAATCATTTGTAATCAATCCTGCCGCAACCCTGATCGATAGTTTTTCAATCAGCAATTCAAGGATCAGCCTTGGAAGTGTTGCAGCCCAACCTTATAATAAGTTACCCGTTCAATACCAGATAATGGTAAGCTCACAGAATAACATGGTGACCTTCAACAGCAGCGATAAGATTTCAATCGATCTGGGAATGAAAAATCCGGAATTCGACCATGTAAAAGGTTATTTCGGCAAACAGGCAGAAACAATTGAAAAGGACACTGCCGATCTTGAAATTAAAGATATTCTGGACAGGATATCTGGAGATTTTCATCTTGCAAATCCCTCAGTTACACTTAAATACAGAAACTCTTTTTCCGTTCCGATTGAAATAGATATCAGGGCCACCGGATACAGGGAAGGGAAAACACCCGTCTCTCTCGAACTCAATCCTTTTATCCTTGGTTATCCACGGTTCCCTGCATCACGCGACAAGGATACTCTTTTCAAAGTCGATAATGTAAATTCGAAACTGGCAGACCTGGTTTCAATGGTTCCGGAAAAAATTGTCTTTGAAGGTGGTGCGGAAATGAATCCCGGAACCGATGAAAGCATGAACAATTATATCTTCGGCGACAGCCGTTTCATAGGCGACCTGGAAGTGGAAGTGCCGATGGAGTTCAGTATAAATAATATACAGTTCACCGACACTGTCGATAATTTCATTAAAGACGATAATCCCGGTAATGATTCTCCCATCAAAGTAGAAGACTTTGAATTTATGAGAGTTGATCTCGAAGTTGAAAATGGATTCCCTCTTGGAGTTCTTGTCACAATGAGCCTTTATAACCCGGCCACCGGCGATACTATCTGCCCCATTAATGCCAAAGAGATACTTGCTCCTGCCCCCGTTGGAAGTGATGGTAAAGTGACCGGGTCTATGACATCCAGGACGACAATTACAATCACCGACAGGTTCTGGAGCTCTGTAAACGAGGCAGATATGATCATCTTCAGTTTTAAACTGAGTACAACGGATTACGAGACCAAAGATGTTAAGATCTATTCTGATTACGGCATTGACTTTAAAGCTGCCCTTGTTCTTAAGCCGAAACTAAAATTCAACTAAAAATGAACCTACGAAATCTTCAGAATATGGTCAGGAAGTCAAAGTACATTTTAGCTGCTCTGCTGACTGTGATAACTCTTACTTCGGCGGCTCAGAACAGCCAGGTTATGTACTATATGAACCTGCCTCAGAATCACATGCTTAACCCTGCTTTAAAACCTACTAACAAGGTTTACATAGGCTTACCGGTAATATCGGGTATGAATCTGAACATAAACAACAACTTCTTTAACTTCTCCGATGTTTTTGTAAATGGAGTTGTGCCCGATTCCCTCGTGACTATATTTCATCCCGATTACGATCCATCTGAATTCATAAAGAAGATCAAGGATGTAAATGCTATTCAGACAGAGGCGCTTGTTCAGCTTTTCGGACTTGGCTTTGGTGTGGGGAAGGATCTTTATGTATTTCTTGACATAAATGAACGGGTTGATGCAAATATTGCTTTTCCCGGAGATTTTCTCCGTCTTGGATTGGAAGGTAATGAACAGTTTGTCGGGAAAACCATCGACCTCTCTTCACTGAGAGGCAATGCTATGTATTACAGGGAGGCCGGACTCGGCTTTTCAAAGAATTTCACTGATGAACTTCGCCTCGGCATCAAATTTAAAACTCTCTTTGGGATTGCCTCTGCATCAATCGATAACAGATCACTCGGAATTACTGTAAATGACGACTATACTCATACATTCAATGCCGACTTGTCAGCAAATTTCAGTGCTCCTGTCAACTTTTTCCTTTCGGGCCAGAATACAATCGATAGTGTAAACTTTGATGATTCCCGGTTTGAGGAGACAAGCGAAATCATTGATTTTCTTCTTGGGACAAAGAACATGGGGCTGGGCGTTGACATAGGCGCCGAGTATAAGATATCCGATAAACTTAAAGTATCAGCTGCCGTAACTGATCTTGGATATATAAAATGGAAAAAGGATGTATCAAACCTTGAAGCCAGGAGTGAATTCGTATTCAGCGGTATCGATATGCTTGATGTGTATAACGGAACTATGGATTTTGATTCCCTTGGCACAATCCTGCTCGATTCTCTTCAGAATTCGTTTTATCTTAACGATACAAAATCGGCATTTACAACTACCCTTCCTATGGGTGTAAGCCTGGGAGGAAGCTATAACCTGACAAAAAGTTTTTCAGTCGGGGTACTTTCTTACACAAAGTTCGTCGGTTCTCAGATAAAAGAGGCTCTTACTTTTTCGGCAAACCTTAATGTGAGGAATGTTTTTTCAACTACAATCGCCTATACAGCAATGAATCACAGGTATGACAACCTGGGAGTCGGACTTGCCTTCAAACCCGGATGGTTCCAGTTTTACCTGCTGGCCGACAGGATTCCTGTTACCTGGAATAAGATTGTTTCTGAAGGCACGACCATTCCTCTCCCGGCAAGCTGGAATACAGTGCATATCAGATTAGGGATGAATCTTGCCTTCGGGAACAGGGTTGAAAAGAAAAGCGACAAGCCTATGTTAATGATACAGGATGAGGTTCCTGCGCCCAAAAAGAAGAAATGATTATTACGGGTTGAATACTTATTTTTGAGCCGATCTCAGCTGCTTGGCCAGGGCGTTAGCAAAGACAAAATCGTTAAGTATCTCATTATCAGATTTAAGAATCTCATTGTTGCTGCCTTCCCAGCAGATTTTTCCTTCATTTATAAAAACAATCTTTTCGCCGATCTCCATCACTGAATTCATATCATGGGTGTTGACGATAGTTGTCATAGAATATTCTTCAGTGATCTCTTTTATCAGCTCATCGATGAGTATTGCAGTTATCGGATCAAGTCCCGAGTTTGGTTCGTCGCAGAAAAGATATCTTGGATTGAGAGCGATTGCCCTGGCTATTGCTACCCTTTTCTTCATTCCTCCCGATAATTCTGCAGGGAATAAACTGTTTGCATTTAAAATGTCGACTCTT
>Ga0172375_10007511_pt1 | contig 14916 bp, 13 predicted proteins | sample LakKiv1m_FD_114537 | JGI IMG/M metagenome (GOLD analysis project Ga0172375, IMG submission 114537) | Freshwater microbial communities from Kabuno Bay, South-Kivu, Congo - kab_092012_11.1m | ecosystem: Environmental > Aquatic > Freshwater > Lake | place: Democratic Republic of the Congo... | reverse complement strand
TCCCCCTCTAGGACTCGAACCTAGGACCTGGAGATTAACAGTCTCTCGCTCTACCAACTGAGCTAAGGGGGAATTGTGGGTAGTATTTTAACACTAGATAATCTGGCTTTCAAGAGCTTTTATATCCGCCCCGATCTCCTGAATAAGCTTTTCAATCTCCTTCATCCGCCTGCCGTATTCTTTAGCCGTTTCCTCATCACGGTAAAAATGCGGATTAGATAAGGCGCGGGCCTTGGCGTAACTCTCAAGCTCAAGATTTTCTTTTTTCTTAATAAGTTTATTAATTTTATCGCGGATAAGAGAATTATGGGCCTTGCGCTTCTTCTCCTCTTCCTTATTCCTTCGCTCCTGCTCTCTAGCTTTTTCCTTGGCCTCATCAACCTGCTTAACCGCAGCAGGCCTGGGCTTACGCTCAATAGACGGCTCAGCCAGGCTATCGCGTTTCTCAAGGTAATAATCAAATGTCCCTGGGAATTTCCTCACCCTGCCCTGCTTGACCTCAAAAACATTATTAGCCACTGAACTTACAAAATAAATATCGTGGCTGATAAAAACAATCGTACCCTCGTAACTTTTAAGCGCCCTGACTAAAGCATCAACGGCATCCACATCAAGATGGGTAGTCGGTTCATCCAAAAGCAGAAAATTCGGCGGGTCAATCAAAAGCTTAGCGAGAATAAGCCGGCTCTTCTCGCCCCCCGAGAGCACCTTTACTTTCTTATCCGCATCATCCCCGGTAAACAAAAATGCCCCAAGAATAGTCCTGATGGTTTCCTCTGCCATATAACCCGGGGCAGCCGAATATGCCTCTTGCAAAACAGTATTCTCAACATTCAAAACGTCTGTCCGGGTCTGCGAAAAATAACCGATGTCTACATTATGGCCTACAGCCCTGTTTCCTTTATCTATATTGACTATCCCCGCCAGTATTTTTAAAAGCGTAGATTTACCTGCGCCGTTCTCCCCGGCCAGGACCGCTTTTTCTCCCTGGGTTATTTCAAAATCCAACCCTTCATAAACCTGGATATCGCCGTAAGCTTTACATACTCCCTCCAGGTTAATTACCCGATGGCCGCTCCTGCGGGTTTGCGGAAAAGAAAAATTACCAATACTTTCACGCGGGTCAGGAGGGATAACCACCTTTTCCTCTTCCATCTTTTCCAGGACCCGGCGTTTAGCGCGCACAGAAGCAGCCTTATTCGGCTGGGCATGAAACCTGGCCACAAACTTATCCAGCTGTTTTATCTTCTTATCCTGCTCCTTGAATTGTTTAATCAAATGTGTGCGCCTTTGAGCTTTTATCTCTTCATAATGCTCATAGTTTCCATGTACTTTTGAAACTGAACCGTTTTCCAGGATAAACGTGTAGTTAGTGACATCAGTAAGGAATGCCTTGTCATGAGATATCATAATAAATGTCCCCTGAAAATCGGCTAAATAATCCTTAAGCCATAATGCCGCGTTTAAATCCAGGTAGTTAGTAGGCTCATCAAGCAGAAGCAAATCATAATGGTAAGTCAGCAGTTTGCCCAAAAGGGCGCGCATCTGCCAACCCCCGCTCATTTGATTTATCGGACGGTTAAAATCTTTTTCCTTGAAACCTAATCCCGAAAGGACCTTCTTAGCCTTATATTCCAGCTCAAAGAAGCCCAAGGTTTCCAGCTCATGCAGAGTTTCGCCGTAACGTTTTGAGCCAGCCTCATTCCTAGACTCAAGATTTTCTTTTTCCTGCTTAAGGCGCATAATCCTTTCATCGCCTTCAGTTAATTCCCCCAGCACAGTGTGGTCAGATTTAAAGCTTGCCTCCTGAGGAAGATAGCCTATATGCACTCCCTTATTCACTCTTATCTCTCCGCTAGACGGCTCTGTCTCCTGTAAAATCAGGGAAAATAGAGTACTTTTACCAGTGCCGTTAGGCCCGATAAGCCCAATCTTCTCCCCCTGGTTTATATTAAGGGATATGTCTTCAAAGAGAACTTTAGGCCCGTAATTTTTTGAAAGCTTGATTATATTGATCATGGCTGTAAGATCCTTCGGCTTCGCCTCAGGATTATTCCATCGAGGCATTAATAGCTGGAAGAAATCAAATTGTGCGGCGAGATTCTAAGGATTTTGAAAGAGTAGTGGCGTCAGCATATTCCAGGTTTGAACCTACGGGTATTCCCAGGCCGATACGGCTTAAATGCACGCCTAACGGTTTAAGCAATTTAGTAAGATACAAGGAGGTAGTTTCACCCTCAGTATCGGCGTCGGTGGCAATAATGATCTCCCTGATGCTTCCCTCTTTTATCCTCTGGATAAGCCCTTCAATCTTTAAATCGCTTGGGCCTCTTCCCTCAAGGGGCGATATTGAACCAAGCAGCACATGATAGAGCCCCTGAAAATTACCCGCTTTTTCAATTGCCGTAACATCGCTGGGTTTCTCAACCACACAGACAATATCCTTTTGCCGGCGGATATCCTGGCAAATCTTGCAGGTATCTTCTTCGCTTAAATTATTGCATACCCTGCAAGAACGCACACTCTCCTTAACTTTGTTCAAAGAATCAGACAAAACCTTAATTTCATCTTTAGAAGCCCCTAAAACATGCGCCACAATGCGTTCGGCGCTGCGCCTGCCTACCCCGGGGAGCTTAATCAAACATTCAATTAGTTTTTCTATAGAAGCAGTATAATTAGCCATCAGCTTTCTTTAACTACCCTGCCCCCAAACATATCAAGGGCAGATTTAATAAAAGGGTTGTTATGCACATCATGGTCATGTTTTACCTGAGCAACCAGGACAAAATTCATCCTTAACTGGACACCGCATAATTCAGAAGCAATCTTTTCAATCATCGCCTTATTTTCTTTCTTCTCCAGAGACTCCTTATGCAAGGAATAATTCTTAGGAAAAGCTATGGTCAATAAATCCCCCTGCACCTTAGTCGGCTCACCTTCGCTTAAATAGGTAGATACAGACATTTTGATGCCGGCAAGATTATTTATGATATTATTCCAGACACTCTTCACCTGCTCCAAAGATACAGATTCGGATTCCTGCTCCGAAGCGGCTTGCAAAGAAACATCCTCCCTGGGCATTTCTTCCGACGGAGGTTGTGTTTCTTTCTCGGGAGAATTCTTCTTTGGTTTCTCTGCAGCCGGTCCCTGCTTTACCGGCGCGCCGGCACGGCTATCCATCTTACTATACGCCAACCTGACTAAACTTATCTCCAAAGGTATACGCTGAGAATCCAGGCGTTTAGCCATTTCCTGCGTAGTCACTAATATATTAAAGGCAGTAAAAATTTCCTCCAGGGATAATGCCTGGCTTTGCTTAAATAAACGGTCGCAGACCTCCTGCGGCAAATCAACTAATTTTGAATCCGCTTTAGAAACTTTGGAAACCATTAAATTACGGAAATGTTCAATAAGGTTAACAAGAAATACCCCGGGATCTTTGCCGTCGTCAATGATCTCATTAAAAAGTTTCAGGGCCCCCTGAGGGTCTTTTTGGATTATCCTATCAGCAATCGCAAACAAAACATCCTGCTCAACCATGCCCAAAACAGCGATAGCGTCTTTTATTGAAACTGTCCCCTGAGAAAAAGATACCAATTGATCCAGTATTGATTCCGCGTCCCTTAATGAACCGTCGCTGCTCTTGGCAACCGCGAAAAGCACGTCTTTGTCTACCGCGGCTTTCTCCTGGTGGATAATCTTTTCAAGCTGGGAAATAATTTCAATTACCGGAATTCTGCGGAAATCCATTCGCTGGCAGCGGGAAATAATTGTCGGCATTACTTTTTGCGGGTGGGTAGTAGCGAAGATAAACTTCACAAACTCCGGTGGCTCTTCCAATGTCTTAAGCAGGGCATTAAAACCATCGGGAGTTATCTGGTGGACTTCATCAATAATATAAATCTTATATTTGCCCTGGGTGGGAGAAAACTTTACGTTTTCACGCAAAGCCCTGATTTCATCAATACCGCGGTTAGAGGCGCCGTCAATTTCAATAACATCAAGCGAGTTCCCCTGGTTAATCCCTAAACAAGAAGAACACTTTTGGCAAGGCGTTACTGTCGGCCCCTCTTTACAATTTAAGGCCTTAGCCAGGATTCTTGCGGTTGAAGTTTTACCTACCCCCCTTGGCCCGGTAAAAAGGTAAGCGTTAGCAAGCCGGCTCTTTTGAATCGCGTTCTTTAAAGTGCCGACTATGTGGTCCTGGCCAACAATGCTTTCAAAATCCTGCGGCCGCCATTTTAATGCAAAAACAGTATAAGCCATTATTTAGAAAAGTTTTATTTCTTATCGATTTGGATTTGCTGGACTTTTACGCCTTTTTCCGCCAGGTAATCAAAGGCCCGCTTAATTTCGCCTTCCTGGCCTTCTACCGTTAGAATGGACCAGCCCGCCTCCATAGAAAAAGAGGCCTCAATGATATTTAAGCTGATATCAAATTTCTTGCAAAGATAACAAATTATGGATTCATCCTGAAGCGTGCCGGGGAAAGTCAAACCAATGGACATTTTCATTTTTTATGCTCCTTGGAAATATTTTTAATGGGGATTCAAAAAACGGAGAGGCTGGGATTCGAACCCAGGGACCCAGTTACCCAGGTCAACTCATTAGCAGTGAGTTGCTTTCGACCACTCAGCCACCTCTCCAATACTTATATATCTTTTCTTTTTTTCCTGAAGAAATCTTTCAGCAAAGAACTGCACTCAGCCTCAAGGATCCCTTTTGTTACTTTTATACGGTGATTTAATTGCTTGTTATTTACGATATTAACAACTGAACCGCAAGCCCCGGTTTTAGGGTCATTTGCGCCAAAATATAAATCTTTTATGCGCGCCAGGACCATCGCGCCCGCGCACATACTGCACGGTTCAATTGTAACATAGAGGCTTGAGCCGTTCAACCACTTTGTCCCCAGATAGTTTGCCGCGCTGGTAATGGCGATTATTTCGGCATGAGCCGTAGAGTCTTTCAAACATTCAATCTGGTTATGCCCGCGGGCAATGATTTTTCCTTCATGGACAATTACCGCCCCTACCGGCACTTCATCTTCATCAAAGGCCCTCTGAGCCTCCTTTAAGGCCTCCCGCATATAGTATTCTTGGATTTTTAACATTAGGCTGATGCCTGATTTATTTTACAATAAAAATGCGCCCAGCTGGGGTCGAACCAGCAACAACCAGCTCCGTAGGCTGGTGCTCTATCCAATTGAGCTATGGGCGCAATATATTAATCTATCCTCCCGTTATCTATTCGCTCGCACTATATTAAAAACACCACGCGCAGATAACGGGATTAACTCGCGGACGGCGTTGCCTACACTTTATGTCGCTTACGCTCCATAAAGTGTCCGCTCATTAATTTTACCACGTTTAGGAGATAAATCTATGCGGTTTTTACCTGATTTTCCAAATAAGGCTCTTGTATTGGTCAAGCATGCGATAGGTATTAAACTGCGCCGCAACACAAATACATTCAATCATCATATCTACCCACGCAGAAGACGCGTCTAATTTACCGTGCTGGTTAGTTTTATAATACAAACGCACCAGACCGCTTAAAGTACTATACAGCTCTTCAGAATCTTCATTCATATGCAAATCAAATTCATTGCCTACGCTGCCTTCGCTATTCTTGTATCCAAAGAATGCGCCGATCGGCCTGTCTGCCGCTTCCGCCACCCAGCCGTCAACCGTGCTCATCTGGAGCACTCCGTTTAGGATCGCCTTCATCCCGCTTGTCCCGGAAGCCTCAAAAGGCGGCAAGGGGTTATTCAGCCAGACATCAACGCTTGAGGTAAGCAGCTTTCCCAGGGATATATCATAATTCTCCAGGACAATGATTTTCAGCTTATCGTAATCTTCGTTTAACCTGTCCACTTTATCCAACATTTCATTAATATAAGTGAAGCCTAAGTTGTCATTAGGGTGTGCTTTACCGGCCAGTATAATCTGCAAAGGACCGATTTCTTCCGCAATACGTATAAGCCTGCCGATATCGTGCAGGATAAGGCTCGGCCTTTTATACGCCGCTACCCTCCGGGCCCAGCAAATCGTAAACATATCTTTATCCAGCTTCCACTTATCCAGAAATTTACATAAATCGGCCTTATTGGACTGATGCGCCTGCCATAACCGAAGGCGAAAATCAGCATCCGCTTTAAGCTCCGCTGCTTTTGATAAAATCATAGGATTGCTTTTAAAATCATGGAAGACGGCGGGAAACTGCCCAAAAAGATCCTGGAACTTCTGCGACATCCAGGTGTAGGGATGTACCCCGTTAGTAACATACTGTATCTGATCCCTGTATTTCGGGAATTGGATATGCATTACTTTTTGATGATTATGAGAGACTGCGTTAGTCGCCGAAGAAATATTCATAGAAAGCAGCGTGAGATTGGCCAGACCCGGACGCTCTTTACCAAACCTCTCAATAATATCAGTATCTTCCTTTTTAAGCACTTTATTCAAATCATCAAAAGAAAACCTGTCATGGCCGGCTTCCACGGGAGTATGGCAGGTATAAACAAACTTGCTTTTAAGGCCTTCCATATCCTCAGCTGATAAGCCTCTGGCCTTAGCAATAAAAGCAAACACGGCATGCCCTTCATTAAGGTGGTATGTATCAATATTATACCCGAGCTCGCTTAAAGCGCTTATCCCGCCAAAACCAAGGATTACTCTTTGTAGTAATTTCAAGAAAACATTATCGCTGCGGTAAAGTTGATCGGTCAGGTTCCTGGCCTGTTCACTGTTAGGCTCAATATTTGAATCCAACAATATCAGCGGAATAACAGCATCATGTTTATGGCTATAGACATAATACTTCCAAAGCCTAAGATAAACATCCTCTTGCTTAAGAGAAATTTTTATTTTGTTTTTTAAAGGGATTAACCCCGGATAGGTATAAGGTTCCCAGCGCATTTTCTCAGGGGCCTGGCCATATTTAAACCAGAACTTCTGCCTGAAATAACCGGAATTCCAAAGTATCCCTATTGCCGCTGCCGGTAGTTTATAATCTGCCATGGTCTTTACTGTATCCCCTGCCAGGACACCCAGCCCGCCGCTATAAATAGGCAGATCTATAATATTATCGGAGTGGAGCACAAAAAAATAATCCGCTACGCGGAAATTTGAGAAAACAGCATTCTCAGGAAGCTTATTGCTTTCTTTTAAAGGCAGATGGCTGGAGAATTTATTATAACAACTCGTAGCCAGTCCATATTCCATAGAAAAATAAGCGATACCCCGCTCCGCGGATGAACGCAAGCGTTTTTCAGCAGCAATAATGCTTTCCAGGGGCATGCCGAAATAACCATTATCATTTATATCTTTGGCGTAATGGCCGTCGTAATCGTCTACCTGGACAAGAGAATAAAATTCATCAATAAGATTTTTCTTTGCCATAATCCTTCTTACTTCCACCTGAAATGCAAATAAATCCTTCCCCAGCCCTTATCAGTCTTTTCCAGCCTTGAATAAAGCTGGCGGATTTCTTTTTTATTTAGAAAATTAAGGATACGTTTTTTCACGCTATCCGCGGCCGGTCCATAAGCAACCTCAACTATGCTGGCCCTGCCATCCACTGCCTTCTGAATGATAGCAGCCATTTTTTCTTCCATATCCGGAACCACCGGGAAAAGATTGAGCTTTAATTTCATTTCTTATGCCTGGATAAGTTTTCTCTTCTTGAGCGGGGCTGTGGCGAACTGCCGCTGCTTTTACGCCAAGGCTTAACTACGCCTTCGGTTTTCTTCCATGGCCTTGATTGGCCAGGCTCGGACTTATCCCATGGCTTAAGCTCGCCTTGAGCCTTCTGAGAAGAAACAGCCCATCTCGGTTTCTTGCGCCAACGCATAGGATTAACTTTAAATTTACGCTCAGGGACAGGAGCGGTAATACCGACAGCTAAACGTTTCTTAATATAATTAATTGAACGCCTGCCCTCTCTGTATCTTCCGGTCCTTTTAAAAGAAGGCTCCTGCCGGCTATCAGTTATAACCTGCTGTTTGAAACTTTCCTTTTTATCAACGCGCTCACTGCGCTCGCTTTTCGGTTTTTTAGGCAAAGCGGCCATAACATTAACCGGCCGGCCTAATATTTCCTTCCCGTGTAAAGCAGCAATCGCGGATAAAGCCTCCTGTTCAAGCGGCATCTCAACAAACCCAAACCCGCGTGATTTCTTACCCTTTTTCTCCATTACAATCGCCACATTAGCAACTGCGCCAAAACCCGCAAAGGCTTTATAGACATCTTCTTCTTTGGCGGAAAAGGCCAAATTACCTACAAATATATTCATTTATTCTCCAATCCTTACCATCAAATAATTTAAGCTGTTAACTACCATATCATAAGTCCTTATCCAGCTCAAGCATTTTAACCTCTTTTACTTTGCATCCTTAACCTTATTAAATGGGCCAGCGAAATTAAATACTGTCTCATGCCTGCCTTGCTGCCTCCTTTTTTACGCGCTGCAAATATATAAGGGACTTCAGCTATTTTCTTATAGTCCCCTTTTACCAAAACCTCAAGAAGGATTTTGTATCCCAGGGGATTCAATTCTTTATTATTAATTACTTCTTTGCGTAAAATAAAAAAGCCTGACATCGGGTCGCTCACCTGCGCAAGTGTTTTTGGAAGAAAAAACCTACTGACAAAAGCGCCCGAATTTGAAACAAAACCCCTCCAGATACTCCGGCGGGATGCAACTGCGCCTTTTATATGCCTGCTGGCAATTACAATATCTACCGAGATATCTTCGTTCAGTTTATTCAATAAAAACGGGATTGTTTCAGGGGGCTGTTGTAAATCGCCATCCATTACTCCTAGAATATTCCCTTGGGCGCTTTTCCACCCGGCGACAACCGCTGTTGCCAAACCTTTTCCACCGCAGCGGCGAATCACTCTTATCCTTTGATCTTTTTCAGAGATTCCCTGGACAATCTTCCAGGTACCATCGGGGCTGTTATCATCAACTACAATAATTTCAAAATCAATCTTACCCTCGGATAGTTGATCTACCAATAACCTGCATAATTCTTCTATATTGGCCGCTTCATTATACGTGGGGACAACCAAAGTTAACTTCTGATTAGGCTTATTCATACCTTAATGCTTCAATAGGATCGAGCTGAGAAGCCTTCCTAGCAGGCCAGAGCCCAAATACTACCCCTACTATCAGGGAAAAAGCTGTGGCCAGAATTACTGAAGATAAGGAAACTTTTACCGACCATTTTGCCACCATAGTTATTACTACAGCTGAACCGCTGCCAAGCCCGACGCCGGCCAATCCCCCGATGAGTGACATCAATACGGCTTCAATAAGGAATTGTGTCATAATATCTTTATTATTGGCTCCAATAGCCTTACGCAGGCCGATTTCGCGCGTTCGCTCAGTTACGGAAACAAGCATAATATTCATAATGCCTATGCCACCGACTAAAAGCGAAATAGCCGCTATTGCGCCAAGTAAAAGCGACATTGTTTGAGTGGTAGATTCAAGTGTTTTCTTAATATCCGACATATTGAAAATCTGAAATGAATCTTTTTGATCGTCAGTGATCAAGCGATGCTGCCTTATAATCAGGTCACTTACCGCTTCCTGCGCAACATCGGTCAAATCAGCGCTTTTAGCTTCCACATAAATGTGGTCAATATACTCCTTACCTAAAACCCTGTACATCGCGGTAGTTACCGGAATCACAATAGTATCATCCTGGTCACGGAAACCTCCAGCGCCCTTGGCAGGCAAAATCCCGATGACCTTAAAATTTACCAGGTTTATTTTTATAGTTTCACCTATAGGGTTATCCTCTCCAAAAACTTCCTTCACAACAGTAGTGCCAAGCAAAACTACTTTGCTGCGCATCTTCACTTCTTCTTCAGTAAAAAACCTCCCCACTTCCGGGACAGCTGAACGCATTTCCGCATAATCTACTCCCACGCCCTCTAACTCTGTATTCCAGTTAGCATTCCCGTAAACAATCTGGACTCTGGACGATACCGAAGGAGTAGCCCTGCTCACAGAATCAAGTTTCTTAATTGCCGAAATATCTTGAAATGTAAAGCGGGTAGTCGTGGCTTCCATAGAAACCCCTCCCGAACGTTGAGCCCCATGCCTGACAATAAGCAAATTAGAACCCAGCGAAGCTAATTGTTTTTCTATGGATTCCTTTGCTCCCTGGCCGATTGCAAGCATAGCAATAACCGCAGCGACTCCTATAAGTATTCCCAGGATGGATAAAAACGCGCGCATTTTATGCGATAACATAGCAGAAACAGCCTGACGCAAATAATCCAGGAATTCTATCCCACCCTTTTTAACCTTACTGGTTTCTAATAAAATATTCTTTATCAAATTTTCGGGAATACTGACGGCGGCAGTTTTTGGCTCTGCGCTGACTACCTCATCAGAAATTATCTGGCCGTCGCGCATCTGGATGACCCTTCTGGCCTGAGAAGCGATTTCACTCTCATGAGTAACAACAATTACTGTTTTACCGTCCTGATTGAGTTTTTTTAATATGGCCATTATCTCTTCCTTGCTCTTTGAATCAAGGTTTCCAGTCGGTTCATCCGCAAAGATGATTGGCGGGTCATTAACTAAAGATCTGGCTATAGCAACCCTCTGCTGCTGGCCTCCGGACATTTCATTTGGCCGATGAGATATCCTATCCTTTAAACCCACCTCTATAATTTTTTCAACCGCCTTATCTCTCATATGCCGTTTCCCGGCATAAATTAAAGGAAGCTCGGCATTTTCTAAAGCTGTCATCCTGGGAAGTAAATGAAATTGCTGGAAAACAAAACCAACCAGCTGATTCCTGACCAAAGCCAATTCTTTATCTGAAAGCCTGGTTATTTCTTCTCCTCCCAGGAGATATTCTCCTGAGTCCGGCCGGTCAAGCAGGCCCAACACGTGCATAAGGGTAGATTTTCCTGATCCGGAAGCACCAATGATAGCAACAAACTCTCCTGAAGCAATCTTTAAAGATACCCCGGCTAAAGCCTGTACCTTAATATCGCCCATTTGATAAGTTTTAGATAAATTCTTAATTTCGATCATTATATTATTTTTTGTTTGTTCCGCTTCTCTTCATATTAGGCAAGAATGGATTGCTGCCTGAACTCTCAGCACTGGGAAAAACATACTTCTTTGTCGTAATAAGTACTGTGTCCGATGGAGTTACCCCGGAAAGAATTTCATAATTCTTGTCATCGGTAATACCTATTGTAACAATACGTTTAGCTGGAGTATTGCTGCTTTCTTGTTTCAATAAGACATAGCTATCTTCCTTTTCCTTACGCACTGACTCTATCGGCAAAAGCAGGGCCTTTTCCCGGACCTCAGCTTTAAAATCAACTGTTGCGTTCATCCCTGAGCGGAAAAACTCAGGCGTATTTTCCGGAATAAGATCAACCTTATATATAGTCACATTATTAACAGTTTCCGATTCGTAATATATATGGTCAACAACCGCCCCGATCTTTGTATCCAGATAGGCATCTAAGGTTATAAAAGCACTCTGTTTAAGCTTAATCCTTCCGATATCAGTTTCATCAACCTGTGCCCGGATAATCAGACGATCCGATAACACAACAACCGCATCGCTGGTAGTAATAGTCTGACCCGGCTGTGTAGTAGCCACAATAACCTCTCCATCAATCGGCGCCAGCAAAGCAATCGGCTTATAAGCCTCCTGCCAGTATTTTAATTTTTCTGGCCCCTGCCCCTGAGCAGCATCCAAAAGGGCAGCTCTTTCAGTGGAACTCATCCAGGCTAAAGTATCTCCCGCCTTTACCTTCTGCCCCTCCTTCACCAAAACACTTTCCACCCGGCCATTTACCGGCGGTTTTATTTCAAGCCGATTTTTAGGAAGGATTGTCCCGGTTGTCGATATGATTGTTTGGATCGAACCAAAAGCAGGGTTTATTTCTTTCGACACTTCCCCGGAATCAGCTTTCGGCCAACTTCTCATAATCAAAAAAATTACAATTATTAAGATTACCGGTACAATAAAGTAAAATTTAGTTTTCTTATTCATATTCTAAGGTTTCTCCTTTCGCCTGGATCCAGCTTGCCTCAGCGTATAATTTATTTGCCTGAGCTTCCAGAAATGCCTTTTTTGCTTTTACCAGATTATCTTCAATAATTATCCAGTTATCAAAAGTAATAAATCCTGTCGAGTATTGCGCCTGGGCTATTTTAGAACGTTCTTCAGTTGCTTTTAACGATTTATCCTGTACTCCCACATTTTCAACCGCATCCTGCAATATTGCCCAGGTTTGCTCTAACGTAAGCACCGCTGAATCCCTGGTGCTGCGCTCATTTTCCTTGAGCTGGTTTAAGTAAGCTTTTGCCTGGGAAACCTGCGCAAACCTTAGCCCTCCTTCAAATATCGGCATGGATAAAGCAAGCCCCATGTTCCACTGATTTCCCCGCGGCGCCCAATGCGAACCATTCTTATTTGCTCCGGCTGAGCCGGTAAGAGATGGAGAAAAATTCGCATATGCAGATCTAAGGCTAAACTCTGCCGCATTTTTCTGGGCTATCAACTGTTGAACGGAAGGATTATTTTTAACTATTGCCTCAAAATCAGGCTTAATTTCTGCGGAATCATTTATTTTAAAATCACCCTCTACCGCTATAGGAGTAAGCTTAGTCCTGCCCATCTCTTTTATTAATGATCTTTGGGAAACCTCAACGTCTCTTTTTGCCTGAGAAATATCGTAAATTGCCGAAGCTAAATCCGCTTCTGAAGTCATCAATGCGCCTTTATGCTCCAGTCCTGACTCATAGCGCAAAGTAATCAACTCCATATTCTCTCTTCTGATATTGTAAATCTCCTGAGTGATCCGGAGCATTTCCTGAACCCGTAACAAATCAATAAAAGCCGTACGCAACCTGTATCGTACCGTAGCCGAAGTAAACCTGAAACTTTGTTTGGCGGCTTTTATATCTTCAGCAGCGCTTTTTACATTATTAATTGTTTTAGCGCCGTCAAAAAATAACTGCGTTGCACTGACCCCGTAGTTATATGTATCTGCCTGGGTGCTCTTACTGGCATTAGTCGCCGTACTTGCGGTTGAGGCATTTACGCTGGCATCTACCTGCGGGAAAAGCGCGCTGGCAGTTATCTGCTTACTGGCTTCAGATTGTTTTATTTCTTCACCTGAGGCAATTAAATCCGGATGGTTCTTTGCCGCCTCCTTGATACAACCTTGCCAGTTAAGAATCTCCTCAGCAAACACACTGCCGGAACAAACCAACATGAATAAAATTAATACCAATAAAGTTTTTAAATATTTAAGCATAGTAATATATGTCTACTTTTATCTTACCTAGAGACTGCTTTCCTTAAATTAGTTACGTGCTCTTCAAAAAATTTCAGGAATTTGCCGAATTCTTCCTCGGGAATTATACTGACCATTTTCTTTTCATGCGGCGGCCCGGACATAATAATCAAATTCCCCCCAGGCTTAATGTTCATCATCCTCCTTACCTCAACAGGAATAACGATCTGCCCCTTTGTCCCCACTGAAACTTTGCCGTAAAACTTTGGAAAATCGCTCATTTTTATGTCCTTTCTTAAATTAATCCTCCTCAAAAATACCCTCGAGTATTACTTGTATGAAAAGTATTACTTTCTATACAAAGCATACCATAAGTATTTTTATTGTCAAGCTAAACCTGGGGCTCTTTATTGGGGGTAAATCAATACGTCCACTTCCAGTTGCGGATTTCCGGCATATCCTCGCCGTGGGCAGTAATATACTGTTTATGCTCAATCAATTTATTATGCAGCCAATCTTTAATATGCGCGGCCTGGTTCTGAAGGCGGGGTAGGCGGTCAATAACATCATCTGCCAGGTTAAAACGGTCAAGCTCATTTAATACTGTCATATCAAACGGCGTAGTAGTGGTCCCCTCTTCCTTATAACCACGCACATGCACATTTTTATGGTTTGTCCTTCGGTAAAGAAGGCGATGGATAAGCCAGGGATAACCATGGAAGGCGAAAATAACAGGCTTATCTACAGTAAAGAGGCTGTCAAAATCTTTGTCCGAAAGCCCATGAGGATGCTCGCTCTGCGGCTGGAGGGTCATTAAATCCACGACATTTATAACTCTTACTTTCAAATCCGGAAATTTCTGCCTTAAGATATCAACTGCTGCCAAAGTTTCCAGCGTAGGCACATCTCCGGCGCAGGCCATAACCACGTCCGGTTCGCCTCCGTGGTCATTGCTTGCCCAGTCCCAGATACCGATACCTTTAGTGCAATGCTGAATAGCCGCATCCATACCCAAATACTGCAGGCCGGGATGCTTGCCGGCAATTATAACATTTACATAGTGCCGGCTGCGCAGGCAGTGGTCAGTTACAGAAAGCAAAGTATTAGTATCGGGAGGAAGATAGACACGGATAATCTCCGCTTTTTTATTCACCACATGGTCTATAAAACCCGGGTCCTGATGCGAAGACCCATTATGGTCCTGGCGCCAGACATGAGAAGTTAAAAGATAATTAAGCGAAGCGATTGGCCGGCGCCAGGAGATACGCCGCGAAGTCTTCAGCCATTTCGCGTGCTGATTAAACATAGAATCCACAATATGAATAAATGCTTCATAACAAGAAAAAAATCCATGGCGGCCGGTGAGAAGGTAACCCTCCAGCCAACCCTGGCAGGTATGCTCGCTTAAAATCTCCATCACCCTGCCATCTACAGACAGATGATCATCCTCGGGCAAAATCTTTGCCATCCAGCTACGGTCAGTAGCATCCAAGACAGCTCCCAGGCGGTTAGAAGTTGTTTCATCAGGCCCGAATACCCGGAAGTTTTTAGTTTTCTGGTTTAGCTTCATAACATCTCGCAAGAAATACCCCATAATCTTTGTTGGTTCTGATTCAACAGTCCCGGG
>Ga0172375_10007510_pt1 | contig 14917 bp, 13 predicted proteins | sample LakKiv1m_FD_114537 | JGI IMG/M metagenome (GOLD analysis project Ga0172375, IMG submission 114537) | Freshwater microbial communities from Kabuno Bay, South-Kivu, Congo - kab_092012_11.1m | ecosystem: Environmental > Aquatic > Freshwater > Lake | place: Democratic Republic of the Congo... | reverse complement strand
TCCCAAATCCCGTTGCTTCGGGATCGGAACAGCATGAAGATTTTTGTGTTTTTAGAATCTCCGTTAATTTATTTTAGGTTACCTTTTTTTGTTTTTCATATAAATTTAAAACATTAAAAAATATATTTATGCAAACTATCAAAATTTTTATTTTATCGGTAATAATACTGTTCAGCGTTTCATGTGGTGCAAACTATAAAAACTCAGAGCAAGCAGCAGCAAACACTCAGGCAACAGAATTTGAAGAAGCCACTGATAAAGCCGTAACAGCAAGCGATGAACCTCAATCATCGAGTACAACAACAAAAAACGATATTTTAAATATTACGAGCGAACAAAAAGTAATAAAAACAGGTAATTTAAATATCGAGGTAGAAGATTATAAAGAAGCAATTGTTAAAATTCATAATATTATAAAGCAATACCAATCGTATGTTTCGAGCGAACAAGAAAATCATTCGAGTTACCAGCTTTATAATACAATTGTAATAAGAGTTGCCAAAGAAAAATTCGACGATATGGTTCAGCAACTCGAAAAAGTTGGAAGCAAAGTAAATTCAAAAAACATTGTTGTGCAAGATGTTACAGAAGAATATGTTGATATTCAGGCACGCTTAAAAACAAAAAAAGAAGTAGAGCAACGTTATTTAGATTTACTAAAACAGGCACATTCTATTAACGAAATTCTTAGTGTTGAAAACGAATTGAGGGTTATTCGCGAAGAAATTGAAGCAAAAGAAGGACGTATGAAATTTCTCGAAAACCAAACCGGCTTTAGCACAATTACATTATATGTTTACCAACAATACGATAATCCTTACGAACCAAATTTTGGCGATAAAATATCTAAAGCGGTAGAAACTGGTTGGAATGGAATTAAAATTTTTGTTGTCGGCTTATTTTATTTATGGCCTATGTGGGTTATTTTAGCAGGAGTATTAATTTGGCTTCGTTGGTTCATAAAAAGGAAGAAAAGAAACAAATAAGTAACATATAAAGTTAATTGTTTTCAATTTTTAAAAGGCATATAATTGAAGCTTACTTTAAGACAATAAAAATTTGGAAAATTAGAAAATATGTAATTACTTTGTAATTACAATAATATTTAATATGGACATTTCAGTTATCTCAATAGGAAATTCAAAGGGAATCAGGTTAAGTAAAACCCTTTTAGAAAAATACAATATTTTGGACACAGTCGAACTGATATTGGAAAAAGGTTATATAATAATTAAACCAAAGAAATCACCAAGAAAAGGTTGGGAAAAATCTTTCAAAAATATGCATTCGAAAAATGACGACAAGCAATTAATAGTTGACATATTTGAAGACGAAAATTTTGAAGAATGGGAATAACTCAATATCAAATTGTTTTAGTCAATCTTGACCCAACAGTTGGAAGTGAAATAAAAAAAACACGGTCATGTGTAATAATTTCACCAGATGAAATGAATAAATATCTACAAACAATCACTGTTGCACCTATGACAAGCCAATCGAAAAATTATCCAACACGAATTGAAATAAAACATAATAGTAAAAAAGGCTGGATTGTATTAGATCAGATAATAACAATTGATAAACAGAGAATAATAAAAGTGCTAGATAAGTTAACTTCTAAGGAAATTGTTAAATTAAAATTGACAATAAAAGAAACTTTCGTGGACTAAATACAAACAGTTGCTAACACCGTGCATAATTTAATTGCAAGAAAAAGTAAAATGGAGAAAGCAAATATTATTATATATCAAACCGAAGACGGAAAAACAAAGATAGAAACCCGCTTAGAAAACGAAACTGTATGGCTGACTATTGACCAAATGGTTGAGCTTTTTCAAAAATCACGTTCAACAATAAATGAACATATCTTAAACATTTATGAAGAGCAAGAACTTGAAATTGAGCAGACTATGCGAAAAATCGGAATTTCCGATTTTTCTACTAAACCCACTAACTACTACAATTTAGATGTAATTATTTCGGTTGGTTACCGTGTTAAAAGCCATCAGGGTACAAAATTCCGCCAATGGGCTACTGCAAGGCTTCGTGAATATATTGTTAAAGGGTTTACAATGAATGATGAATTACTAAAACAAGCAGGTGGTGGAAATTACTTTGAAGAGTTATTATCTCGTATTCGAGATATACGTTCATCTGAAAAAGTTTTTTGGCGAAAAATTTTAGATATTTATGCAACCAGTATAGATTATGACCCACAGTTGGAAATGTCAATTCAGTTTTTTCAAACAGTTCAAAACAAGATGCATTGGGCAGCACATGGACACACAGCAGCAGAAATTATTTACCAACGAATTGATGCAAAAAAACATAATCTTGGCTTGACGTATTTTAAAGGGAGCAAACCAACCAAACAAGAAACTGAAATAGCCAAAAATTATTTGAATGAAGAAGAATTAAACATTCTGAACCGAATGGTTACTGCTTATTTAGAATTGGCAGAATTACAAGCATTTAACCAAAAACCAATGTATATGAAAGATTGGATCGAGCGTTTAAATGATTTTTTGCGAATGACTAGTAATGATATTTTACAAAATGCTGGTACTATAAGCCACGAACAAGCACTAAAAAAGGCAAATTTAGAATATGAAAAATACAAAGAGAAAACTAAAAACGAAATAACAGAAGTAGAAAAGCATTTTTTGAAGCAATTAGAAAATACGACAAAAAAATTGAACCCTAAAAAACAAAAAAAATAATGGAGCTTTTAAGGAACAAAAAAACAATCAGTTTTCTTCCTTAAAATAAACTTTATAGTAATTTAAACCATTTGAATCGTCAAAGCCTTTCTCAATCAACTGGCGGTTACCATGAATATAAATATGAAAATTTTTATCGAGTTTTAAAATGCTTTTAAAATTTTTAGATTGTTTTTTTACAGCTTGTTCCGATATGTCGAATTTATCGTTATAGTTAACTCCGTTCGAGTCGCTGTAAGCATCTTCAAATGTTCTGAACGATTGTATTATTTCTTTATTTTGGAATACCTCGTTTTCAAATTCATTTTTATCAAATTTCTCGTTGTTTTTAAAGTAGCTTACAGAACGGTTTAACAAGTCTATTTTGTCGGCTTTTTCTATCTGAAATTCATCAGGAAGTTGCTGAGTAATATAGCTTTTTGTTAAGTTTAAAAATGTACTAGTTGAATTATACTCGTTATTACAGGGAATTATTTTTAAAAATTCATCTTTTAGTAATTGGGCTTCTGTAGTTTTATCTGACTTGTTATAACAACATATTTTATATCCATTTTCTTGTTCTAAATTAAAAACGACAAAACCCTTTTCGGGCTTATCGGTATTTATTCCAAAATCGTAATTAATGTTATAATCTTCGTTTTTGTTAACTTTTACATAAGTCTGCGAACACTCTGAAAAAAAGACTCCAACTGCATCAACAGTTTTTTCATCAAATAAAATATTAGTAAAGTGTACAACAAAAATATAAGCAGGTTTAATTTTATTTTTACTTATATATTCGTAATATGTTTCGGCAATATTAATAGAGTTTGCATTAATATCAGATATGTTTGTTAATATGTTATTACATATATCGTATATTTTGTTACTTTCTTTATCAAACCTAAATTGTTCGAAAATATTTATTGCAGACATAAAATATTTAAGCAAAATGTTATGCAATATTTTATTATTTAAATCTATTTCTTTGCCCGATGTTACGAGTTTAAATTCGCTTCCCGAATTTTTTATTTCGTGAATGCAAATTTTTTCGATTTTGCAATTTTCAAAATCAACCATATTAATTTTGTTTTTGAAATTTAAATGATTTTATTTGATTATTTAAGTATAATGTTATTAGGTATAATCCGGATTTATACTTAGTTAAATCAATATTCGCTTCGTTGTTTACATTAAACATTAATTTACATCTTTCTAATTTTATTCCTTCGGAATTTATAATTTCCGCATAGCATTCGTGAATGTTGTTATTAGCTTTTAAAATAATAAAATTACTGGCCGGATTTGGATATAATTTAAAATCACTATTACTAAAATTTTCGCTTACACTACTATTTGATGAACTGGTTACACAAATATCAAAATTACCGGAATAAGCACCTATATCGTATCCAAAAACCCTTATCAGATATTGGTTTAACGCTGTTGGTATAAACGACACGCTTTCTTGTAACATATTACCATTTGCATCGGCACAAGCTATTTGTGTGGGAGACGAACAATTACCGGTATAAACGCCTATACATGGGTCGAGGTTTCCCGATGTTGCAACAACCGAAATATTTATTAATGATGTATCACCTGGTGTAATAGAAAACCACACATCATCGTCGGTGCGTGCCGATTGATACAAAGTAGAACAAGAAGCACCAGCATAAAAAGGAATATCGGGACTTTGAGCAGTAGCACCAATTGTCGAACAGCTTGTGTTTACACAATTACTATTAATGTTTAATGGTATTGGATTGGGTGGTCCACATGAGTTATCGTTGTTACACAACAAACTATCAATAGTACCACAACCACCAATTACAATATTTGAATTTGCACATCGTGGGTCGTAGCTGCTTAACTGTATTGCGGTATAAGTGTGATATGCTACTTTCCAATCGGCTCCTGATGCTTCAATTACCCTATAATTACCATTACCGTAGTTTGTTTCGATTAAACGAACATGCGAACCTGCTACATTAACAATATCGCCTGGCTGAGTGCCGGATAGTGGTATTGAAGATGAAATATTTGGTAGCGTTGAAGTAGAATATTTTGAAGTTCTTTCCCATGCTCTCGAAACTAAACCCGAACAATCGTGTCCACCGGCGCACGATAACGGTGCAGAAGGCACTCCACTACACCCACCACCCGACGAAGAACACACTTGCCCTGCCGATTTACAACTTGCCATTGCATTACTAAATTCGGCTAATGTTGACCACCCACCCCAGCAATATGGCAATGCCACATAATTTCCCGCTCCGCTAATCCATGGTGCGTTGTATATATTTCCGCCACCACACGAATTTCCTTGCCAAATATTACAACTTGTGGCAGTCCACGAAAAAACTGTAAATGAGTTTGCATTGCTTATTATTTGTGTTCTTGATATTTGAGTAAAACCATAATTATATGTTATAACTATTTGCAGAATATATAAATATTTAAAATATTTTTTCATTAGTTTCTATTATTTAATTATTTTTTTTAATCGCCTTTAATAAGGTTATTATTATAGTGATATTTATTTTTTAATAATATTGACGGGTAGTTTAAATTAATTTGTTTATTGGTTTCGGTTAATTTAAAGACGTATAAATTATATGGCGATGATAATAAGTTAAATAACTCATTGTTGTTATCTAATATAAAATCCTTATTCGACAAAACATAATAAACATCAGGAACTTTAATAAGGGCAGTACTATCATTAATATTCGTTTTGTTATAACTAATAGTAACAACATTTCTTTCGACATTAACTGGGTTTTCTGAATTAAAATATTGTATATCTAAAATAATTTTTTCGAAAGTTGCATCAATTAAATAAATACCGGCAATTTTTTTCTCGGTATTAAATGTTTTAGAAATATTGAGGTTCAACAATGTAACATTATACATAAAACTTCTAAATTTTAATTCAACAAAGTTTCCCGATTTCGAAATCCATCCCTCGTATTCGTGGTTCTCTTCAATGCAGTAGGAGCTTCCTGTTGGTAGTAACAAATAAGTAGAATTATTATAACGTGTAATTCTTTCAGTGCCAAGATATTTTTTAGGGAAAATAAATTCATTTACTTTTTCGCAGTTTGAATCATACATAATAACGCTGTTTTCGTATAGAACATAAAAAGAGTTTTGCTCATAGTAAAAGTCCCTTGGCGAAGCATTTATTGTATGCCTTTCGGTTATTTTATTTGTTTTAGAATTAACAAAAATTATTTCGTTTGATGAATTGCATAAAAACACAAAAATGCTATCGTTATATTTAGTAAAAGAAGTGGCAGCCAAATTAGCTCCCGGTACTTGTGAATATGGAATGCTATTATTGGTATTCCAATTTAGTATTAATTCTTGCGAAACATCAAAAGTTTTATTTTGTGAAAAGCTGATAATGCACAATAACACGGCAATAACAACAAACAATAATTTTTTCATTTCAATATAATTTTAAAGTAAAGATATTAAAATTAGGCATAAAAAAAAAGTCCCTCGTTTGAGGGACTTTTTAGTTTTTTAGTTTAATGCTATTTATTAACAACTTTTTTTAAGTCAGCACCAGCAGAAAACTTAGCTACTTTTTTAGCAGCGATTTTAATTGGTTTACCGGTTTGAGGATTTCTTCCATTTCTTGCATTTCTTTTAGCAACTGAGAAAGTTCCGAAACCAACTAAAGCAACTTTGTCGCCTTTTTTAAGAGCTTTTGTTGTTGCGCTTACGAAAGCTTCTAAAGCTTTTTGTGCACTTACTTTTGTTAATTTTGATTCTGCTGCAATAGCATCTACTAATTGTGCTTTGTTCATTTTTTTGATTTTTTTAAAGGGTTAAACATTAAAACACGATGTAAAGATAATCGAAATCGTTATCATTGCAAGCTTTTATCAAAAAAATATGCTAAAATGTTCATAAATTCACGATTTTGTTAATAACACTCCCCCAAAATTCAATATTTTCGATGTTTTTCATAAATTTTAATGGTTATTTGTTCTAACATTTTGTTTAAAAATGGGCATTTTTCTCTAGTAAATTCAACTTTTTTCATCTATTTTTATGCTAAAAACGCGTAATTCCGCTTATTTTTAGTAAAATTTATAAAAAGCATTGCCCAAATTATCGATAATATCGGTAGCAATTAACGATTCGTAACTATTATTTTTTAATGCAATGTCGCCAGACAAACCATGTAAATACACTCCCAACAAACATGCATCTAATTTACTATAACCTTGAGCTAATAACGACAATATTATTCCAGTAAGCACGTCTCCGCTCCCTGCTGTAGCCATTCCCTGATTGCCGGTAGAATTAAAAAAACATTTTCCATCAGGACAAATTATTTGTGTATATGCACCTTTTAATATAATATATATGTTTTTTTCTTTTGCAAATTTTATTGCTTTTAAATGCCTTTCATAGCTATTGTCCGACTTTCCGGCTAACCTTTCAAATTCTTTAGCATGTGGTGTTATTAATATTTCCCCTGGAATTTTTTCAATATTTTTTAATAAATTAATTCCATCAGCATCAATAATAATAGGAATATTTTTTATTTTTAATACTTTATTTAATAAGCCTAAAGTTTCATTATCAGTACCAATGCCAGGTCCAATCCCCATTGCAGAAAATTTATCTGAAAAATTAAAATTTGTAACTATATTTTTATTTTTATCAATGCTAATCATTGTTTCGGGTACAGAATTCAAAATTAAGTTGTAATTATTTTGGGGAATATGTGTAGTTAACAATCCCACTCCCGACTTTAAACACGCCCTTGCAGCTAAAATACTTGCACCTGCTTTTCCATAACTACCGGCAATTAGTAATGCATGACCGAAATTTCCTTTGTGCGAAAATTTATTTCGTTTTTTAAAAATACTTTTTATATCAGTTTCATCTATATAATAATAATAGGTATATGATTTATCAATAATTTTTTGGCTTAATCCAATTGAAGTAATATGCCATTCGCCTGTATATTTATAATTTTCGCTAAAGAAAAACGAAATTTTTGGGAACTGTAATGAAATTGTATAATTAGCTTTTACAACAGCATTACTATTCGAAACCCCTTCGCTTAATAGTCCCGAAGGCACATCAATTGAAATTACTTCGCAACCTGATTTATTTATTTTATTAATTATTGTTGCTTCAAACCCTTTAACCTCTTTATTTAGCCCATTTCCAAAAATGGCATCAATAATTATTTCGTTTTTATTAAATTTTAATTCGTTAATTTTTGAAACTGTTTTAACATTAATATTTTTAATTTTTAACAATTTACTGTAATTTGTTATATTGTCTGACGAATATTTATATTTTTTAATTAAATATACCCTTACTTCATAATTATTATTGATAAGTAACCGCGAAAGGGCTAATCCGTCGCCACCATTATTTCCACTTCCGGCAATAATTACTGCCTTAAATTTACTTTTATATAGCTGTTTTATTTTTGAAAAAATTGCTTTAGCAGCTCTTTCCATCAAATCTATTGACTTTATTGGCTCGTTTAGAATTGTATATTTATCAATTTCTTTTATTTGATTTGAATAAAATATTTTCATTTAAAAATTAATAATAATGTAGCGAAAACCATATTATCACAAATTTATAATTAAATGTTGTTAGTAATTGTAAAAAGCAAAAAAAATTATTAGGTTTGTGAAATTAAAATTTTGAATTATGTTTAAAGGGCACCCCAAAGGATTATTTATTCTTGCTTTATCAAACATGGGCGAGAGATTTGGTTATTACACCATGCTTGCAATTTTTTCACTTTTTTTGCAAGACCATTACGGAATGGACGAAACAAGTGCTGCAGGTTTATATGGTATTTTTCTGGCTGGTATTTATTTTCTGCCTTTATTAGGTGGAATAATTGCCGATGCCGGCTTTGGTTATGGTAAAACAATACTTTCGGGGCTTGTTGTTATGTTTCTTGGATATGTGATTATGTTTTTTGCCCGGAACAATATAAATATTTTATATATTGCATTAGCTGTAATTGCCTTGGGTGTTGGGTTTTTTAAAGGTAATTTAGTTGTTATAGTCGGAAATTTATACGAAAAATCGGAGCTTGGGCACCTGCGTGACGCCGCTTTCAGCTTATTTTATATGTTTATAAACTTAGGAGCTTTTTTTGCTCCATATATGGCAAATATTCTTAAAAAGTTTGCTTTATCAAGTAGTGGTTATACATACGATTCGGGGCTTGCAAAAATTGCTCACGATGTTTTAAATAATGTTGCAACAAATCAACAAATAGAAAAAATAACAACATTTGCAGGGAATAACGATATTCATACCTTTGCTCAATCGTACATTGACGCTATATCTTTGGGCTATTCTTACGGATTTTTAGGTGCTGCCGGCTCAATGGTTATTTCGTTATTAATATTTTTAGGGTTTAGAAAATATTACAAAGAAGCCGATTACGTTTCGAAGAAAACGAAAGCTACATCTGCCGAAAATGAACTATCGCCAAAACAATTTTGGAACAGAATTATTGCATTGGTTTTAGTTTTTGTTATTGTTATATTTTTCTGGATGGCATTTCACCAAAACGGAAGCACACTTACTTTCTTTGCTAAAAACTACACTAATTTAAATGCTACAAAGTTTACATATATGTTTTTTAATATCGAAACATTGTGTTCAATTTTAGGCGTTATTATTGGAATTGTACTTCTTTTTAATAAAAATAAAAACTTTAAAATTACCGGCGGAATTGTAGCTGCAGTTTGTTCATTTTTAGTTTATTATTTATATAATCATATCGACTCTACTTCGCTTGACCCTGAATTATTCCAATCGTTTAACCCAATTTTTGTGGTATTCTTATCGCCTTTGATAGTTGGATTTTTCACATTTTTAAACAAAAGGAGTCGCGAACCTAAAGCTCCAATGAAAATTGGAATAGGTATGTTAATTACTGCCATTGGCTTTTCGTTAATGCTTATGGCATCGTTAGGATTACCAAGCGTAAGCGAACTAAACGGCAATGCAATAACAATAAATTCGGCATACGACGGCTTGGCAAGAAGTCCGTATTGGTTAATATCTACATACTTTACATTAACTATTGCAGAATTATTTTTGAGCCCAATGGGATTATCGTTTGTGGCAAAAGTTGCACCACCAAAGATAAGAGGCACAATGCAAGCCGGATGGTTAGCTGCAACTGCAGTTGGTAACTATGCTGCGGGATATATTGGTAGATTCTACAAATCGTGGGAACTTTGGGAGTTTTTCTTATTCATAATTTTAGTAGCAATTTTATCGGCAATTATTATTTTCTCGTTAATGAGAATTATTGTAAGGTCGTCTGAATCGTAATTAATTTTATAAGGTAAAGTTTATTACCTTTCACATAATTAGTTATGCACAAACTTTACAACGATTACTCTTCGTGGCTTAAAACTATTTTTAACGAAAGAGTTCAAAAAATTTCGGTAAATGCCGGTTTTACATGCCCAAACAGAGACGGAGTTAAAGGAATCGGAGGTTGTATTTATTGTGATAATAACACTTTTAGCCCTGCATATTGCTCGTCGAAAAAAAGCATAACACAACAATTAAATGAGGGCATTGAGTTTTTCAAAAAAAAATATCAGACACAAAAATATATTGCATACTTTCAGCCATATAGCAACTCGTACGCTAATTTAGATATTTTAAAGAAATATTATTACGAAGCATGTAATCATTCCGATATCGTTGGAATTGCCATTTCTACACGCCCCGACTGCATAAACGAAAGCATTTTATCATTAATTTCTGAAATATCGAAAAAATATTTTGTAACACTTGAATTCGGCGTTGAATCAACATTAAACTCAACATTAAAATTTTTAAACCGTTGTCATACATTTGAAGATTCGGAGAATGCCATTAAAATGGCTTCGGAATATGGGATAAGAGTTGGAGTTCATTTAATTATTGGTTTACCAAACGAAAGCAAAGAGCAAATTTTGAATCATGCAAAAGTCATATCAAAACTACCGGTAGATATTATAAAAATTCACCAGTTGCAAATAATTAAAGGAACTAAATTGGAAGTATATTATAACAATGCTAATTATAACATAACAACTTATAATATTGATGAATACATTGATATAGTAATTGGTTTTATTGAGCATCTTAATCCGAAAATAATTATCGAGCGATTTACAAGCGAATCGCCACTCAATAAAATTGTTGCACCAAATTGGAATGGGTTAAAAAATTTTGAGATAGTTGAAAAAATCAGGAAAAGAATGATTGAGTTAAATACCTGGCAAGGAAAATGTTTTAATGAGAGTTTGATATAAGAAAATACCTTTACGTCTTTGCGAAACTTGAGCGTAGCAAAAATAACCGTCTTTGCGAACCTGAGCGTAGCGAAGGTGAAGCAATCTTCACAACACACAAACTCACCCAACCATTATTACATTATAAGGCAGATTGCTTCGTCACAACATTAATCATTACAAATTTATTGTCCAATTTTTTGTGACTCGCAATGACGTTCATTTAATTTACATTAAAAGCATTGATTTATTGACTCTCAAATTGTTAAACATTATTTGCACTTTGTTTTACTTTAAATAAAGCGACTATTTGGAGAATGTTGCTTCCATATAATTTTATTCGTTTGTTGCCCATACCTTTTATTTTTCGGAGCATGTTATCGTTTACAGGCAGTGTGGTTGAGATTTCTACCAATGTTTTTATAGGTAATATTTTTGACACACTACATTCGCACTCATCGGCTTTGAGTTTTCGCCATTCTAAAAGTTGATTTAATAACAAATTATCGTTATTTGTTATTTTTGCTTTATCGTTATTTGATATGTATTTAAAATTTAACTCAGAATTGTTTTCTGTTTTTATATAATTTAAAGTTTCAAATTTTTCGACACAAGCTTTTAACAATTCTATTTTTGTAAAAATTGTCTTTTGTAGGTTTTTATTAAATCCCAGTATTTTTTCCTTAATTTCAAAATTATCGGAAAGTACATTAAGTTTTGTTGTAAAATCGTACAAATTTTCGAGTTTTTTGTAAAAATAATCCGACGCTTTTGAAATTCTGCTTTGTAATTCTGCATTGCTTACCGGTTCGCTATTGCTTTGTAACAATATGCTTAATTGTTTATTGAATTTTTCAGCTATTAGTAAAATTTCATTATCAAATAAATTATTAATTTCTTCAATTTCTTTAAGGACATTATTTTGTAGGTTTGCATCGTTTTCTAACAGTAACTTATACAAGTTTAATAAACAATATCTTATATGTGTAAAATCGAATAGCTTAAATATTAATTTTTTTTGAAATGCAATTTTTGATTCATACAACTTTTGAGTGTTGGGCTGGTTTTGATTAGCAAAGTCGGAATATTGTTTAATTGAAGTATCCATTTTTACACTACCAAAATTAATTTTTGAACTTAAAATTATTCCTTCTAAGCTTTTACAGCGACTTAATGCAACGTAAACCTGACCGTGAGCAAACGAAGCACTTGCATCAATAATTGCTTTTTCGAAAGTTAACCCTTGACTTTTGTGTATTGTTATTGCCCATGCCAATTTAAGAGGATACTGAACAAAAGTACCAATAACATCTTCACTTATTGTTTTATCCTTATCGTTATAAATATATTTTACATTATCCCATGTTTCTTTTTCGACATAAATTTCATAATCGTCAGTTTCGCATTTAACAACTATGTCATCTTCTTCGAAACCTATAATTTTTCCTATTTTGCCGTTATAGTATAATTTGTTATGAGAACTGTCATTTTTTACAAACATAACTTGTGCCCCAATTTTAAGTTGTAATTCTTCTTCGGTAGGGTAAAGATATTCGGGAAACTCGCCCTTAATATTTGCATTAAAAATTTGAGTCTTTGATTTTATTTTTTTTAATTTCTCGATATTTGTGTTTTGTGCATTTATGTTGTGTGTTGTTAAAACAATGTACCCATCATCGCTTATTAAACTATCCGGAATATATCTTTTATTCAAATTTTGCAATAACTCTTCATCTATTTTATTGTTGCGAATTTTATTTAAAATTTCAATAAAAGCAGCATCATTTTGCCTATATATATGCGAAAGCTCAATATTTTCGTAATCGAGCTGTTTTAATGCCTTGCTGCTAAAGAAAAACACAGTTTCGTAATAGTTTTTTAAAATATTCCACTCATCATCTTTAACTACAGGTGCAAGTTGGTGCAAATCGCCTATTAACAATAGCTGAACTCCACCAAAGGGCAAATATTTGTTTTTATATTTTCGTAAAACCGAATCAATTGCATCAAGTAAATCGGCTCTTACCATGCTAACCTCATCAATAATAAGTAATTCGAGCGATTTGATAATTTTAACTTTTGAGGAAGAAAACTTATTGTAACCAAAATTTACTTTTTGAGGAATAAAAGGTGTAAATGGTAGCTGAAAAAACGAGTGAATTGTTACACCGCCGGCATTAATTGCAGCAACTCCTGTAGGAGCTACTGTTATCATTTGTTTTACCGAAACTTGTTTTAAATATTGTAAAAAAGTAGTTTTGCCGGTGCCTGCTTTACCTGTTAAAAAAAGCGATTTGTCGGTGTATTCAATAAATTCGTAAGCAAGTTTTAATTGTGTATTTTGAGTATCGTTCATTTAAAAAAACAACATTTCAAAAAAGATAAAATTAATTTGCAGCTTCTATTTGTTTTACTTTTAAAATTATTTCTTTCCACTTGCTTTCGCTAATTTTAGCACCCACAACTTCAATTACAGTACCCGACAAGAGTGAACCAATATTTCCGCATTTATTAAAATTAAGCCCTTTAGACAAACCGTACAAAAATCCGGAAGCGTATAAGTCGCCAGCACCGGTTGTATCGATGCTATTAGCTTTTATTGGTGAAATTCGATAAATATTATTTTTTGATTTTATTAACGAACCATTTTTGCCAATTTTCACTACTGCTATTTCGCATTCGGTAGCTATGCTGTTTAATGCATCTTCCGGAGCTTTTCCGGTATATGCTTTTGCTTCTTCTTCGTTGGCAAAAACAATATCAACATATTTTTTTACAAAGTCGTGCAAAAATTCAAGGTTTTGCTCAACTACATTAAAGCTAGCCAAATCTAACGAAACAGTTAAACCACATTTTTTTGCTTCTGAAGTAGCTTTTAACATAAGTTCGTGATTCTGTAACAAATAACCTTCGATATGAAAATAGTTGTAATTATTAAAGAATTCGGGTTTAATGTCAGCAGAAACAAGTTCTACAGCAGCACCTAAATGAACGGCAAATGTTCGTTCAGAATCGGGTGTTACCATTGCAATAGCACATCCCGACTCGTTATTACTTTGCAGCATTATTGGCTCAATGTTACTGTTTTTTAAATCATTTGTAAAAAAATTGCCAAACTTATCGTTGCCCACTTTGCCAATAAATGCAGCGTTTAAGCCAAGCTTAGCAAGTCCATGGACAGTGTTTGCAGCACTACCACCCGATGTAATGGTTTGAGGAATATTTTTAATTTGATTTAATATTATATTCAGCTTGTCTTTATCAACAAGTTGCATACTACCTTTAGGAAAATTAATATTATTTAAAATACTTTCGTCGGGCAAAATTGTCATCACATCGGTTAATGCATTGCCTATTCCAATAACTCCACTCATATTATTTATAAAATTTTTTACAAATGTATTTTTATTTTTATAAAAAACTATTATTTTTGCATTCCAAAAATTCCTCAATAGCTCAGTTGGTTAGAGCATCTGACTGTTAATCAGAGGGTCCCAGGTTCAAGTCCTGGTTGGGGAGCAAAAAAATCTGTTTCGGTTCGAAACAGATTTTTTATTTATTTATTTGTTGAACCTTAAAAACTCCTTTTTAAAATTTTGAGCATGTGAATTTTAATTTAGTTTTTTTTCTTTTTTCACCACCAAAAAAGAAACAAAAAACCCTCCATCCTTCGGCTCTGCTCAGGATTAACTGCATCAAACTCCAATTTTTTAACTCATTCCAATTAAGTAGGATGATAAATAAAATTGATTTGTTGTAACACCATGCATAATTAACCCAAAAATTGTTTTCACACAAATCGTGGACAGCCCACCACACCGCTTCGATTAAAATAAGAAAAAAACTCAACATTAATAAAATAATTAAATGCAGGTTTTTCCTGACTTTGACAGGTTAAATTAGGTGTCTCTA
>Ga0172375_10007509_pt1 | contig 14920 bp, 13 predicted proteins | sample LakKiv1m_FD_114537 | JGI IMG/M metagenome (GOLD analysis project Ga0172375, IMG submission 114537) | Freshwater microbial communities from Kabuno Bay, South-Kivu, Congo - kab_092012_11.1m | ecosystem: Environmental > Aquatic > Freshwater > Lake | place: Democratic Republic of the Congo... | reverse complement strand
AGCGAAAGCCGAAGCAGAACGTTTAGCAGCAGAAGCGGCAGCGAAAGCCGAAGCAGAACGTTTAGCAGCAGAAGCGGCAGCGAAAGCGGAAGCGGAACGTTTAGCAGCAGAAGCGGCAGCCAAAGCGGAAGCGGAACGTTTAGCAGCGGAAATAAAACCGATTACAACGACTGGCTCAACAGGCATTAACACAGAAACGCTGGTGAAAAATCTCGGTGAAGCGTTAAAAGACGTACCACCAGAACAAGTCAAGCAAGTTGTGGAAAAAGTTGAAGAAAATGTCGGTAATCAAACGACTACTGTGTTGACAATGTCAGCACAACAAATAGCAGAACCTACATCCAACTCTACACCTGCGCCAATAAACTCTTCGGCAGAAAAAGCATCTACCACAGATAGTACAACTTCCGCAAAAAGTGAAAAACAAGATAAGGATGACAAAAAAGAAGATAAAAAAGACAAAAAAGCAGATATTGTCATTGCTGCAACGGGAACAGATAGTAAAGCTACCAAACCATTGCAACAATGTAAGTGAAACTTGAAGAAAAAAGGGCAATCATTTTTACGATTGCCCTTTTTTGAATTAGTCGCGTAACAATTCGTTAATACCCGTTTTACTACGAGTTCTTTCATCAACTTGCTTGATAATTACCGCGCAATACAAACTGTATTTTCCATCAGCTGAAGGTAAATTTCCTGACACAACGACCGAACCTGCAGGAATACGACCGTAAGTAATTTCACCTGTCATGCGATTGTAAATTTTTGTGCTTTGACCAATATAAACCCCCATTGAAATGACACAACCATCTTCAACAATTACGCCTTCAACGATTTCAGAACGTGCGCCAATAAAGCAATTGTCGCCAATAATCGTTGGATTTGCTTGCAACGGTTCTAACACACCGCCAATACCTACGCCGCCTGATAAATGCACGTTTTTACCGATTTGAGCGCAAGAGCCTACTGTTACCCAAGTGTCAACCATCGTGCCACTATCGACATACGCACCGATATTGACATACGACGGCATTAGAATTGCGCCAGAAGCGATAAACGAACCATGTCGCGCCACGGCATTTGGCACAACGCGCACGCCTGCTTTTGCAAAATCTGCCTCGCTATAGCTTGCAAATTTACTTTCGACTTTATCGTAATAACGGGTATTTCCACCATCCATTAAATGGTTGTCATTGATTCTAAAAGATAAAAGAACTGCCTTTTTAACCCATTGATGCGTAACCCAATCGCTATCAATTTTTTCGGCAACACGCACAATCCCCTTGTCGAGTAAATTTAAAACTTCAGTTACCGCTTCGCGCACCTCAGGCGTAGCATTTGCAGGTGTGATGTCAGCGCGATTTTCAAAAGCAGTGTTAATAATTGTTTCTAAATTGGTCATGATTACTTTTTTGTTTAAATGAAAATTTTTGAATGTAAAGTGCCGCAAATGGCTGCGACTAGCGCAATTCTATCATGATTTCTGTGTTCACTTATTGGCAAAGCGTAGTTAAAAATTGGAGAAAATTTCTACAAATGACTGTTTGTTAAACGCATTCAAGCGCATAATTCACCGCAGCGTTAAACATAACGTTTAACGAAAATCAGGAGTGAATCATGAAAAAAGTAAATCAAGTAGTAATGGCATTAGCATTAGTATTTTCGGCAAATATCGTACTTGCAGATATTGAATTGCAATCCAAAGACGAAGTGTCAGGCATTTGGAAATTGCAATCGACCAAAAATACCGCAAGCGAAAAAGAAGTTGCCATGCCGCGTGAAGACACTTGGGTTTTCAAAGATGGAAAATTAACCATTTTGCACATTCCACGCGAAGGCAAATACTATGACCAACCGCCTGTGAATTACGACATCGAAGAAGGCAAACTCAAAGTTGCTCAAGTCGGAAATAGCCGTTTTGATTTATTTTCACTGGTTGAAAAAAGCGAAAAAAACATGATTTTGAAAGGGAAGTTCGGCGGTTATTATTACTTTGAAAAAAAGTAGTTTCTTTCTTTTTGAAAAATTAAAGCGAAAGGGGATTGGTTATGAACGAGAAATTAGCAGGTTTAAAAAAGCTGACCGCAGCGATTTATATTTGCCAAGTATTGAGTTTTTTTCTAGCAGGTTTGCCTCTCTTAATTGGTATTGCGCTCAACTTTTGGAAAAAAGAGGAGGTAACGGGAACGTGGCTAAAATCGCATTTTGATTGGCAAATTAAAACGGCGTGGGTTTCACTGGCAGGCTTTGCAATCGGTGGTTTAACGTTTGAATTTGGCATTGGTGTTTTGGTTTTAATTTCAACGATTATGTGGATGGTGTTTCGCATTATCGTCGGTTGGAATACTTTGCAAGCAAATCAACGTGCTGATGAAAAAAAATACATTTGACTCTTTTTTCAACTCCCAACAAAAAAGGCGCGAATTTCGCGCCTTTTTTCATTTAAAATTCAAGCCGTTAACTTTTCATTTTTTCTTCGAGTTCTGCTTGTGTCAAATGACGCACATCTTCGCCCTTAACCATGTAAATCAAATGTTCGCAAATATAACGCGCATGGTCGCCAATACGTTCTAACGCACGAACTGTCCAAAGCATATCCATTGAACGAGTGATATTGCGCGGATCTTCCATCATTTGCGTAATCAATTGGCGAATAATGCTTGCATATTCATAATCAACCTGTTCATCACGTCCTGTGATTTCAGTAATTCCTTCAACTGACATTCGTGCGAAATTATCTAATGCACCATTGAGCATATCTTGTACAAGACCTGCCATGTGCTGCAATTCATAGTATTGGTCAGTGCGACCTTCTTTGCTGTTGAGATAAATTGCCATTTTTGCAATTCGCTCGGCTAAATCTCCAACTCGCTCTAACTCATTGATAATACGCAAAACAGTTAATAACAAACGTAAATCAAATGCGGCTGGTTGACGTAGCGCGATGATTTGCGTGCATTCTGCATCGATTTCCATTTCAAGAAAATCCACATCGTTATCTTGCTTAATAACCAGTTCAGCCAATTCCATGTCGTTATTGGTTAAGGCTTGCACAGCTTGTTCAATTTGCTCTTCGACCAGACCGCCCATTGCTAGCACTTTATTACGGATGTCTTCTAACTCTTTATTGAAGTTTTCCGAAATGTGGTGCGCGATTTTACTGTTATCCATGATTACAACCTCTTATTCGACGACGGGTTTTGCTTGGTTCAATTGAATCGTGATGTCAGCAATGCCTTCAGCTTTTGCGGCAATACTTTCAAGTTCACCTGTGACTTTAATAACCGAAATGAGCAAATTCAAATCACCTCCTGTCGGTTGACGTAAAGCGATGACACACGCACATTCTTCATCAATTGAGGCTTCATATTCATCAACCAAATCATCTTGTTTTAAAACTTGCTCTGCCATTTCAACATTGCCAGTCGAAAATGCTTTAATGGCAAGGCTGAGTTGCTGCTCAACTAAATTTCCCATTGCAACAATTTTTTCGTGCAACGCACTTAATTCTTGGTCAAATTGGCTTGAAATGTGACCTTGATTATTAAAATTATCCATAAAATCTCTCTCGTGTTTTAACCGTAACGACCTGTAATGTAGTCTTCGGTTTGTTTTTTGACGGGTTTAGTAAAGAGTTGACTGGTCGCCCCCATTTCAATCAATTCCCCCATATACATAAACGCGGTGTAATCAGAAACCCGCGCGGCTTGTTGCATATTGTGCGTAACGATAACGATGGTGAATTTTTCTTTGAGTTCGTTAATTAACTCTTCGATTTTCAAAGTCGAAATCGGATCTAATGCTGAAGCAGGTTCGTCAAGTAATAACACTTCTGGCATAATCGCAATAGCACGCGCAATGACTAATCGTTGCTGTTGACCACCTGATAAACCCAGTGCGTTATCGTTCAAACGATCTTTCACTTCATCCCACAATGCTGCACCGCGCAACGAACTTTCAACGGTTTCTTCTAAAACCCGTTTATCGTTAATCCCTTGAATTCGCAAACCATACGTCACGTTTTCAAAAATGGATTTTGGAAAAGGATTCGGTTTTTGAAATACCATGCCAACGCGACGACGTAACGCGGCAACATTGACTGATTTGTCAAAAATGTTTTCGCCATGCAACAAAATTTTGCCGTCGATAGTGGTGTTATCAACCAAATCATTCATACGATTGATACAGCGTAGTAACGTAGATTTTCCGCATCCCGAAGGACCAATAAACGCAGTCACTTTCTTTTTCGGCATTTCCATATTGATGCCGAAAAGTGCTTGTTTTTGTCCATAAAACAAATTCAAATTTTCCACTTTAATGCACGGCTCAACGACTTCGTCGTGTTTGTGCGAACTGCGTAAAATCGAACTCGCATCAAAACTGTGCGAGCGGGTCTCTATTGAAGCCATACTATTAACCTTCCAACGCGCGGTATTTTTCGCGCAAGTGATTTCGAATAAGAATTGCCGCTAAATTCAAGCCAATAATGACTAAAACTAGCAATAACGAGGTGGCATAAACCAAAGGACGTGCCGCTTCAACGTTTGGACTTTGAAAACCGACATCGTAAATATGAAAACCTAAGTGCATGAATTTACGGTCTAAATGCAAAAATGGGTAATTGCCATCTAGCGGTAAAGTCGGTGCAAGTTTTACAACGCCAACAAGCATTAACGGTGCAACTTCACCCGCTGCACGCGCGACAGCGAGAATTAACCCTGTCATCATTGCAGGGCTTGCCATCGGCAAAACCGTTTTCCAAAGCGTTTCAATTTTAGTTGCCCCTAACGCTAAACTGCCTTCACGAATCGCTTTTGGCACACGCGCCAAACCTTCTTCCGTTGAAACAATCACCACAGGTAACGTCAAAAGCGCGAGCGTAATTGAAGCCCACATCAAACCTGGTGTACCAAAAACAGGTGCTGGTGCAGATTCAGGATAAAACAATTTATCGATGTTGCCGCCCAAAATGTAAACGAAAAAGCCTAGACCAAATACGCCATAAACAATTGATGGCACACCTGCTAAATTGTTCACTGCAATCCGAATTAAGCGAGTTGTGAAACCTTGCTTTGCATATTCACGCAAATAAACCGCCGCAATTACGCCAAATGGTGTGACGATGATTGACATCATAATCACCATCATAATCGTGCCAAAGATTGCAGGAAAAATACCGCCTTCGGTATTGGCCTCGCGTGGGTCTTCGCTTAAAAATTCGCCTAATTTAGCGAAATAACGTCCAATTTTTGTGAATACACCCATTTTGTTAGGTTGTGAAATATCAACAACTTTTGATAAGGGAATGGCGAGTTCTGCGCCACTTTCGGTGGTTGCGACCAAACTGTCACGACGTACTTTTTGGTAAAGTTCCGCAAGTTCTGCTTGATATTTTTTATATTCCACATCGTAAGCGGCTTTTTTGTCAGCAAACTCTTTTACGGTTTGTTCATTCCATTTGCCTTTAAGTTCGAGCGCACGTTGTTTTAAACGTAGTTGTTCTAAACCGTAGTTAATCGCGCCGATTTCTTTTTTCTCTAAATATGCGATGTGTTCATGCAAATCGAGGGCGATTTTTAAACGTTCTTGCAAAACATCCCAGGCTTTTTCACCAGAAGCAATGACATTGCCATTTTCTTTAACCGCAGTGAGTTGACCGTAAAAATTGCCCCATTCACGACGTTCAACGGCAATTAAATTTCCAGGCTCAGATTGCGATTTAATGTTGCGTTCTTGAATCCAACGAAAATCTGCACCCGTTAAATCGCGGTTGCCTGTTTTCATTAGATATTGAACTAACACATCTTCGTTATCTGCCATTTTAAAGCCAGTAGCTTTTGCCATTGCCGATGGCGTAATCGTGGTATCAACATGTTCGCCAATGATAGTTTTGATTTGTCCATCATCTTCTTGATAGCTGAGTTGCACAATCGGTGATGCCCAAAAATGCCCTGCACCGCGAACCATAATTAGCCCTAAAACGCCAATCACCATAATTAAACACGTTGCGACAGCGGCGGCATTTAGCCAAATCCAAGGGCTGCCGCTTTTAAACCAAGTTTTTATCATTTCGTTCACCTTTTATAACGAGCTGTATTTTTCGCGTAGTCGCTGACGCACTACTTCTGCCAACGTATTGAACACAAATGTGAACAAAAACAGTACCAATGCTGCTAAAAACAACACGCGATAATGGGTACTATCGACTTCTGATTCAGGCATTTCCACCGCGATATTCGCTGCAAGGGTTCGCAAACCTTGAAAAATACTCAAATCCATCACAGGTGTGTTACCTGTTGCCATGAGTACAATCATCGTTTCACCCACAGCACGACCAAAACCAATCATTAACGCCGAGAAAATACCTGGACTTGCGGTGAGTAAAACCACTCGTGCCATCGTTTGCCAAGGTGTTGCGCCGAGTGCTAATGAACCTGTTGTTAGATGTTTCGGCACGCTAAAAATCGCATCTTCAGCAATTGAGAAAATTGTCGGTACAACGGCAAAACCCATCGCAATCCCGACAACTAACGCATTACGTTGATCGTAGCCAATGCCCCATTCGATTTTAAACCAGTCGCGTAACGTGCCACCAAACATTGCCGTTTCCAACGGCACGCTGATAGTGAAAGCAAACCAACCGCTGAGTAAAATTACAGGAATCAGCATTGCCGCATCCCAACCATCAGGAATTTTTTGGCGCACGTTTTCAGGTAAAAATTGCAAACTGAAAGCAAAAATCATTACACCTAGCGGCATAATCAATAGCATCGAAAAAAGCCCTGCTAAATGCTCTTCAATAAATGGAGCCAACCACAAACCTGCAAGAAAACCCAAAATCACGGTTGGCAACGCGCCCATTATTTCAATCGATGGTTTAACGTAAATTCGCATCTGTGGAGCCATGAAATAAGCAGTATAAATCGCGCCCATCAGTGACAATGGCACTGCAACAAGCATTGCATAAAACGCGGCTTTCAAGGTTCCAAAAACCAGTGGTGTTAAGCTGTATTTGGGTTCAAAATCATTGCTCGCTGAAGACGATTGCCAAATGTAAGCAGGTTTTGGATAACTTTCGTACCAAACTTTTTGCCACATAGATTTAATCGACACTTCTGGATGTTCGTTATCGACTTTCCAAAGATTGATTTTGCCATCGGCATTTTGGAATAACAGTGCGTTTGCGCGTGGCGATAAAATCGTTTTTACAGGTGCTGTAGAGCTGATTTTTTCTCTAATCAATTCCCGTTCTGCGGTGGAATGATAAATTCCCATTTCACCTGCCGCGTCAACGGTGACAAAACCTTTACGTCGTTGCTCAGCGTCAATTTCAATTACAGGCTTATCCGAAACTTTAAACGCGCGAATTCGCTCAAAAGCAGGTTTCCCCAACGCATCTTTAACCAAACTCCACTGTGCAACCAAGCCACTTGAATCACCGATTAAAATCGACAAATCACCATTTAAAAACGTCAAACTGGTAATTTTTTGCCCTGTTTCGACGACATTTAAATGTTGTCTCATTTCAGGCGCATTTTTTTTGCCGATGTCGATAAAACTCAAACTGCCGTCCTCGCTGATTAAAAACAAATTACGACTTTCTTTATCAACGAGCATTTGACTAATTGTGCCTGCGGGAACATCTAAGAATGAATCAGTACGATTAAAGGTTGCTTCGTCAGAAAACATAGATTGTTCTTTTTCAATACTCGTTAAACGAATTTTATCTGCGGTTTTTGCCAAAATCGTTGCACTTCCGTCACCGACAGTGAAGGCAATTTTTTCTAACGCCGAGCCTGTATCGTCAACTACAATTGGAGCTTCACCGAGTGGATATTTAAGTAATGCTTTAATTTCACGCTTCTCGCCATTAAACGAAACTTTGAATTGTTGTTTCACAATCACGGCTTGACCATTTGATAAACCGTAAATGACCGCACCCTCGCTTAATGGACTAGCTAAAGCGGTGCTGGTAATTTTCGCCCCTTCTGGCAATAAAACCGTTTTTTGTAAAATGGTTTTGCCTGTTTTCGCCTCAAAGAAAATGACTTGCCCACTGTCCGTAAAACGTGCCGCTATTTCATTTTGCTCTTCGATATTTAAAAATAGTGTGTTACCTGCCGACTCTTCAGGCACGGGATATTGCGCGACGGATTCTGCACTTGCCGAAAGAAAAATTGGATAAACGACGTAGAGCAGATAAAAGAAAATCACCACAATCGCAAAAATAATACTCAACCCACCTGCTGTGATGGTGCGACGCATCATCGCATCTTTGAGTAATCGCCATTTTTCATGGTGTGAAGTCGCAGCCGTATTAAGTGACGATTGCGAGGTTGCATTGTTTAATTCAGACATAAATTTTTTTTCAAAAAGGTTTCAAGGCAAAAAGCGCAAACCGCAAGCGAATGAAAAATCCGTTGCGGTTTGCGCTTTGATAAGTTAAGCCTTGTCTATTTCAACGTAGCTAAAACTTTTTCCACAACTTTTGCTGGAAGTGGAATATAACCATCTTTGATGACAACTTGTTGACCAGTTTTAGAAAGTACCATTTTGACAAATTCATTTTCTAAAGGTGCAAGTGGTGTATTGGGTTTTTTATTCACATAAACATACAAATAACGAGTTAATGGATAAGTTCCATTTACTGCATTAGCTGGGGTTGCTTCAACAAATTTATCAGAGCCTTTTTTAGCTAAAGGAACCATTTTTACGCCAGAAGTTGTATAACCCATGCCTGAATAACCGATACCATTTACGGAAGAAGTCACTGATTGAACCACTGACGCTGAACCTGGTTGTTCGTTCACGTTGCTTTTGAAGTCGCCTTTGCAAAGCGCGTGTTCTTTGAAATAACCATAAGTACCTGAAACCGAGTTACGACCGTATAGCTGAATAGGTTTTGCTGCCCAAGCTGCAACGCCAGCATCGCCCCAATTTTCAATTTCTTTTGCGCCACCGCATTTCAACGTTGATGAGAAAATTGCATCCACTTGTTCAACCGTTAAGCCTTTGACTGGGTTGTCTTTGTTGACCATCACAGCTAAAGCGTCAACAGCAACAGGAATTGCGGTGGGTTTATAGCCATATTTACTTTCGAACGCCTCTAATTCGTCATCTTTCATTTCACGGCTCATAGGCCCTAAATTTGATGTGCCTTCAGTTAAAGCTGGTGGCGCAGTTGAAGAACCTGCCGCTTGAATTTGGATATTAACGTTTGGATAAATTTTGTTAAATTCCTCTGCCCACAAAGTCATCAAATTTGCTAAGGTATCAGAACCTACGCTTGATAAATTACCCGCAACGCCACTGGCTTTTTGATACTCTGGAACACCTGCATCAACAGTTTGTACCGCACTTGCGCTGACGCTAATTAAACTTGCAGATAGCCCTAATGTCGCAAGTAACAATTTGTTTTTAAATAATTTTTTCATAATGAAATCTCGTTTTGAAAGTAGAGTTTTAGTTCTCGCGGTTATTATGAGAATGAAAAATGACAGGATTATTACAACATGATTTTCTGAAATTGACTAACCCGAATGCAAGCTAAGTTATCAATTACAACGCTAGCAATTCGCAGGTTATAATGCCGTCCATTCTTAGACTTTTTACCTTTTTATCGAGTTTTTCATGAAAAAATTGTTATTCCAATTTGATACCGATTTGCATCCGTCAACCTTTGACACGGTTGTCGCTTATGATGGTGGCGCAGATCATGTAATTGGACACGGCTCTTTAACGCCACAAAATATCGCACCTTTAGTTGAAGGGACGATTTTTACTCGCGCTCCGAAAGACAAAAAAAATACCGCTATTTTTGTTGGTGGTAGCAATATGCAAGCTGGGCAAGAATTATTTGAAGCAGTGCAAAGTCATTTTTTTCCAGGTTTTCAAGTTTCAGTCATGCTCGATAGCAATGGAAGTAACACCACCGCCGCCGCTTGCGTGGCAAAACTCGCGTCAAGTGGTGCATTGGCAGGAAAAAAAGCGGTGGTGCTCGCAGGCACAGGTCCCGTCGGACAACGCGCTGCAGCAATGCTAACACTTGAAGGTGCTAAGGTAACAATTGTTTCTCGGCAACTTTGGAATGCCGAAAAAGCCTGTGAAGCCATGGAAAAACGTTTTAATGTTGCATTGAACGCACAAGCCGCCGCTGATTTTGATGAACGTGCCGAGGTGATTAAAGATGCCCAAATTGTGATTGCAACAGGTGCAACAGGGGTTGAGCTTTTGCGTCCACAAGATTGGCAAAATAACGCATCGCTTGAACTTATTGCTGACGCGAACGCAACGCCGCCTTTAGGCATTGGTGGTGTTGAAGTGATGGATAAAGGCGTTGAACGTTTTGGCAAAATTGTTTGGGGGGCAATCGGTTTTGGCGCGTTGAAATTAGCGTTACACAGAGCTTGCATCGCGCAACTTTTTGAAGACAACAAACAGGTCTTAGACGCTGAAAATATCTTTGCTTTAGCAAAGAAAATGGCGTGATTTTTTAAAATTATTTTTGGAATAACTATGTGGTTTAAAAATTTAACGGTTTTTCGTTTAACTGAAACTTTTCCTTTTGACGCTGAAACATTGCACGAAAAATTAGCAACTTTTGAATTTCAACCTTGCACGGGTCAACAGGCTTTTAGCATGGGCTGGACTGCGCCACTTGGCAAAGGCGTAGAAGAACTCGTTTTTAGTTCAAACGGGTTTTTAATGGTTTGTTTGAAAAAAGAAGAGCGCGTTTTGCCAACGTCAGTTGTAAATGAAATGTTGCAAGAACGCATTGAAGAAATCGAGGAAACTGAAGGGCGCAAGCTGTCTAAAAAAGCGAAAACTGAACTCAAAGACAATTTAATTTTTGAACTTTTACCGCGTGCGTTCACGTTTTCAAACAAAATTTATGCTTACATCGACACGCAAAATGGTTTTGTCGTTATCGATAGCGCGTCAAACAAAAAATCTGAAGATTTACTCAGCACTTTGCGAAAAACGCTCGGTGGTTTGCCTGCGATTCCACTAAATACGGTGGAAAAACCTGTTTTAACCATGACGCAATGGTTACTCAATCAAAATCCACCTGCTGAAATCGTGATTGAAGATGAATGTGAATTGCGTGCGCCTGAAGAAGATGGCGGAATTATTCGTTGCAAACGTCATGATTTGAGTTTGCCCGAAATTAAAAATCATCTCGATATTGGCAAACAAGTGATTAAATTGGCATTGACGTGGGAAGATAGATTATCTTTCATTTTAGATGAAAATTTAGCCGTGAAACGTTTGAAATTTTTGGATTTAATTCAAGAACAAGTTGGCGACTCAGAAGCGGCAACATTTGAAGAAAAATTCGATGTCGATTTTTCTATTATGACCGCAGAATTAGCACAATTTTTACCACGTTTATTAGCGATTTTTGGCGGCGAAAATCGCGCTTAACATTTAACTAACCGTGCGTTGTCTCCACCCAGAGCCGATAGGCTTGGGTGGGGATTGAGAGCATCACGGCTGGCGAAGCCGCTTTTGATTTTTGTTAGAATAACCAACCATGATTAGACTAAAAGCCTACAAATACAGATTGAAGCCAAGAGCGGGGCAAATTACTCAATTTGACCAGCACTTCGGACACGTTCGATTTGTGAAAAATTGGGCGATTGCGCTGAAAGGACGTTATTACCGACGTTTTGGCAAAGGTTTGTCTAGTCGTCGGTTGCAAGACCAATTAGTCAAAAAGAAAAAGTTAGCAAATTATCAGTGGCTCAGTGACATCAATTCGCAAGCGTTACTCGCGGCGTTGATGGATGTTGAAAGTGCGTTTAAAAAGTTTTTTGGTGGTGCAGGTTATCCTAAATTCAAACGGAAATATGCCGCATGGCAATCTTTTCAAGCACCCCAACACGTTGAAGCAGAAAAAAACAAAATCAAACTCCCTAAAATTGGTTGGGTTGATTGTGTAATGCACCGCGATTTACCCGAAGGGAAAATCAAAACTTGTACCATTAAACGCGCTCCCAGCGGCAAGTATTTTATTTCGGTGTTGGTTGAACAACAGGTTAGCGAAGTTCGCGCAAGTACCGTTGAAGCCGATAAAACCATTGGCATTGATGTCGGCATTAAAACGTTTGCCGTTTGTTCAGATGAAACGGAAATCAAAAATCCCCGCTTGTTAGACCGTCAATTAGTCAGTTTGAAACAAGCACAACGGGTCTTTTCTCGCATGAAAAAAGGCTCAAAAAATCGCAGTAAGCAAAAAATGGTGGTTGCAAAACTACATGAAAAAGTAGCCAACGCACGCCATGATTTTATCCACAAGTCTTCTTACAAAGTAGCTGTCAAAAACCACGCGACTACGATTGTTATTGAAGATTTGCAGATTAGCAACATGATTCGTAATCCAAAATTAGCAAGGCATATATCTAATTTAGGTTTAGGGTTATGGGCAAACGCACTAGCGTATAAGCTCGCAGAAAACGGGAAAAATCTGATTCGGATTTCACCGTTTGCACCCAGTAGCAAAGAATGTCGAATGTGCTACAACAAGCACTTAGGTTTGAAATTATCAGACCGCACGTTTGTTTGTCCGACGTGCAATCACACCGAAGACCGTGATTTGCACGCCTCGCACAATATCAAGCGTTTTGGATTACAAAAAGAATTTGAGGCGGCAGGTTCTGTCGTGACTGTAAAGCGTTCCCCATCTTCTAAACGGGTCAAAGCTCGTGGAGATGCGAAAGGAGCTGATATTCTCAGTTCGGGTCAGTCGAAGCCACCACTAGAACGCGATAGCGTTTAGTGGTTGGTAGTTCACCTTAAAAATACTTACTTAATTTGGAGAATAAAAAAATGTCTATCACAACAATGGATGACCGCGACGGTTTTATTTGGCTAGATGGAAACTGGGTGGATTGGCGCGACGCGAAAGTTCATGTTTTAACGCATACGCTGCATTATGGGTTAGGCGTATTTGAAGGAATTCGTGCTTATCATGCACAAAAAGGAACGGCAATTTTTCGGATGCAAGAACATACCGATAGACTATTTCGCTCCGCGCATATCATGAATATGAAAATGCCCTTTAGCAAAGAAGAAATCAATGCCGCGCAATGTGAAGCCATGCGTAAAAACAATTTAGATAGCGCGTATATTCGCACAATGTGTTTTTTAGGTTCTGAAGGAATGGGCTTGCGGGCGGATAATTTAAAAGTTCACGTCATGGTTGCCGCGTGGTCATGGGGCGCGTATTTAGGCGCAGAAAGCATTGAACACGGCATTCGAATTCACACGTCGTCTTATACTCGCAATTATCACAACAGCACTTTTTGCAAAGCCAAAGCTAATGGGAATTACATTAACTCAATTTTAGCTTTGCAAGAAGCGAGAGCGAATGGTTATGACGAAGCGTTAATGCTTGACAATCAAGGATTTGCAGCAGAAGGCAGCGCGGAAAATTTATTTGTGGTTCGTAATGGCAAAATTTATACGCCAGAAACCACGTCAGCATTAGAAGGCATTACTCGTGATTCGGTGATGACGATTGCGAGGAATTTAGGTTATGAAGTGATTGAAAAACGGATTACTCGTGATGAAATTTATGTGGCTGATGAAGCATTTTTCACAGGTTCTGCCGCAGAAGTGACCCCAATTCGTGAACTTGATAATCGTCAAATTGGTAGCGGTAGTCGCGGAAAAATTACGGAAAAATTGCAATCTCACTATTTTGACGCTGTTCATGGTCGCGGCGATAAATATGCGGATTGGTTGACTTACGTTTAACCGCATTTTTAGATTTTGAAAAATAAAAAAAGGCAGGCTTTTAGGTCTGCCTTTTTTGTTTTGCTACTTAAATCAGCCAATCAAAATAATCAATTCACTGGAAGTGAAATCATCAACATCATTGCGTGCTGCTGTAACATCGTAGGTATTTGAAGACAATGCGTTTTCTGCTGGAATTGTTAACGTCCAATTTGTGCTGTCAACCGATAAATTACCATCTCCAACAGTGTATTCAACACTGTTTATTGTAACTGTGAATGTATCACTGCCTAAAACGGTAGTACCAATTGTGCCTGTGATTGTTGGGGTTATATCAGTAGTCATAAGAGAAACTATGGTTGGTATTTCTGGCTCATCATTTACCGCAATTCCCGTAAAATTTTTACTTCCTGTAATTGCTGGTGCAATGCCGTCCGAAACACTTGTTGCAATGGTAAAGTCATCGTTGAAATTTACAGTAGGTACAAAAGTTAAACCAGCAAGCAACGTATTCACCTCACTAATGGAGCCGCTTGCTGTCCAAACTCCTGTTATTGAAGCTAACAAACCCGAAGTGAGACTACCCGCAGCTGGATTTGAAAGTGTGAGTGTTGCGATCACATTTGCGCTATCTGTATCCGTTACAACAATATCGGTTAAATTTAATACCGTATCTTCAGTGTAAGTTTCAGGCGCGTTAAGATTTGTTGCAGATGGCGCAGTATTTAAAAATGGAATTTCAATAATGCCGCGAACCGCGTTATCTACCCCCCAATCATTCCATTTACCAGGGTAATCCCAGTTCATTACGGTGTAATCTTCATTATCGGAATTATTTGGTTCATAGTTCCCATAATTATCAACATTCCAATTTGTGTAGCTTCCTGCTGTCGCCTGACCATTTAAGCCTGTGCCAATCCATGCAGTTTGATTATTAGAAATCCAGTTAAATGTTCCTTCTGTCTCTTTATCCGTCAAACCAATCCAGAAAAGTTCACTACCTCCGTAAGTGCTAATCAACCAATCTTGTTTTGTCTGATCGTTGACGGTGACTAAATGCCCCCCCAAAAAGGCTGCTTGATTTTCAGCTTCTTGCCAGGTGGTGTTATTACTCAAAATGTAGGTGTTACCACTGTAAGTTTGCGGCGTAGTTGGTGGAGAAACTTGTTTGTTGGCAGTCAGT
>Ga0172375_10007507_pt1 | contig 14922 bp, 18 predicted proteins | sample LakKiv1m_FD_114537 | JGI IMG/M metagenome (GOLD analysis project Ga0172375, IMG submission 114537) | Freshwater microbial communities from Kabuno Bay, South-Kivu, Congo - kab_092012_11.1m | ecosystem: Environmental > Aquatic > Freshwater > Lake | place: Democratic Republic of the Congo... | reverse complement strand
TTCGAGGAGGCGGTGGGCATGCCTCTTCTGGGCTTTGAGGAAGCGAATGAACGGGTCGTGACACTGACGGTGGCCTTGAGGAATCTGGTTCAACAGATCGAGAAGGGAAACTTGGTGGACGACCATGGGCATGCCTTTTTGCGAAACACTGCGTATTTGGAAGCGAAGGAGTGTTTAAGGGTAAGATTCCCTATCCTAAAGAGGAATTATCATGGATAATTGCGAAGTAAGGTGTTCGACTGGATCATCATTGGCCCCCACCGCGTGGGTGAAGTTGGGGCTTTAATCCCATGACTGATTCCTGCGGTTTCTGGTTTTGGATAGGACTTGCGGTTTTGATAGGCCAACTCCTCCTGCATTAGGGAGGCTCAAAATCCGCAGGAACTGGACGAGATCGAACAACAAAACTTGAGAAAAGGAGAATAACATGCCCTCAGGGAAAGACAGCCAAGAAAAAAAGATTATTGACTGCGGACGTTATTATGTGGGTGAATCCCTGACGATGGCCCGCAAAATTGCCGATTACCTGGGCGTTTCGTTCCCGCCGCCGCCCCCCTCGGGCACGATCGAACCGGGGGCACAGACCCTTTCCGACTGGGCTACTGACCTATCCAATGAAGCCCAGAATGTCTTTGATAAGCTGACCCAAATCCACGACCACCTGATGAAGTTCTGATCCCAGGTCTTGGTCGATGGGAGTAACCGAATGCTAAAAATCGACCACTCTATGAAAAGCGCCTTTCAAAATTGCCCTACATACGGGTTTTTGCGATATGTGTGTGGACTGACCCCCATTCTCCCTGACACTGCTGGTGGGCGAGATTTTGGCAAAGCGATGCACTTAGGAACCGAAACCCTCGATGCTGGGCAATCCATCGACGCAGCCGTGGATGTGGTTGTAGAGGCTTTTGGACCTCGGGAGGATCGTGTTCGTACTCCTGACCGTGCTCGGGCGCTCTTGCAAGCCTATCACTCTTGGCGGGATCGTGAGGGTGTAGAATTTGCTGGCCCCCCGGAAGTATCTTTCGAAATGGCCCTTACAGACCACATTATCCACTGCGGACGCTTCGACCGCATTATGGTCAACGGTTGGCCAATGGACCTAAAATTTCCCTACTACCTTTATGACTCCTCCGGCTCACCCGAAAAATACTTCGATCAATGGATCGGCCACAACGCTCTCCGGGGCTACGCAGCCCCATGGAACGCTCCGGGTGTACGGATTGTGGGTCTTGGGGTTGCTCTGCAACGTGAGAAAGCTGAAAAGCGTGGGGCTGGCAATCCCCTCCCAACACTCCAATACCGAGATATTCCTGTGTTTGATTGGGAACTCGATCTTTGGCGGAAGCAAGTCCTTGCCTTTGGGGAAGACCTCATGCAATTGCTTGAGGCTCAAGAACTCGACCCCACACTCGAAGACCCTTGGGGAAATCTTACACGAGCGATTGAACAAAATCTATTTGTTTTCTGGCCCCAAAACACCGGATCGTGTTATAGTTATAACTCCCGGTGTATGTTCAAGGATTTATGCGTACGGAACTATCCGCAAGGATTGATTGAACAGCAGTATGAAATCACTGTGTGGAAGCCGTATATGTCCTTAGATATCGAACCGGAGACCTTTTAAGGAGACTCCGATGATTCCCGAGAGTGAATTTACCCGAAACTCTCAAGACCTCCAAGCAAAAATAAAAGAGTACACTACTTGGCATGAAAGGGCTTTGTACACCCTTGAACTGCATGAGTTGTATCAAGCTCAAAAAGGCATTGCATCTAAAGGTCCTGGGAAATGGGGATGGGGAGTGCGAGACACAGCAGCACTCTTGGAAGCGTCAAAAACTAACGTTTACTGCGACATTCAATTAGGGAGGGCGCTAAGGAGAAATCCAATACTTGCAACCAAACGGCGGAGATATGTATTGGGGTTGATTAAAACGGGTAAAATCGGGGAAGGGGACTCTTAAATGCTCTTACGTAGAACCGTCCCTGCCATTGGCCCCCAAGCCCCCTCTCTCATGCTCATAGGTGAGGCCCCTGGTGAAAACGAAGAACGCTTTCACAAACCGTTTTGTGGTTGGGCGGGGAAGTTTTTGCAGGAAATGGTGAGTGCATCGGGCATTCCGTGGGACTCCATCCGCATTGATAACGTTGTCCAATACCGCCCTCCTGCCAACAACTTCGGAATCTTCTACGAGGACTCCAAACGCTCAATTCCCACTCCTGAGTTGCTTGAGTGGTATGACGATCTTAAGCGTCGCATTCGAGACGCCCGTCCAAAGGTAGTAGTGTGTGCTGGTGACGAACCTCTCAAAGCCCTTACAGGTCACAGAGGCGTCACTGAATGGCGAGGAAGTGTGATTGAGGGGGAGGCAATAGGCCACAGGTTTTATATTGTGCCCATTGTCCACCCCTCATTTGCTCGCCGGTGCTGGTTGGCAACGTCTTCAAAGAAAAAGCAAACTCGTCAACCGTGGTTCAATATCACTGTATTGGACCTCCGCAAAGCTCAACGGATAACGCATGAGGGCTGGCATCCTATCCCTCGCACGGAAATTGTAATGCCGTCGTACCAGGAGGTCATGGGGTACTTGGGATTTTTGGAACAAGATGTTCCTACAAGTGCCCCACTTACTATTGACATTGAAACTGTACAACCCAAGGCAATGCCGGATGGTGGGCCAAATGGTTTTGTAGCGTGTTGCGGAATCACACACACCCACGATTCCGCAATGTGCATTCCATTTATATCCTCTCGCAACGGAGAGGCGTATTTTACATTCGAACAAGAAGTCGAAGTGTGGAAGGCCCTCGACCGAGTGTGCATGGCTCATCCCATAAACGGCCAAAACATCCCCTACGACGCAGCATGGTTAGACAGGGAAACGGGATTGGACATTACAGACTCGGTGTATATTGACACTGCGGTATTGCACTCGCTTTTGTACGCAGAACTCGCCCACGACTTAGGCTTCCTCACATCCATCTACACCGATCTTCCATATTTCAAATACCTCGGACGAGAAGAAAAACATCGTCAAGACCTTCCTACATGGTTTCGATATAACGCTCAAGATGTATATGCTACCCACGAAATCGCTCAAGCCCTCACACACGAAGCCAAAAAGCTCAAACAGTGGGATTATTACCTCAATCGTCGATTGCCGCTTTTGAGGTGGGCTATGCGGCAGCACAAAATGGGCCTGTGGGTCGATCCAAAGCGAAAAGAATCGGTGTTGCGAGACCTCCGAAGTCACATTTGCAATGTACAAGAAGACCTCGATGGGGCGTTGGTGAAGTGTGGATATGATCCCCTCAATGTCGCTTCGTCCATACAAGTAAAAAATCTTCTTGTTTCTCTTGGATTCAAAATCCCCAATACCCAAGAAGAAACGCTTTTGGAATTTGCAGAGGACTCATTATTGGTAAGCACAATCATGCAACAACGAAAAGACAGGAGTTTTGAATCAAAATTCGACAAAGCTATCTCTTCTGACGGTTGCATACGCACGACACTATCCCTATATGTGACCGAAACGACTCGACTTGCGAGTCGTCGGGATCATTTTGGGAGCGGATGTTTATTACCAGAAGCAGAGGTTTTAACGCCGGAAGGGTGGATACCCATTTGTCAATTCAAACATGGCCTTGCTATGATATGGAACCCGCAATCCAAGGACCTTCTTTTCGATGATTGCGATGTTGTATCGTTTCCATTTGAAGGCAGTATGGTAAAGGCGGATGCACGATTTCACAAAAATTGTTATACACCAAACCATACAATTCCTTGGTATTCTCCAAAGCTTAAGAGTTTGATTCCCATGCAAGCCTATGAAGCCGCCACCCGCTATTATGGGGCTATTCCTATTAGTGGCGAATACAAACAAGGTATCAATAACTGGCCTTGGATACGTTTGCTCGTTGCTGCGTTTGCGGATGGCAGTTTTGAAAGGCGTGGCATACGCTTTGGCTTTGAAAAGAAGCGAAAAATAGAACGACTTCTTGAGTTAGCCAAACACTTTAACTGCAATGTTTCGTTTCAAAAAGGGTCCAGAAGAACACAACAAAGGATATATCTTACTGGCTCTGTCATTGATGAAATTACTTTATACTATGAGGCCATCAAGAATGTCTATGGACATAAAACCTTTGGCAGTTGGATATTAGGTCTTGACCAAGAAACTCTTATAGCTCTGGTTGACGAGCTTCAATATTGGGATGGACACGTTCGCAATCGAAGCTATTGGGTTTTTACTACTATTCCTGACTCTGCATATTGGATACAAACCGCAGCACATCTGATAGGCGCATCTGCATCGGTCCAAGTGGACTATGATAACAACAATGGATATGGTCAAGGAAGCAATAAACCTTTATACACTGTTAATATCAAACCCCGATCTTATACACGAGTAGAACGCAAACATTGGTCAAGTCAATATTATAAAGGCAATGTATGGTGTTTGACTACTGCAACTGGTTATTTCTTGGTACGTTACCAAGGCATCATTACTATTACTGGTAATACCAACCTCCAGAATGTGAATCGCCGTGCTCGACCTCTTATTGCAGCAAGGCCAGGGTGCGTGTTTGTGGAACTCGACCTCTCCCAAGCCGAAGCAAGATGTGTAGCGTGGTATGTGGGAGACCCTGAACTCAAGAAGCCCTTTGTTGAGGGATTGGATGTGCATACCCAAAGGGCTGCGATAGGAACAGGGACGGATTATGCGGAATTGATGACTCTTGTGAAAGCAGGAGACCCGGATGCAAAGAGGCTCCGACAAGCCTATAAGCGTTGTGTTCATGCGGTTAATTATGATGTGGGCATTCGTACCCTTGGACGGTCTCTTTTGGGTGATGGGGTGCCGATGCCTGAAAGGGATGTGCGGAAGCTGTATGAACGCATTCACGAGTTGTTTCCAGGGATTCGAACTTATCAAATGGGAGTTCAAGAAGCCCTCAAGCGAAACCGCACACTCATAACAGCGTTGGGAGGACGGAGGTATTTCTTCTCACGACTTGACCAGAATACCTTTCGGCGGGGATATGCGTACCTCCCTCAACGCACAGTTGCGGAAATGACCAATGATGCGATTGTAGCAACGATAAACGATCCTGAATGGCAGGAGCTTGGAGGAGGGATTCTTCTGCAAGGCCACGATTCGTTGTTGCTTGAGCTTCCTGAGAGCGTGTGGCAACAGGGCGCTTGTATTGTCAAAAAATACATGGAACGCCCGGTGACAATTTATCCTTTTCATGGGGAAAGTGATGTATTGGCAATTCCAACCGACTTGTCTGTTGGCTCCCATTGGGGCGAACTTGAAAAAACCACACTCTAAAACCCACTTATAGGAGGAATACGATGTTACCGACCGAGCGACTTCTGCGTCCCCGAGACGTGGCGGAGACTCTTGGGGTGTCTCGATCCACAGTGTATCGGTGGTTTTGGGAGGGACACTTGCGGGGCGTTAAAGTGATGAACGGCACTGTGAGAATCTTGGAATCCTCAGTACGAGAGAGACTCATGGAGGGAGTAAGTGACCTATAATCGCCTCAATCAATGGAACGCATTCAGCGAGCAAGTGCGAGAACATATTGTGCAATACACCCTCCCACAATACGGGTCTGCTGATGGAACCGAACAGATCGACGCATTCACAATGGAAGATTGTTTTCTTAATATGATGCGTTATATCAATCGCAGACACTCGTGTGTGCGAGGCAACAAGGAGCGATTGAGAGACATTATCAAAATCGCCCATTATGCGTCATTCATCTATGACAAGCTCAAAGCAGAATTGCGGGAGCCTAATGTATATGAAGGAGACTATCATGCCAATTCCCTCAAAACTCACATTCCGACCTGAGGAGATTGCAGGGATTTTTGGTATATCTCGCCGCACAGTGTATCGGTGGATCAAAAGCGGACGGATTGATGCTGTGCGAGTAAACAAAAAAGGTGGGGTACGGATTCCCCGCACAGCTATAATAGATATCCTTGGGAAAGATATTTAAATGTCCCGACCCCAAACTCTAAATGTCACCGTTACTCGTGTGAGATGCGGGTGTGGGAATATGTATGTAACAGTTTCATCTGACCCTGCATATCACGAAGTCTTTGCTGTGTTGGGTAAGAGTGGCGGGTGTGCAGCAGGGTTTTTGGAATCTTTGGGACGGATTATTACTCTGGCACTCAATGCGGGTGTGCCTCTGGAAAAAATTATCAAGCAACTTGTGGGGGTGCGGTGTCCAACTGATTCGGAATTTTTACCAAGCTGCCCAGAGGCGATTGCAAGAGTGTTAAAAGGAGAATGCAAGTGACGCAGAATCCTTATGAGGTTTTGCACCTTTCCATCGAGGTCATGCGAGAGGGAGTGATGTATCGAAAAGAGTTTTCATACATGAGCACCCATGAGGTCTTCACTCGCACGTCTCGGATGACTCCTGACTCTGAGGAGGATGGATGGGATGTAGGAGTAGGATGGGTGCAGTTACGAGGGCCAGGGGGATTGCCTGTGATGATTAGGACCCTTGAGTCGCTTAATGTACTTGCGCAGGTCGCACGACAAATGGGATGGGAAGTGACACTACATCCTTTGCACAATGAGGCATTAGAGGAGTTTACCCATGAATGCACCTTCTGAGTACCACAAACTGCATATTGAGGAAGATGAGCGTCTGGGGATTTCGGGAGAGCTTCAATTTAACTCTCAAGTATATGATGAGTTGGAAGTAGCAGAGATTAACGATATGTTATTGCGGGTGTTAGTAGCGTGGCTAAAACGGCGGACGTTCGTACTGCAAAACCCAAAAGCGTTTGGGTATAAGGAGTGTTGAAATGCCCATTCACGAATACCATTGCCAACGCTGTGACCACACTTTTGAGGTAATACATTGGGGCGGAGAGGTCATACCCAAATGCCCCCAATGTGGTGAGAAGGTTGCCCTCGTGCGAGCGCTCCTGCGATTGCAAAGTTGAGAAAAGTCCAATAAAAGGGGTCACATGACCTATTATTGAGGTCTTTATGCCTACCTATATCATAGAAATCATTACTAAATCGTCTTATGGTCCTTTTGTTTTCCCCTCTCCTGCGGCTATAAAAGAAGCCATTGACCAGGGACGGATTCAACTTGAGGCCCATGTCCAAAGCCAACAATCAGAAATGCGATTCACGCAGATTTTTAAACCGGTTTGATAATGCAAAAGTGGGCTGTCGTCTCGGAGAAGCAAGAGCTTTAAGATGGGAGGATATAGATTGGACGCACCAGATTGTAACCCTTCATGCAGCAATGGATGGAGAAATCTATTGACCTTCGACCAAAGAGCGAGATGTGAGGACTATACCCCTCACCCCCAAACTGGCATCTGTGCTACAATCCTTAACTCGAAATCTTGTTGGCTTTGTTTTTGCGCTCAATGGGAAGCCTTTGCGGAAGGAAACAGTAAACGCCTCTTGGAGACGAGCAGCGAAGCAAGTAGGGATTGATGTGTGTTGTTACCAAGGAACCCGCCACTCCATAGCTTCACAAGTAGCCAACACTGCTTACCCCAACTCTACCCCAATGGCCATGCAGCTATCGTGATCTTCTCCATCATCCCAGCTTCCTTCGCACTCTGCACATACCCACTTACTGCAAAATCCTTCATGCACTGTTTCGATTGGCTCAGGGTCGTAACAGCACCAAGGTTTGTTATCGGAGCCACAGGCCATGAAATAGCATTGTTGGCAAGAGTGCCAATGGGGGCGCATTATTCTACTACTCGCAGTTCTACCCAAGGTTTATGATGGTCTATATCAATTTCAATCACAAGACCGCCTAATAATCTCGGAGGTAGTCCCCTTGACTCCTCCCAAGTAGGCATTGTGGAAGCTGAGAGGGTTCTTTTGAAAGTTCCAGCATTCGCAAACAAAACATCTCGGTGTTGTACGTTTCCTTTAGCATCTACCGAAATCCGGGGCTTCTTTTTTACCCAATAATCGTGAGTATGGCCAAATAAAAAAACATCGGCCAAAAAATGTTCTATTGTTCGAGAGTATTTAGTAACATTTCCTCCCTCGGTTCGGCTCCCCCCACCCCATCCATGATGCCCATAAATAATAACAGACCGGGAACTGCCAAGATGCTTCCCATTCGCACTTTTGCGTTTCAGTACAAGCCGCATCAAAAACGACATTCCTAAGTCGTCGGTGTTTAAGGCTTTACACAATCGACAATGAGGATTGGTTCCATAACGCTTTGCGATTGCGTATTCGTGGTTGCCCATTACCAACCCAAGAATGCGGCCTTGATATGCGTCAAGAAGCGATGCGAAATCCTCAATTTGGTAATCTAAAATGTCATCGATTGGAGCCGCCATTTGGCTAACTTGAAATCTTCGCACATCCGCAGGAGCAATGCTCTCAAGTTGGTCGCCCATTCCTAACAACCATGTATTAGAATATGCAGCATGGGATTTTAGGAATCTTTGAAATCCCTCACGATAAAATTCTTTGTGTCCTGCATGGGTGTCGCCAAAGACTACAAGTCGTACGGGAAACGCGGGTTCATACTCAATGATTTTGAGAAACGTTTTCATTTTTCCTTCTCTTGAATCCCAAACAACCACGTTCCCGGACCTGAATAGTACCGAGTGGGGTAATCGTCGTTCATGTATTTGTAGTATTTCCAGAGAGCTACCGTTTTACCCCAATGGTCGAGGGTGCCTTTGGATATACCCTCTTGTCGCATCTTAAAAGCCCATTCTACCCACGGAGGAGCATACGAGGTCGCTCGGAGTGTTGGCCCTCCCTCCCACAATTCATAGGGCTTGCGGAGCTTTGTGCTATAAGGAGAGTGAAGAATCTGAGGCAAAAACGTGTGTCCTGTTGCTTGTGCAGTCGCTTCGGCCAGTCCAAACATCGTAAGCAACCGCACCCCCACCCACAACCAATTCTCTCCAAACTGCGTTTGCGCTTGACTCCCACCTGTAAGGACGCTGGTGAGGTTTTGGCCGATGTTGCCAATGGTGCGGGCGTAGGACTCTGCAATGCGTTGAGGCGTCCATTGAAAAATGCTCGCAAGCCGCCCTGGTCGAGTTGCCATCCATGAAGGATGCCCAGTACCTCCTCTGAAATTGGCGAAACTTACAAGGTCAAAATACGCTCGTTTCCATTGGTTAAAATCGAAGTTTCTGTCCGCAGCTTTAAGAATCGACCCCATGAGAGACAATCCATGCTCAAAGGCTTCAACGGCTCTGACAGGTTGGAGAGAGGAATTGCGAAAGATGTCATAAAGAGCTTTTGCCTTTCCACCCATTGCATCTTCTATATCGGGCATTTCGAGAATGTTCTGTGTAAGGAATTTGTAGCGCAGAAAATAATCCCGCACTCTCACAACATCAGGATTGGTCTTTGCGAGTGCCTCAAAGGTTGGACCTAACGCCCTTGCAGTATCCACAAATCCCAACTGCGATACTGTAAGAGGCATTTTAAAAGCGTGTTTGAGAGCCGTGGAAGCGGAAAAGCCAGTAAAGCGCAAATACTCGGCTCCTCGATACACACCAATGAGTGCATCGAGTAGGTGATTGGCTTGAGTTCCTACCATTCGGTTGCGGAAGGCCTGGTAATATTCTCGAATTGGTTGAGCACTCTGGTTGAGCGCATCAGCCCATTTGTTATCCCATTCTCTCCACCCAAGTACCCGAGTGGCTTTGCGGATGTAAGAGGGTTCGGAATCTATAATCGACGGCCACCAGTTCTTCGCACCAGGGATGCGGGAGGGAAACTCAATATCGTTGATGTACTCAGGTGCATATTTACGCACGATGGTTTTAAGCGCTCCTTCGGGCATATCAATATCTCGCCCAAGGTACAGCCGGTGCATATACGGCCCTTCGATAACGCCCAACCCTTGTTTTTTCATTGCATCTTTGACGAGGCGATATTGTTCTTGACGCTGCTGCACAACCCAACGCTCGTGGTCGGTGAGTTTAATGCCCATCGCTTCGGCCTCGCCTTCAAGTCCAAGAGCAATGCGAATGTCGGTGTTGGCAGGGTCACGTCCTAAACGTTTGAGAATATCAAAGCGTCGCTGGTGGAAATCCTTTGCAGCATCGTTGTATGAGGCTGTGATGTTGTCGAGTTGGGTCTGCAAAGCGCCTTTTAGCGCCGGTTCCTTGGCGAGCTTAAGACTCCTGCCTACTTCTGCAAATTCAGATTGCAGCGCTCGGGTTGCTTGGAGGTATTCCGAGAAAACCGGCAACAACTCGGTCTTTAAGAGTTTTCCGTTGCTCTTTATGCCTTGCAGAGTTTCATTTGACCATGTTCCAAGATTGGCACGGCGGTCCAACATCCACGCAAGAACCTGGTTGGCATCCTGGACGGGATTGTCAACCCCAAAATACCGGCGAGCATGAGTATCAGGCGAGAGCGCACGGTAGGCAATGTCCCCTCCTACCGCAGTTTTGCGAAATAAGCTACCAATAATCGGAATGTTTTGAAGCTGAAAGGTTTTAACATCTGTGATGGGAGTGATGTCTCGCTGTTCGAGCATTGCAGTTCCAAGAGCGACACCTTTACCCGATCCGGCCTCATACGCAGGAGGAAGGTGCGAAGTGAGAATTTTGAAGGGGTCTTTACCCTTTTCGAATCGAAACCCCATGAAATCAGGAGTGGGGTCATTGAAAGGCGAAATGACCGGGGAATCTTTTGTGGGCTGATAGGCTTTTCCTGCGGTGCTTAGTGTTCCTTGGGGTGTAACCAATCCCAACGCTTCGGTTGTGGGATTGTCTGTTGGCGTTGCCAAAAACGCCGCATTCTTCCCGCTTGCATCCTCCCACGCATGAACCCGGGATTGAGAAGCTGCTGTGAGGGCCTCGCTTGGAGTAGCGCCAGAAATTTTTGCAATTGGGCGACCAAGATGATCCAAAAGGTTGATATGGCTTCCAGTTTCGTCGGTTGAAGGCATTATACCCTTTGCAGGTTCACCAGAGGGAAGGAGATATTGTACATCCTTAGTTTGGGGATTAGTAATTTGCGTTCCTACTGGATGCTCTCCAAAATAGACCACATTCTCACCAGCTTTGGGTATGAACAGTCCCGAAGCAGAATCGAATTGGTACTTCCCATAGAGCGTACGGTATTCTGCTTCCCCTGGCTGCGGTCCCTCAAAAAGTTTAACTTCGGGATAACGCTGTTGGGCAATCTGCTCAAGATGGGTGCGTTGGGCAGTTAGCTCCTCTGAGGTCATAGTAGCGATTGGAGGCTCCTCAACGGGGCGAGGCGCAAATGGGTTTGTTCTCTGCCCCATTCGCACATCAATATCGACCTTTTGGCGAGCGAGTTGTTCGGGAGTGAGTGTTGGGGGAGGTTCTACAGAAGGTGGAGGCTCCACAGAAGGTACAGTCTTTGGGGCTACAACTTTTCGCCCTGCAAAATGCCCCGTTGCCATTGCAGCCGCAATCGGAAGCCCCATTTTAAGAGGCTCAGGAGCTTCTACTACATCGAGAGCTTTTTCAGTGCCTTGGGCTGCAAGGTCAGATACCAACCCCACTCCTGCTCCCAACAACCGCCGTGGGATAACTGCTGCGCCGCCCGTCCCCGCACCTGCAATCCTCCCTACAAGCCGAGCAGTTTTCGGCTCCACCCCTGCGGCTTCAAGCCCTGCTTCGGTTGCGATGCTGGCGGTTTCACCTACGCCCCCTGCAATCGCTCCTGCCTTTGCGCCAGTGATTGCACCAGGGATAGCTCCCACTCCTCCCGTTGGAATACCCCCAATGAGCGCACCTGCTATACCTCCAAGCACTGCTCCACCACCTACACCCAAACCCAACCGTGCAAACGGGTTTAGGGCTTGATCGTCGGGGTGGTTTGTGCGAATAGCTGGTTCGAAGTCTTCAGCATTGAGAGCCGCAGGATTTGCATTCATTGGCACAAACGCATCAGTGGGAAGCTGTTGCGCCTTTCGGTTTACCAACTCAAAGTTTTCAGGTGTAAGTGCTGGCATGGGGTATTACTCCGGGGTGAAAACGCCGTTTTTATACCAACCCATTTGTCCGGTTTGTTTGTTGCGACCGTAAGTGCCCCGGTCGAAAGGAGTGCCTTGTTGTTGGCCTACATACCCCTTTGCCGTAGGCATTCCCCGAGCATCTGTGGGAGTCTTCGTTTGTTGTGGAGCGTTGCCGCCTCTCCCTGCAACTGGTGGAGCCGGGAGACTTTTGAACGCTTGGACTTTTGTTGGATCGGGGCCACTAAACCATCCTCCACTCGGAGGTTTTACCGGAAAGGGACTCATTCCCACACTCTGAGCGTCGGCTGCGAAGTCTTGGGCGGCTGCGGGATCGAGCTTGTCAAAAGGAATGATTCCTCTGTACTCCCGTGCCAATGGCCCCCATTTTTGAATGATCCGGCCCATGAGGGCATTGCGCTCCCGAGCCGCTGTGTCTGCACCGGGTTTTGGGCCAATCCCAGGAGCCGGAGCCACTTCCCCTGTACGCTGGTTTCCAACCAACATACTTGGTCTGCCCTCAGCATCTACACCAGGAATAAAAGAAAATCGGGGTGCAAACTCTCGACCCATACTCGCTTTCATTTCAGCGATTTCATTGCGAAGGTCTTGGCCTCGCATCGTTGCAAGCGCCGTCAGCGCACTTGACGGATATCGAGCGGCAGGATCGGGGTTTCCTGCTATAAGGTCTTGTAACATCTGACCTGTCATCATGTCTTTTTCGTGCAACCCTTTTGTGAACTCTTGTTTGAGCCGGTTTTCTTCTGCCGCCGCCGCAATCTGTTGTGTGAGGCGATTCATTGCTGCCGCTTCCCTCATGCGCTCGGCTTCGAGTTGTACGTCCTGACCTCTGCGAGAGGTTTCAGCTTGACGTACTGACTCATTTTCGCTCTGCCGCAACTTTTCATGCAGAGCAATCTCACTCAGTACATTCGCAAGCGCCGCAGGGACACTGCTACGAGGGAAGTTAGGTCCTACTCTACCACGATCCATTGTTAGGTCTCCCATCCAGAGTAATTAACTCCTGGTATCAAAGCTGCATGGGCAAATCCTGGACGATCCGCCTCCCAGCATCCAACACCAAACGCACTTCCTCTGGCCTCAATGGTAAGCCAATGTTCTTTTTGATCTCGTTGGTGGGAGTCAGCCCTGCCTTTTACGCCTCGACACATTGCAACGTGGTTGCCCTTAGAAGACAGGCGAAACAACAAAGCTCCTGGTATCGCATAAGCGATTTCCAAAGGAATGCTCAAGCCATGTTTACGACAGTGAGACCATTGGTATATAGCACCATCGGGCATTCGGGGGATAACCCCATTTTGGTCACAACAATTCTGGACACCTTCGGAACAATCTTCCGCAGTGATCGCTTCAACAGGTTTGTTGTCTTGTTCAGTACCAAATTTATATGGTTTGCCTCGAAGCTTCATAAACCAATCAACTAATTGTTGGCCTGTTGGCATTTGTGCGCCTCCTATGAGTAATACTGTCCGTGTTGATAGATATTTTTCCCTGCCGCCAAATTTGCCGCAGCGATAGCGGCTTGATTCTTCAATCCTGCATAGCCCAAATCCATGCCCATAGCTTTCCCGAGTGCGTTGATAAAATTCGACTCCGCCCCCAACTTTGAGGTAATGTCTAATTGCTCTCCTGTCGCACTCGCTTTTTGAGCTTCCTGTGAAAGCATCCGGCCCCAATCTTTTGTTGCAAGAGATTCCTCACGGCTTTCTTGGCCCCCGGCACGGCCCAATACTCCTCGGCGCTGCAATGCGGGAAGGACGGTTTTGTCGTATATGTCTTTCCCTGTTGACTCAATATATCTTTTCATCTTATCCGAATACGTTGGCCCCGCCCCAGGAGTCATCGACAACTGACCGCCTTTGTACGAAAAGAGATTGCCAAAAAGGTCTCCACCTCCGTATGATCCCATCTGCGGAGTACCCACTTGACTCATTATTTGATTCATAATAGTAGGATCGAATGTAGGCCGATAATATCCCTCTGTTGAGAAACTGGCTGGCCCTCGATCATCATACACCCCAAAAAGATTTTCAAAGAAGCCCATCTATTCCCCCTCCCTCCCTTGAAAACATCTGTTTTTGACTTCCACCAATAATCTCTGCAACAGGGTCGCCTTTCAGAGTAACAGCAAGGTTGAGACCACCCATGAGATACTCATTCACTCCTTTTAGGAGGTCTCCCTTTCCTGTCCACTCTTTGATTACTCTGTCACTTTCACCAAGAAGCTCAAAAGGATTATAAGCCACGAACCATCTCCTACTTGAAGAAAGTAATTAGTAGCTAACTTTGCGATAACAACGATTGCATACGCATCCATTAAATTCTGATTGTACATAGTAACTGGTGTTACATTTAATGAATCCTCCGCTTCATAATATAAGTATGGAAGCAAATCATTAGTTAAAGACGCCGGTTTGTCGCCCTTGCAAGATAAAAAACGCACAATTTGATTTTGCCAAAATGCGATATTATCAGGGGAAACGGAAACGTGATGGTCAATAGTAAGATATGGCCTTTCATAAATTGCCAAACCAAATCCATTCATTGCCTCTCCAAAAGTGGCAGCAAAAGCAAACAAAGCGATTGATGGAATCTCTGGACCTGTTGGGGGAGAGGCCCCAAATGTAAAAGTCCCAAATGTATCAGTTCCGAATACGGTCACTTATGTTCTCCCAAGTTAATACTTTATAATATAATTTACTACTTGATAGGGAGGAGGCTCGATTGTTACTGAGCACGTACCCGTAACTGTACCACTGGGTGAGCCAGCGTGTAGAAAGGCCCAGTCACTGGGGTCTACAAGTACCACGCCATTATTGCTCGTCCCACTGATTGTCCCCGAACCGCCAGGTGAAATGTTTCCCCCCGTCGCTCCGAGAACAGAACCCACACCAGAAACGGCCTTTCCAAGAGGAAATC
>Ga0172375_10007506_pt1 | contig 14922 bp, 16 predicted proteins | sample LakKiv1m_FD_114537 | JGI IMG/M metagenome (GOLD analysis project Ga0172375, IMG submission 114537) | Freshwater microbial communities from Kabuno Bay, South-Kivu, Congo - kab_092012_11.1m | ecosystem: Environmental > Aquatic > Freshwater > Lake | place: Democratic Republic of the Congo... | reverse complement strand
GAGGAACGGTTTCAGGCAAGTGATGATAAAGAGTTGAAGCATATTCTTGCCCATAACCGTGATGAAGAAAAAGAACATGCGGCGATGCTTATCGAGTATTTACGCAAAAAAGATACTGTATTTCATGACGCGTTTGAAGAACACGATTAGTGGATTGGTTTATTACCGGAGTATGAGAAAGATATTTATTCTTTTTGTTTTTTTATTGATGTTTTTCTTTTTTGTAAGCGTTCCTGTCTTTGCACAAGTGGATGTGTCCGGGGAAATGCCGAAAGAAAATCGTCTTGAAGGAAAAGTAACGCAAATTGTGGAAGAAAGTCAGATCATCCCTTCCGGCGCAAAAGATCTGCAGGCGTATCAAAAACTGGAGATTCTTATCTCGAAGGGTTTGCTGAAAGATAAGAAAATTATAGTCGAGAATGGTAAAATGCCGATGAGCAATGTAGAGAAGTATAGAGTTGGTGAAGAATTGGTTATTACCTACAATAAAGACTTTGAAGGAAATGATCAATTTTATATTTCTGACTATGTACGGCGTGGTCCGTTGTTACAGCTGTTTATTATTTTTGTTTTCTGTACCGTGGTGATTGCTAAATGGCGGGGAATGCTTTCTCTTATCGGAATGGGTATCTCATTTTTTGTCATATTTTCCTTTATCCTCCCAAGAATTTCAGCAGGGGCAAACCCGGTAGAAATTGCGATTACGGGATCGCTTATTATTATTCCTGTATCCTTTTTTCTTTCTCATGGGTTAAATAAAAAAACAATCGTGGCAATCACAGGGACGCTTATTGCACTTTTCATCACAGGGGTACTGGCAAATATATTTGTGGAATCAGCGCAACTAACCGGTTTTGCATCTGAAGAAGCGGGGTTTCTACAAAACATCAAACACGGCTCTGTTAACATCAAAGGACTGCTTCTTGCAGGGATAATCATTGGTGTTTTGGGGGTGCTTGATGATATTACTATTTCCCAGTCAGCCATTGTATTTCAATTGAAACAAGCCAATGAAAAGCTTGGATTTTTCGAACTCTATAAACGGGCTATGAATGTCGGTCAGGATCATATATCTTCAATGGTCAATACATTAGTGTTAGTCTATGCTGGAGCAGCACTTCCGCTCCTCCTTCTTTTTGTGGATAACCCGCATCCGTTTTCAGAAATCATTAACTACGAGATCATTGCTGATGAGGTGGTACGGACGCTTGTCGGCAGTATCGGCCTTATTTTGGCGGTGCCGATTACTACACTGATTGCAGTATTGATGGTTAGCAGGAAAGAAAGGAGCTGATGTATATGAAAGTCCTGAAATTTGGAGCAGTGTGGTGCAATGGGTGTCTGGTTATGCGCCCTCGGTGGGCTGAGATTGAAAAAGAACATCCCTGGTTGAAGACCGAATACTATGATTTTGATACGAAGAAAGAAATAGTTCGAAAGTATGGGATAGATAGCGGCGTGTTGCCTGTGTTTATTTTTTTAGATAACAATGAAAAGGAAATACTGCGATTGAGTGGCGAAATAGAGAAGGAAGAACTTCTCCGAGTCATTGCAGAACATGAGAGCAAGTAAGTATGGTACAAAAAATTATTCAATCTCTATTTATTTTTGTTTTCATTTTATTTTTTGCACATCCTGTTTTTGCAGCTGATGTCACACTGCATTTTTTTTGGTCCAACGGGTGCCCGCACTGTGCAAAAGAAAAAGTATTTCTACGTACACTACAAGAAACGCATCCGGAGTTAACTGTAAAAGAGTATGAAATTACAAGCGATATTAGTAATGTGCAGTTGATGGAAAAAATTGGAAAGGAGTTGAAAGCAGATATTTCCGGTGTCCCTTTTACCCTGATAGGAAAAGAACAATTTGTCGGATACCTGAATGATGAGACGACTGGGAAAAAAATTGAGGAAGCAGTAACGTGCGCTATAAAGAACGGATGCGAAGACATGGTATCTGGTTTAGCTTCAAACAAAAATTCTCAAACATCTGTACACGACATGAATGATATTCCAGAAACGCTCACTATACCTTTGTTTGGCCAAATACAAATCAGGAAATTTTCCCTGCCGTTTTTGACATTTCTCGTTGCCCTTCTTGACGGGTTTAACCCGTGTGCCATGTGGACACTTCTTTTTCTTATCAGTGTTCTTCTTGGCATGAAAGACCGGAAACGGATGTGGATATTGGGTACTGCGTTTATCGTTTCATCGGCGCTGGTGTATTTTCTTTTTCTTTCTGCGTGGCTGAATCTTTTTCTTTTTTTGGGTGTTGTGGTTTGGGTACGCATGCTCATTGGGCTCGTTGCACTGGTGGCCGGCGGGTATAATATACGGGATTATTTTGTGAACACACAAGGCGGATGCGCAGTGATGGGAAATGAAAAACGGCAGAAGATATTTGAACAGATGCGGAGTATTACCCAAAGACGCCAATTCCTGTTGGCTTTAGGCGGTATTATACTTTTGGCAATAGCAGTCAATATCGTTGAGCTTATCTGTTCTGCAGGACTGCCCGCCATTTATACCAAAATACTCAGTTTTTCACATCTTCCTTCCTGGCAATATTATCTGTATCTTCTTTTTTATACCTTTATATTTATGCTGGATGACCTTATCATATTTTTCACTGCGATGGTTACTCTCCAGGCAGTAGGCATTCAGAGCAAATACTCGCGGTTTTCCCACCTCATTGGAGGAGCGTTGATGCTTGGTATCGGAATCCTTCTTCTTTTCAAGCCCGAATGGCTGATGTTCGGATAATGATTTCTGAAGATTTTTTTATAATTTCCGATACACGAGTGCCAGACAAAAAAACAGCGCATTGACCATAACAATAGTTGCTCCGGTTGGTATATCAAGGAAAAACGAACAGAGAATCCCCACAAGAACTGATGTCACACTCACAAGTCCGGCAATGCCAAGAGCGATTCGAAAGCTTTTTGCCAGCTGCAAGGCAGTGACCGCAGGAAGAATAAGAAATGCCGATGAGAGCATGATACCGACAATCCTGACTGACAGAACGACGGTAACGGCAGTCAAAAGAGTAAGGAGTATGTTGATAGATTGTGTTCGGACGCCGGTAGTTTTCGCATACTCTTCGTCAAATGTAGCAGAAAATAAATCCCAATAGAAAAAGCAGATCATCATTAGAACAATAAACGAAAGACATACGGATAGTATGACTTCAGTGGTGCTGATTGCCAGAATATTACCAAAAAGATAACTGAAAAGGTCTACATTAAACCCTTGGGATACGCTTGCCAGGATCACGCCTCCGGCGATGCCCACAGCAGAAACGATACCAATAGCGGCATCACCATACACTCTGGCGTTTTCGCTGATTTTGAGGATCAGAAGCGAAGCAACCATGACGATAGGGATGGCAATATACAATGGATAAATTCCAAAAAATAATCCTATGGCAATTGCGCCAAAACACACATGAGAAAGCCCGTCACCGATAAGGGACATTTTCCTTAGTACCAAAAATAACCCAAGAGCAGAACAGGTGATGGCTACAAATGAGCCGGCAAAGAATGCTTTTTGGATAAAGGTATAGTGTAAAAAATTGAACAAATCCATAGTTAGTTGTGTTGATGCCAAATAATATGATCATCAATTTTCTCAAAAGAAGGATGCGTTTTTTGGGAAGTACAATACTCGGAAATATCCCCAAAATGAATTACTGTCCGGTCAATATAAAGAAGTGTATTCGCGTACTGTCCAATATAACCTGTATCGTGCGTGATGAGAATAATGGTTGTACCTTTTTCCTTGTTCAGCTTTTGAATCAGAAGAAAAAATTCTTTTCTGGAACCGGGATCAAGAGCAGTTGACGGTTCGTCGAAAATCAGTATTTCTGGTTTGGAAACCAGCGCGCGTGCCAGAAGCACTTTCTGCTGTTGTCCGCCGGACAGCTCAGAAAACATTCTTTTTTTTAGATCGTGTATTTCTAATTCCTGTAATGTCGTACGAACGATATTCTCATCCCGGACAGTAATCCTTTTTGGCCATTTTTTTTGGGACAATAATCCAAGGAGAACAATTTCATTGACTGTTGCTGGAAAAAGGGTATTGATGGTTGAGTCTTTTTGCGGAAGATAGCCGATTTTATTCCAGTCACGAAACTGTCTTTGAGGTTTTCCAAATAATTCTATGGTTCCCTTGGAAAAAGGAATGAGTCCCAGGAGTATTTTTACTAACGTTGTTTTACCGGCTCCGTTTGGTCCGGCTAAACCGACAAAGTCACCTCTTTCAATGGCAAATGACACATCACTCAATGCCTCAGTCTGACCGTATAGTACAGAAATATGTTTCGCTTCAATAATGATAGGCATAACTATTTACTACACTGAAGTCCTACTCTTAGATTATCTAGGTTTTTTTCCATAATGGAAAGAAAGGAAATATTTTGTTTAAAATCTTCTTTACTTATGTTATGCGCAGCATGCAAAAGAAGCATGGTTGTTTTCGTTTCATGCGCCAGTGTCTCTGCAATTTTTGGAGAAGTTAGTTCTTCATAGAAAACGTATTTAATATTTTCTTCCCTTATCTGTTGAACTAATTGGATTAGATCTTGGGCAGTCGGTTCTGCATCCGGGGAAACGCCTTGCGCTGCTTTGTAGGTGAGACCATATCGATTAGCTACATAGCCGAATGCATAGTGTCCTCCGTAGACGATAGTGTTAGTTTCACACCCGGAGAGAATTGTTTTATATTGTTCATCAAGCGCGGTTAATTTGGTCACATATTCGTTGGCGTTTTGCTGATAGTATGCTGCGTTAGTCGGGTCTTTTTGGGACAAAGCTGTTGTGATTGTTTGAATCATGGTTTTGTCATGATCAAAATCAAGCCATATATGAGGATCTGCACCATGATGATGGTGAGGATCATGTTTTTTTTCTTGGGGATGGCCGACTTTTTCGTGGTGTTCGCTTGATGCATGTTCGTCATTATGATCATCGTTTCCCGTAAGTGTAATTCCTTTGCTTGAATCAACAATTGTTATATCTTTATTTGATAACCCTTGAATGACATCCTGGGCCCACGGCTCCATAAATTTTCCGGTATAGATAAACAGGTCAGAAGAATTAATCTTCGCAATGTCACTGGGTTTTGGTTCAAATGAATGTGCTTCCACACCCGGCGGAAGGAGAAGTGAAACACGCACATTTTCTCCTCCGATGTTTTTAGCAAAATCATATAAAGGAAAAAGAGTTGTGACGATGGTGAGCTGTTGAGAATGTATATTTGGTTGTTGTCTATATGTTGATACGGCAAATACCGAACCGATGAGCATGGTTATAACCCCTAGAATAAATAAGATTTTTTTCATACATTTCCTTTCATTATGTCCTGCAATGATGGCAATAGCCATAGAATTCAAGCGAATGGTTTATAATAGTAAACTTGTTTTGTTTGGCGATTTGTTTTTCCTGTTTTTTCAAATAATTTCTGATAGTAACTTTGCTGATAGAATGACAGCCCATACAGACAAGATGATGATGGTGATTCTGGGGAATCTCTAAATAATCGACGCCTGCGATTGTGTTTTTTATGATGATATTGTTCTTTATTAAAAATTGCAGTTCGCGATAAATAGTAGAGCGGTCCGGCTTGATGGTCTTTGCTTCTAGTTTTTTAGTCAATTCCTGTTTTGACAAAAGACAATGGTTTTCGGATAAAACATCAATAATCGCTTTTTTAGTTTTGGTAAGGCGACCGCCTATAGAGTGAATTGCTTTTCCAATTGTATTCATAATTATAATTGCAACAATGTTGCATTAGTGTAAACATCTCGTGTACATAAGTCAAGCATTTAAAGACTTGTGACCAGGCAGGACACCATCAATGGTTTTTCTCCATTGTTATAATTTCTACTCAAGAGATTAATACTATTTCAAGAATCATTATGGTATGCTATATCGATTATATATGCCCACACTGTCAAGAATTATTCCTACGTTGAACGAAGCACTATATCTTCCCAGACTTTTTTATGCATTAAAAAATTAAACATTCGGACATTGATGAAATTATTGTCGCAGATGCATGCGAATATAGCTCCGTAAGGAGACGCTTTGTGAAGCTAAAAAATTACAAAAAGCTGTAATCCGTTTTGCTGCTATGATTCCGAAAATAAATAGAATTAAAGTGAAATCTATTTTTGTAAAATCAGGGCTCCCCGGATCTGATTGGGTGATTAATCCTTACAACGGCTGCTTGTTTGGATGTATGTACTGTTATGCAGCACAGATTGCCAGATGGAAACACCCGGGAGAGGTGTGGGGAACGTTTGTTGATGTGAAAATAAACGCTTCGGAGATATTGAAGAAGGAATTGTTTGCACTGGAGAAAAGACTGAAAACGAAAAATTTCGGTTCCGTATTTTTCAGTTCAGTGACAGATCCGTATGTGGGCGTGGAAGTAACGCATCAGCTTACCCGGAAATGTCTGGAAGTATTGGCGGATTTTGGATATGAAGGAAGTATTTCCATACAGACCAAGTCCCCACTCGTTACGAAAGATATTGATATAGTAAAAAAAATAAAACACATACAGGTTGGGTTTACCGTAACGACACTAGATGACAAAGTATCACGATTTTTAGAAATGAAAGCGCCTCCGGTAAGCTCCCGGATCCGCGCGCTACGTACCCTTCATGACGCAGGGATTTCCACCTATGCATTCATCGGTCCAATACTGCCGCATTTTACGAATAACACAGATAAGATCAATAAATTATTAGATGAGCTGCAAAAGGTCGGCGTAGAGGAGGTATGGTTTGAGCATATTAATCTAAGCCCGAAAATAAAAGAGCGGCTGTTTTCCTGTTTGAAAAAAGAATCGCCGGAGCTTGTCGCTGATTTTGACAAAGCAAATACTCAGGAGTATCGGGACGAGTTGGAACAAATAATCCATGATGCTATGAAAGGACGGGGATTGAAGTTGGGACTGGGAAAAGTGATTCACCACAGATCATTACCAAAGAAACACCCATAGTTTATGCTTGTAGGTATTTTTACATTGGTATTACGGTTAAAGCAAGATATATAATGACCAGGAAAGGAGCTGCAATGAAAATCATGCAGAAAATTGTTGCATTTCTGAAAAAGATTGGGGTACTCAAGGTTGGAGGTGAAGTGCGCATGTATAAAAGTTCCAAAGACGCAGGATACAAACCGCCCGATCCGCTTGAAGAGTAATAGTGTAGGTTGTGTTATGCCTATATGAAACCGGGAACGATTGTCTATCAGGGAAAAACAAAGAAAGACAATGAGATCTTCATACGGTATCCCATGAAATTCGATTTGTCTGAAATGATCAGGTATATTAATACGCTCTCGAAAGAACGGACGCTCATCCTGTTTCAGGGAGAACAAATGAACGAAAAAGAAGAGAAAAGATATCTGACATCAAAGCTGAAGAAAATCAAAAATCATAAGGAAGTGGCATTATTCGTTTTTCATAACGAAAAGCTCATTGGCGAAGCACACATTACACTGAAGGATAAAGCAGAGGGACATGTCGGAGAGTTTGGAATATCTATAGACAAAGATTTTCGGGGTGAAGGAATTGGGAAGCTCCTTATGAGACTCATTTTTGAAGAATCCAAAAAAAATATTCCTGATTTGAAAATCTGTACATTAGGAGTCTTTGCAAACAACGCAGCGGCGTATGCAATGTATGAGAAATTTGGATTTATGAAATACGGGAAGTTACCGAATGGTCTTCATTATAAGGGAGAATACATCGATCATGTCTATATGTATAAAAAGACAAGTAGATAATCTCCTCATGAAAAGGTCGGACCATATAAAAAGAGTGATGGCAATTTGCTCCATTGTTATTATTGTCGGCACCCTTTTTTTATTATTCAGTCAATACCGGCGCCGTTTTTTACCAATACCACAAACGCAGGAAGAGGAATTAATTCCAGTCACGTATGTGTTTGACGGAGACACGATCACTGTTGCGGTGAGCGGGAAAGAGGAGCGTGTTCGATTGATCGGTATAGATACACCGGAGCGTGAGACGAAAATAGGAGAGGAACAATGCTTTGCTGAAGAGTCGTTTGCGAAGATGGAGAGTATGGTTTTGGGAAAGATAGTGAGATTAACCCCCGATCCGACGCAGGACGATCGTGATATCTACGGTAGACTCCTCCGGTATGTATTTTTAGAGGATGGGACACATGTGAATAGACACATGATTGCAGAAGGATATGCGGTTGAATACACCTATGCAGGAAGGCAGTATCAATATATGAAGGATTTCCAGCAGGCTGAATCAGAAGCCCGCCAAAAAGAAATCGGCAGATGGGCAATAAATGCTTGTATGAAATAGGAATGGATAGATGGTTACATAAACCAAAAAAACTCCAAATTCATCCGGAACCGTGCTAAAATACGGACCCTATGGATACACAAGACACGACCATCCGATTTGAGACAGCATCAGTAAGAAGAAAAAAGGTGATGTGGTCTATTGTCTTGATTGTTGTTTTTTGCGTGATAGGCATTTTTGTCATTCGGGCAATACGTATGAAAACAGGATTGTCTCTGTTGGCTCCGATAACAACTCCCACTCCGACTCCTGACCCCATGGAACCCAAAAACATACTTATTCTGGGATATGGCGGAGCAGGTCATGAAGGAGGACTTCTTACGGATACGATGATCATCGGTCGCATCGTCCCGAAACAAAAAAAGGTGATTCTCATATCGATTCCAAGGGATCTTTGGGTGCCGGTAGAAAGCAAAGAGGGAACAACATCTGCGTTCAAAGTAAACGCGGTGTATGCAGTAGGAAGCGATGACCGGGCATATCCGGATAAATCGAAAAAATACCAAGGGAACGGGGGCGGCATCCGTATGGCAGAAGACGTGGTCGGTGCAGTCACGGGATTACCCATCAGTTGGTCAATAGCTGTGGATTTTTCAGGATTTATAAAGCTTATGGAAAAGCTGGGTGGGATATTTGTTGATGTGCCGTTTTCATTTGAAGACAAACAATATCCCCTTGAAGGAAAGGAAAACGATACATGTGGGAAATCTGACGATGAGCTGAAAGCTGTTACCGCAACGTTGTCCGGAGAGCTTCTTGAGGAACAATTCCAATGCAGGTATGAAACCTTGAAGTTTGAAAAGGGTAAGCAGTTCATGGACGGGATGACAGCACTAAAATTCGTCCGCTCCAGGCATTCGAACATAAACGGCGGGGATTTCGGAAGATCTGTCAGGCAGCAGGCATTTCTATTAGGCGTGAAAAATCGCCTCCTTTCATTTTCCGGAGCATCAAAAATTATTCCACTAAGTAAAGACGCTCTTGGGATGGTGGCATCGGATATCACCCTGCAGGATGTGACGAAAATGGCTCAGCTGTACGGATCTATCTCTTCATATACTCTTGATTCAATTCAGCTTACAGATGAGACCGTTCTGACATTTTCCAATAGTCCCGACGGACAGTCGATACTGGTTCCAAAATCAGGACCTGATGACTGGGGAAGCATTCTTCAATATATAAACCAACAGGAGAAGCGTATTGAAGAAGCATCACAAAGCGCAGTGGTACAATAATTTAGCATGAAAAAAATGCGTATACTTCTTACCGGTGATGATGGATACAATTCGGTTGGGACAAGGATTCTCGTACATGTTCTTCAAAAAGAGCATGAGGTATGTATTGCCGGCACAAAGAAACAGCAAAGCGGGGTAGGCGGCAGTAAAAGCATCATGGTACAAGGTGCTTGGGGAGAAGACAGCGTTGACGGCATACGCGCATTATGGGTAGACGGCTCTCCTGTTGACGCTGTGGAATGTGCGAAAGTATTTTTTCCCATGTCTTTTGATTTGGTTATATCAGGGATAAATCTCGGCGCAAATATCGGCGGCTGCTTGTTAACATCAGGTACGTTTGCTGCGGCATTCCATGCAGTTAATCTCGGTCTAACCAAACAGGCTCTGGCACTAAGTTGGGACGTTCCGTCTCACCTCCATTTTAAGAAACATTCTTCCGGGGAAGACGTTCAACAGTTTATCGCATTTCCCGGAGAGACAGCACATCTTATTATTCAGGAAGCGATGAATAACGATTTGTGGGGTTCCGCGTTGGTAAATGTAAACATTCCGGCGGAAAAAACTAATAGGGTGCGTTTCACAAAGCCGCTTCCCGATGTCCAGTCATTGTGGCCCTGTCCGGTACTGGATGCAAAAACCGGAATGTTTACGTATGGGTATGGAGATCATGCGACGGATATCGGAGGAAAAGATACGGATCTTTCAGCATTAACAAACGGCATCATTTCCATAAGTTTGTGTCAGTCAACCATGATTGATGTGTGTGCCTATAACAAGATACAATCTAAAGATATTGTGCTCACTCAATAAAAAAGGATTGTTGTGACCCGATATTCTTTTTTGTTTAAAAATTCAGCAAGAATCACATTCAGTAAGCTCGGTTTAACGAAGAAGGTACCTTTATGATTACCTGCACATTTGAATCAGGAACTGTGGGAAGCGTCCGGCACGTCGTCGTCCATGCAATAGTAGAAAAAAACGGATGCCTACTTCTTGTGAAACGTGCCTCACACATACTGGAAGGCGGAAAATGGGCGCTTCCGGGAGGATTTCTTGATCGCGGAGAAACGTTGGAAAAGGGAGTAGTACGGGAACTTCATGAAGAAACCGGATGGGATGGTGTGGTCGTAACGCTTTTTCGGATTAACTCAAATCCGAATCGTCCCCATGAAGACAGACAAAATGTTGCTGTTGAATATATAATAAAACCCATCCACCAAACCGGCAAACCAGATAGGGAATCTACAGAAGTTACCTGGATACCAATTGAGAAACTTGGTCCGCTTGAGATGATGGCGTTTGATCACGGAAAAACAATACAGCTGTATATGCAATACAGAGAGAAACCATTTTCTTTGCCGCTGGTTGTGTGATGCTGTTTTACTGGAATTTAAATATTGTAAGGGTTGAATTTTTCAGAAGTTCTTTTAAAAATGGGTAGCGGGTTAGATTTTCATGGGAGTACGGTTCAGCGTTTGCTAGAATCACATATCCGATATCATTCTCCAGAAGAAACTGGTATGCCTGACTGTTGCTCATTTTCCCAAGATAAAATTGATCGGATATACCGATTTTTTCCTCATACCGCGGAGTGAAAAACATGCGTCCCAGGTATACATTACGGTCAACGATGCAGGGAACAATCATTCCAAGAGAAAGAACCGGAGATGTTAAAACTGCTTTTGTATCTTTTTGAGTATTGAGAATTTGAATGCTTTCAATAAGTTCCTCAGGTTGATAACTTATCGGGTCCACTCCTCCGAATGATGTATGGATGGAAAGCGTGATAATGATGCTATAGATCAGAAATCCAAAAATACATACACTCATGATACCCCTTGGAAAGGGAAATAGTTTGGATATTTCTTTGATGCCCAGGATCGCTAATACTCCGAAAAGCACATAAGACAGAGGAGTGAGAAACCGGAGATTAAATGTGCCCAGGTGTAAAGCGAGGGAAGTGGACGCCAAAACATAACTTGAAAGAGTCAGAAACACCAGAAGCAGCCGAATGGGTGACAGTGATTGAATATATTTCCGTATTCCAAACAGAGCAAAAATCAAAATTGGACCAATGGTTAGCAGTACGGTAAAAATTGATGGATAATTTTGTTGGGCTATTTCCCAGGCCATCACCCATCGAAATAATTCTCCTGATCCGTGTATTTTTTGAATAAACAGGGCAGCCGGCAGTATGCAAAAGGCAACAGCCAGAACAGAAATTCCGATACGTTTTGCCTTGATGTAATTGTTATCCTGAAATACTGATTGTATGATATATATTCCGCTCACGACCCCAAAACTCAGAAGCACGTTGATAACCTGCAGAGGACCGAATGTGAGAAGCAGCAAAAGGGTACTAATGAGAAAAAGTATGTTAGGAACGACCCTGCGACGTGCATGTGAGAGACTTGCTTCAAGTATGCGATTCATAAAAAGAAGTGAAATAAGCACACATATCGTTGTTGCAAGATGATGCGGGATGCCACCGATTCTATGAAACACACTGATGGGCGCGTACCAGAAATTATATGGGATCATGGACCAATGTCCGTTGGATATTGTGAGTTGAACAAATGGTGTAGCAAATATGCAAAAAAGAAACGCGCTTACACAATGAAAAAATGATGTTTTTGGCATCATGGTTTGGATAACTTTATAGAGAAGTAGAGATAGAGCTATGGAGCATACAAATATGGTTATCCAGTATGCAGTAAATGGTGAAAGATGGAAAAGAAGTGCAAATTTTCCGATAAAAATATATTGCCCCCACCCGATGAGTGTCCGTGTCGGATCATGGGTTGTGAACTGATTTTGGACAAGCCAGTGACCGAATATTCCCTGTGCGATCTGTTGGGCGTATTCGAAATAATCCTGGTTGAAGTGGCCAACAGCCAAATACGAATACCCTTTTGGTGTTTGGAAATACCCAATGATAACACGGAGCACGTTAAACAAACCGATGCCTATGGAGAGTATGAGAATAATAAACCACTGTCCGATGTTATTCTTTTTCATACAGATTATGCACATCTTAGTATAATTGGTTTGTTGTTGTGATTACAGAATGAATATAATAATAATTTTTTTTTACGTACTCATTGGTATTTCAAATTTGTACATGGTATTCTTCAGCTATCTATACTGGTAGTGAAGCAGAGTAACATAATCTCAAACTACTATGTCTGACGTCGACGAAGTCAAATCCAGGTTAAACATTGTTGATATCATCGGAGAGCGAGTGACGCTCAAAAAAGCAGGACGGAATTTCAAAGGCCTATGTCCGTTTCACCGAGAAAAAACGCCGTCATTTATGGTTTCCAGTGAACGGCAGTCATTCCATTGTTTCGGGTGCGGAAAAGGCGGATCCGTCATTGATTTTGTCATGGAGTATGAACATGTGGATTTTCTTGAGGCATTGGAAGAACTTGCCCGACGGGCAGGAATTACCTTAACGAAACGCATTGGCGATTCACCACAGCAGCAACTAAAAGAAAAAATTTATGAAGTCAATGCTCTTGCCAGCGACTATTATCAGTACATGCTGACCAAACACCGATTGGGTGAAAAAGCGCTCTTGTATCTCAAAAACCGCGGAATTTCGGATAAATCCATCAAAACATTCGGTTTGGGATATAGTCCCAACAGTTGGGATGCACTTTCACGGTTTCTCAAGAAAAAAAAGTATAGCGATCAGATAGTCGATCATGCGGGATTGGCAGTACGTGGAAATCGGGGTTTTTATGACCGGTTCAGAGGACGTGTTATGTTTACGCTCCGTGATCACCGCGGGAATGTCGTCGGATTTTCCGGACGGGTACTGGACCCTTCTGTCAAAGAAGCAAAGTATATCAATACGTCAGAGACTTCGGTATATATCAAAAGCAATGTTCTGTACGGACTTGATATAACAAAGAAAGAGATCGTAACTTCGCAGGAAGCAATTCTCATGGAAGGAGAATTTGATGTTATTTCTTCATTCCAGGAAGGCATAGGAAACGTAGTTGCCATCAAGGGATCAGCTCTTACGGAAGGACATGCACAGCTTCTAAAGCGGTTTGCCAAATCTCTTGTGTTTTGTCTTGACAGCGACATAGCAGGGGACGCAGCTGCCAGGCGCGGTATGGATGTGGCTGAAGAGCTTGGTTTTGATATGAAAGCGATCATTATTCCTTCCGGGAAAGATCCGGATGAGGCAGTGCGCAGTGATCCGGTCGGATTCAAAAAGGCTGTTCAGTCTGCAATTCCTGTGTATGATTTTTTCCTTGAATCTATACGGAAGCGGTTTGATTTAGGTTCAGCGTCCGGTAAAAAGAAGGCGAGCGAGGAACTTCTGCCGCTGTTACAGCGTATGACAAATGCTATAGTACGGGGCCATTATGTGAAAAAACTTGCTAAACTTTTGAGTGTTTCAGAAGAAAATATTGAAGAGGAAATGCGGAAAGTAAAACGTCCTGTGGATGAAATTCAGAAAACCGGGGAAGTTAATACCACTCCTTCGCTGTCACGGATGGACACACTGGAACTCTATACGCTTGCTCTTTTGCTGCAGGGGAAAACACAGGAAATGTGGCTTGAATTGTCGCAGGCAATTCCGCTTTCGGATTTTTCTTACCTTCCGGTTCGACGGATTCTTAAGGCGCTGGAAACGTATATTGCAGGTTGCCGGAATTTTTCCATTACGGAGTTTGTGAACGCCCTGCCTTCAGAACTTCACAGCATTCTTGATCAGGCGTATTTATGGGACATATCACAAGTAGCAGAAGATGAGAATACATATAAGGATGAATGGAAAAAGACCGTTCGTGAGCTCCATAGATCAATTGTACGAAAAAAAATTCAGAATTTGACTGTTCATACGAATGAGGATGTTGATCCGGCACTCCAGAAAAAACTGGCAGACCTCACAAAAGAACTTTCTCATCTGGAAAAAACCGATTCATTCTGATATACTATGCCAAATTGGCAAGCGAAGTTTTATGGTATTATCAAGATTTATTTGATATACCGTTGACTCACGGAAACCCATATGGCAAAACCACAGACTACGTTCAGTGTTGAAGAACTTCTAAAGGAAGGCAAGGAAAATGGTTTTATCACCCAGGATGATATTTTAGCGCTGTACCCCAAACCGGAAGACCGCATTAAAGAACTTGATAAACTTTATGACAAACTCATCAGGGGCGGTATTGATGTATTTGAAACAACAAGCCAGGAAGCGGAAAAGGAAGCAGGGAAGAGCATAGAAGAACTGGAGAAAGAAATCGAGTCGCTTGCAAGAAGCGGAGTAGAAACAGTTTCCGACCCCGTACGGATGTACCTCAAAGAAATAGGCCGTG
>Ga0172375_10007505_pt1 | contig 14923 bp, 12 predicted proteins | sample LakKiv1m_FD_114537 | JGI IMG/M metagenome (GOLD analysis project Ga0172375, IMG submission 114537) | Freshwater microbial communities from Kabuno Bay, South-Kivu, Congo - kab_092012_11.1m | ecosystem: Environmental > Aquatic > Freshwater > Lake | place: Democratic Republic of the Congo... | reverse complement strand
TGGGTGATAGTGTGGGAATGTGTGAGGCATGCCGAGGCCATGGAGACTGAGGTTTGCGGGCGCGAAGTACCACCTGACACAACGGGGGAATGGAGCCCAGGCGGTATTCCTGTCCGCCGCTGACTACGAGCGGTTTCTTGAACAGTTGGACCATTGTCTTAAGGCGAACGAGGTAACGCTCTACGCCTATTGCCTGATGCCGAACCACTATCACCTTCTCGTCGAGACCCCCCTCGGCAACGTCCAGCGATTCATGCAGCGGCTGAATACCGCCTACGCTATGTACTTCCGCTACAGATATAACCGTCCCGGACATTGCTGGCAGGGCAGGTACGGCGCCAAACTGGTGAAGGGGGATGACTACATTCTCAGGTTGACGCGGTATATCCATCTGAATCCGGTGAAAGTGAAGGCCTGCAAGGGCAAATCGCCGGCTGAAGCAGCAAGACGCTTGCAAGACTGGGCCTGGAGCAGCTATGCGGGATATACCGGACTGAAGGACCCGGAGAAAAGGATCGACTACCGGTGGCTGGACCTGGTGGGGCAGCGGAAGGCGTACAGGAGATACATCGAGCAAATGCTCAGCGAGGATGACAGTGGATTTCTGGAGGAGAATGCCAAAAGCGGGTATGCGATAGGCACAGAGGAGTACAGGAACGAGGTCGCGGAGGAATTGAAGCAGAAACGGGTGGAGCGTGCGGTGACGGGCGACGTGAAGTGGCCGGAGGACAGGATGCCCGGCATAGAGGCAATAGAACAGGCTGTCATGAAAGAGTTCGGGACAAGCCGCGAGGATTTGCATTGTCACGGGCGACATGCGGGGGTGGTGAAATCGGTGGCGGTTGAGTTATGTTGCCGGCTGGGCGGCGCACCGCAGAGAGAAGTGGGGCTATATTTCGGGTACAGCACAGACGGAGGGGTCAGCAAGCAGCGTCAGAGGTTGGCGCTGAATACCGATAAACGGCTCGCTGCCCGGATAGAGAAACTGACGAAAGCGCTTTCAAAGTACATTGTACAGGTCTGACCCTGTCTTGGTCTGTCCTGGTTGTCGGGGACCTTGTGTTCACCGGCGATGGGGGCTAGATTGAAGGCTCAGTTCCTGAAGGACGGTGCCAATATGCTCGATATCAAGAGAATAAGGGAAACGCCGGATGCGGTGAGGGCAGGGCTCAAGGCCCGCGGCGCAGCCGACAGCGTTGTGGACGAAATCCTCGGTGTTGATGCCGAACGCCGCAAGCTTCTGACGGAAGCGGAGGCGCTCAAGGGCACCCGTAACCGCGTTTCAAAGGAAATAGGCGCCCTCAGGAAGAAGGGCGAAAACACCAGCGATGCCGAAGCCTCCATGCGCAAAGTGGGGGACGATATCAACCGCCTCGATGAGCAGGTTCGCGGCGTTGACGAAAAACTCCGCCAGATCCTCCTCCTGGTCCCGAATATCCCGCACTCAAGCCTTCCAATAGGAAGCGACTCCACGGGCAACAAAGTCGTCCGGACATGGGGCCAGCCCCGGACCTTCGATTTCAAGCCGAAGTCACATGTGGATATCGGTGAGAAGCTCGGCATCTTTGACTTCCCTCGCGCGACAAAAATGACCGGCCCGGGCTTTCCTCTGTTCATGAACCACGGCGCAAGGCTCCAGCGCGCCCTGATCAGCTTCATGCTCGACCTCCATATCCGCGAGCACGGCTACACCGAAATGTGGCCTCCCGCCGTCGTCAACTCAGCGTCAATGACCGGGACCGGGCAGTTGCCGAAGCTGAAGGACGACATGTACTCTGTCCCCGCCGATGACCTGTACCTGATCCCCACGGCGGAGGTGCCTGTCACCAACTACTATCGCGAGGAGGTCATCGACAAGCCGCTGCCTGTGTACCTGACCGCCTATACGCCGTGCTTCCGCCGGGAAGCAGGCGCAGCGGGACGTGAGACGAGGGGCCTCATTCGCGTACACCAGTTCGACAAGGTGGAGATGGTGAGGTTCGTGGAACCAGCGAAGTCGTACGATGAGCTGGAGTCACTGGTGGGTAACGCGGAAGACGTGCTTCAGCGTCTCGGCCTTCACTATCGCGTACTCATGCTCTGCACGGGGGACATCAGTTTTGCCGCGGCGAAGTGCTACGACATAGAGCTCTGGGCGCCCGGTCAGAATGCCTGGCTGGAAGTCTCCTCCTGCAGCAATTTTGAGGATTTCCAGGCCCGGCGCGCCGGCATCAAGTACCGTGACGCGCAGGGCAAGGTGAATTTCGTGCACACCCTGAACGGTTCAGGCGTGGCCCTGCCGCGCCTCGTGGTGGCGATCATTGAGAACTACCAGCAGGCAGACGGCTCCGTTGTTCTGCCCGACGCGATCGTTCCCTACATGAACGGTATCACCCGTCTTGATCCGCCGGGCGCGTAGAACACCTCTGGAAGATGCCACTTGCTTGTTCGAATGTTGTAGCCACGGCGCTCCGTCGCCGTGTCTGAGACGCCTCGGCAGAGCGGGGCGGTTACATCCTGCAATTGCCCGATGAAAGGGATGTACGCATGTTGAAGAAAGTCCTCTCCGCGATCCGCAGGCACCGGCTGATTGTTCCCGGTCAGCATGTGCTCGTGGCCGTGTCCGGCGGAGCCGATTCCATGGCCCTGCTTGAAGCACTCCGTATGCTCTCCGCCGGGCTCCGGCTGAAGCTCACGGTTGCCCACCTGAACCATATGATCCGCGGGGCCGCCGCCGATGCCGACGCCGTCTTTGTCAGGAATGCCGCGCGACGGCGGCGCTGCCGCTGTATCGTGGGCCGGGTGAACGTGCCTGCGCTGGCAAAGAGAAAAGGCCTTTCGGTCGAGATGGCAGCGCGCGAGGCCCGGTATGAATTCCTCTGCAGGGAGGCGCGACGCGCCGGCGCGCACGTGATTGCCACCGCTCATCATGCGGATGACCAGGCGGAGACCGTTCTCATACACTTCCTGCGCGGCGCAGGAACGCGCGGGCTGAGCGGCATCCCGCGGGCCGCGCTCCACGAGGGGGTCCCTGTCGTCCGCCCACTGCTGGATGTGCGGCGTGAGGAAATTGTCCGGTTCCTGAATCGCCGCAGGCTGAAGTGGCGCGATGATTCGACAAATGACAACGTGGCGCACCTGCGTAACAGGGTGAGGCACGAACTCCTCCCGTGGCTGGAGAAGAACTTCAACCCGGCTATCCGGCAGGTCCTCATCAGGATGTCCGATATCTTTCGTGAAGAAGACCGCTGGCTTGACGCCGCCGCGCTGGAAACCCTGCAGCTCCATACGGATCCGGTGGACGGCTTGGGCCTGATGGCGAAGGGCCTGGCGGCCGAAAGCCCGGCGATGCGACGCAGGGTGATCCGGCTCTGGCTTGCAAGGGGGAGCTTCCCTCCTGAACGTATTGACTTTGATACGACGGAACGGATCGGCGCGCTTCTGCGTACCCGGAAGGGGACAGGAGCTGTATCCCTCCCCGGCGGATGGAGCGTCAGGAGATGGTACGGGATAATGAACGTTGTCCGGCCGGGGCCATTGCGGACCTGTGCCGATGCAACCCGCCTGGCCGTTCCCGGCACCACCAGTGTCCCCTCGTTGAAGGTCCGTGTGATGACGGCAAAAGCGGTCGGCATAGTCAGGCCCGGCCGCTCACGGCCGGGTGATCTGCCTGCTTCCGCTTCGCTGTCGCCTGACGCCCTGGGGAAGAGGCAGTTGTGCGTACGGGCATGGCGTCCGGGCGATCGCATGCGTCCGTTCGGCATGGCCGGGAGCCGGAAGCTGCAGGACATATTTACGGACGCCAGGGTACCGCGCGATCGGCGCTCCAGGGTTCCCGTTTTCGAGTGTGAGGGCGAGATCGTCTGGATCCCGGGCTACCGCATCGCCCGCGGCTGGGAGGTCCTTGATGCGGCGCGGCCCGCTATTCAGATCACCTGCCGGAAGCGAACCTCCAACATCGAACGTTGAACTCTGAACAGATCGTTCGAAGCTGGGAGTTCGATGTTCAGTGTTTGCCTGTTTGTCCCCGCTGGCGGACGGCCTCGTAAAGAAGGATCGTGGCGGCAGCTGCGACGTTGAGCGAGTCTGCCTGGCCGAGCATGGGAATGCGAACTGCCAGGTTGGTTTCTTTCATCCACTGTTCGCTCAGCCCGTATTGCTCGGTGCCGAGCACGATGGCAGACCCCTTCGTGAGATCCACGTCGTTGTAGAGCTTTTCGGCGTGGGGTGTCGCTGCGACAACCTGGATACGATGCTGTTTCAGCCAGTCGAGTGTTGCTGCGCTTGATGCTTCCACCACGGGCAGGGAAAAGAGGGTGCCGATGCTGGCGCGGACGACATTCGGGTTGTTGATATCCGTGCAGCGATCGCAGACGATGACAGTTTCCGCTCCTGCCGCGTCGGCGGAACGCAGGATCGTGCCGAGGTTGCCCGGTTTCTCTATCGCCTCTGCCACGACGAGCAATGGCGTCTTTGAAAGCTTCAGCTTGTCGAGGGCATGCCTTACCTGCGGGGCAACCGCGAGGAGTCCCTCGGGCCTGTCGCGGTAGGCAATCTTCTCGAACACCGGCGCGCTGCATTCGAACAGCGTTGCCCCGCTTTTGCTGCAGCGGTCGAGCAGGGCCGGTTCGTTCTCCCCCTGGAACAGGTCCGGAGAGAAATAGACTTCGGTGGGGCTATGCTTGTTGTCCAGCGCCCGTTTGAGCTCGCGGTACCCTTCGATGATCATCAGGTTACGTTCGTCGCGGTGTGACCGCTGGCGGAGCTTGATGACATCCTTGATGCGCGCGTTCTGGAGGCTGGTTATGGGGGAGGACTTGCCGGTCATGACTGCTGTTGCGGTCACTTGATCTGCCGGATAATGACGTCGGCGGACAACTGATATGCCGCCGTATTGGTGTTGTTTCCACCACTGGTCCCCGGGATCGTGGCGGTGACCGACAACGTCTGGTACACAACGGTTGTGCCGCTGTACAGGCTCGTGTATGTCACTTTCTGGCCGGTTCTTGACGAGAGGATGCCATACTCGTACTTGTTGTTGCTCAGGGACCACTGGCAATCGAATCCGCCGTTGGCGGTGAACTCGACGGTCTCGTTGTCGTGCATCATAACATCGGCCGGCGTGATTGTGAGGGTGGTGGGAACAGGCGATGTCTCGCATCCCGCTACAATGAAGGCGGCGATGGCCAGCAGAATGATGGCAAGAGAGTTTCTCATTTGTGTTTTCAATTGTAGCCGCTATGCTGCCTGCTGTCAATTGACCATGAAAAAGACGGGAATCACACTATTTCTGGGCCTGGTGCTGGCGACCTGCCCTGCGGTCCGCGCCCAGACGAATAGTCTTCTTATCGACGGTCTTGCGGCGCGTGTGAACGGGAAACCCATCACCGTCGGGGATGTGATGATGTTCGTTGAGCCGGTTCGCAAGCAGCTTGCGCGAAGCTATTCGGGCGACGAGTACAAGAACCGTCTTGGCAAGGCATTCCAGGAAGCCCTGGCTTCGCTCGTCGAACGCAGGCTCATCCTGGACGCCTACGCGGCCCAGGAGTTGAAGATTCCCGACTGGGCGGTCGAGCAGCGTATCACCGAAATCGTGCACGAGGAATTCCAAGGTGATCGCGCTGCGCTGCTCCGGGCTCTTGCGCAGGACCGCCTGACCTACGAGCAATGGCGCGACGAAATGCGGGACCAGCTGGTGGTTGCCTCGATGCGCCAGAGCTACGTGGGGGACCTCGTGACGATCCCTCCGCAGGCTGCCCGGAAGGCCTACGATCAGAACAAGGAGAAGTACCAGCAACCGGCTCAGGTGCGGTTGCGTGTTCTTGAGTTGCGCAAGGGGGAGACGGCGGAGGCCACGGCGGCAAGGAGGCGGCGCATCGAGGACATGCTGGCGCGCGTCCGCGCCGGGGAGGACTTTGAGGCGATAGTGCGGCAGAACTCGGAAGGGAGCCGGGCCGCGGAGGGCGGGGACACCGGATGGATGGACCCGGCTATGTGCCGCAGGGAGCTGATCGATGCCGTCGCCGGACTGAAGGCCGGCGATCTCGGAGGGATCGTTGAAACGCAGGACGGGTGGTTCCTTGTACGGCTTGAGGGCCGGAAGGAGCCTGCGCCGCGCGACTTCGAAAGTGTGCGCATGGAGATCGAACGGGAACTCAGGAACCAGGAGGCAGACCGCCTGTACCAGGAATGGGTCCGGAGTCTGCGCGCCCAAGCGAGCATCGAGACGTTTGACGTGGAACTGCAATAGTTGAAGTCGTCCTCTTCAAAACCCAACCTGACAAGCCTCGGCTATGTTCGCGGGCTCCTTGCCGGACACGAAATCCATCCGAACCGGGTGCTTGGACAGTGTTTCCTGATAGATCGCAATATCCTCACCCTGATCATGAAAGCCGGCGAAGTCACCGGTGACGACGTTGTCCTTGAGATCGGGCCCGGGCTGGGTGTTGTCACGGAAGAGCTGCTGAAGCGGGCGCGGAGCGTGGTGGCGGTTGAGAAAGACACGCGGCTGGCCCCGCTCCTTCGCGAGGCGCTCGATGAGCCGGCTAACCTCGAACTTGTATGGGCGGATGCGCTTGACCTGGACCTCGGTGGTGAATGGATGGCCCGGTTCACGAAGGTCGTATCGAACCTGCCCTATTCCGCCGGGGCGCGTATCCTGGCCGAGATAGTACGCGGTCCCCGGCCTCCCGGGCGCATGGTTGTCATGGTTCAGCGCGAAGTGGCTGACCGTATTTCCGCCCCGGCTGGAACCAAGGACCGTGGCACGCTGGGTGTGTGGATCCAGGCCAGGTACGAGACCGAGACTGTGAAACGCGTGAGCAGGACGTGCTTCTGGCCCCCGCCGGAAGTCGAGTCCTCGCTTGTCTGCCTGCGCCGCCGTGAGAAATCGCTTGTGAAGCCGGAATTCGAGGGGCAATACTTTGCCCTTACAAAGGCGATGTTCCAGCATCGCAGGAAGCAGATGGGGAAACTTCTTGCCGGTGTCCTAACCGATCCGGCGACGGCTCTGCGCGACTCCGGCATCCCCCCGGCAAGCCGCCCGGAACAGCTTACGATTGAGCAGTGGTGCCGCCTTGCGGAATGCGCGGCGCCGGAAAAGGAGACACGGTAATGTACCTGACGGGATTCGCGGATGAAGCAGCCAGCGACATGGAAGGCCAGATACGTGCTACGAAAGCGCTCGGCTGGAAATTCATCGAGTCGCGCAATGTTGACGGGAAGAACCTGCATGACATTTCGGACGAAGCGTTCGACAAGGTGTGCGCCAGCCTCGAGAAGTCCGGCGTCAGGATCAACTGCTTCGGGTCGGCGATAGCCAACTGGGGCAAACAGATAACCGAGCCTTTCGATTCCTCGCTGGACGAAACGCGCCGGGCAATTCCACGCATGAAACGGCTGGGCACAAAGCTGATCAGGATTATGAGTTTCGCGGTGCTCAAGGGCCGCGGGGCCGACGACCAGATGGAAGAAGAACGCTTCATCCGCCTTCGCGAACTGCACCGCATGTTCATCGGCGAAGGGCTGATGCCGGTGCATGAGAACTGCATGAACTACGGCGGCATGGGCTGGCAATATACGCTCCGCCTGCTTGAAAACGTGCCGGGTCTGAAGCTTGTGTTCGACACGGGGAACCCCGTCGGCTCCGAGGACATGAGCCGGCCCGAGCCCCGGCCGCGTCAGTCAGCATGGGAATCTTACTCGCATGTCCGCGACCACGTGGCCTACGTGCACATCAAGGACGGCGTCTATGACCCGGTAAGCGGCAGGGCCAGGTATACCTTCCCCGGCGAGGGCGAAGGGGACGTCAGGAAGATAATGGCCGATCTTGTCAGCAGGGGATACGACGGCGGCATCTCGATTGAACCGCACATTGCCGTGGTGCATCACGACAAGTCGGTCAAGTCCCCCGAGGAGCTTCGGTTCGAAACCTATGTCGAATATGGCCGCCGGATGCAGCGTATCATCGACGAGTGCCGGAAGGCCGTGCCCGCGGGCAGGAAGACATGACAGACGACGCCCTTACTCCGATGATGCGGCAGTACCGCCGGATCAAGGGCGAGCTGCCGCCGGATGTAGTCCTCTTCTTCAGGCTGGGTGATTTCTATGAAATGTTCTTTGAGGACGCGCGCGTTGCAGCCCCGATCCTCGACATCGCACTGACGCGCCGTAACGAGATGCCCATGTGCGGCGTTCCCGTGCATGCGGTTGACAGCTACCTTGCTAAGCTGATCCGTGCGGGGCGGAAAGTGGCCGTTTGCGACCAGGTCGAGGATCCTGCCGTGGCAAAGGGAATCGTCCGCCGCGAGCTTACCCGCATTGTAACACCTGGCACGGCGATAGAGGACGCCGTGCTTGAATCCAACAGGCATAATTTCCTGGCCGGCGTGTGCCGCAGCCGCGGGCGGCTGGGCATGGCGCTGCTGGACCTTTCCACTGGCCTTTTCAGATCGGAGCCGGCAGACAACGCGGCCGCGTTGAGCGACAGCCTGAGACGCGCCGCGCCCGCGGAATGCGTGGTTCCGGCGGGGCAGGAGGCCGACCCGGACATCAAGGCAGCCGTGGCCTCGGTGCCACAGACCCACGTTACGCAGTGCGAGGACTGGACATTCGACTACGACTCTGCGCGGGATCTCCTGGTCCGGCATTTCGGTGTTCATTCCCTCGAAGGTTTCGGCTGCGAAGGTCGTGCGGATGCGGTCTGCCCGGCGGGCGGCGTGTTGCATTACGTCAGGGAATCGCTCCATCGGCAGGTGTCCCATGTCCGGACTCTAGGTATTGCACAGGTAACGGACGGCATGGTCCTGGACGAGGCGACATGCACGAACCTGAACCTGGTGAAGTTCCGCGCCGGCCCGGGCCGCTATGCCGGCCTGCTCGATGTGCTCGACGTGACGCGCACGGCCATGGGAGCCAGGCTGATGCGGGACTGGCTCCTGCGGCCGTCAGCCGTGCTGGAACGCATAGTGGAACGGCACGACGCCGTTGAGGCTTTCTGCGGGAACAGGTCGCTCCTGAACGGCATTCGCGAGGCGCTCACTGAAGTCCGCGATCTGGAGCGGCTCATCGCACGGACCGGCAGTGGGAGCGGCAATGCCCGTGACGTGCTGGCAATCGGGCAGTCGTTGCGCGCTTTGCCGGGAATCCGTGAGCTGGCCGGGAAGCATCCTGCTGCCCTGGTGGGCCGCCTAGCGCAGGCTATCGTCGCCCAGCCGGAGCTGGCTGATCTCATAGAGCGGGCCGTTTCCGAGGAACCCCCGATCACGATCAAGGAAGGCGGCATCATCCGCAACGGTTACAATGCCGAGCTTGACTCACTGCGCAAGGCGGCAACCGAAGGCCGGACGTGGCTTGCGGGCTACCAGGCATCGGAGCAGGCCAGGACCGGGATCAAGAGCCTGAAGGTTCGGCACAACCGCGTCTTCGGTTACTACCTGGAAGTGCCGAAGGGCCAGCTCGGGAACGTTCCTGCCGACTATCAGCGAAAACAGACACTCGTCAACGCCGAGCGGTTCATCACCCCGGAGCTTAAGGAATACGAGGACCGGATACTCAACGCGCAGGACAAGGCCGTTGCGCTGGAATACGACCTGTTCCTGCAGGTGCGGGACGCGGTGATCCAGAAGACAGCGGCGGTGCAGGCAACCGCCGGGGCCCTTGCCGAGATAGACGTTCTTGCGGCGCTGGCGGACCGGGCGCTCGCCCTCGGTTATGCCCGGCCGGTGATGACGAACACGGACGTACTGCGCATCCGTGAAGGCAGGCATCCCGTCGTTGAACAGATGCCCGATGCGGAACGTTTCGTGCCCAACGACGCCGACTTGGACTGCAGCCGGAACCAGATAATGATCATCACCGGTCCCAACATGGCCGGCAAGTCGACATACATCCGGCAGGTTGCCGTAATCGCGATCATGGCCCACATGGGTTCCTTTGTCCCGGCGCGGGAGGCTGAGATCGGCGTGCTTGACCGTGTGTTCACGCGGGTGGGCGCGAGCGATGACCTTGCGCGCGGGCGCAGCACGTTCCTCGTGGAAATGCAGGAAACAGCGAATATTCTGAACAATGCCACGCCGCGCAGCCTCATAGTGCTGGACGAAATCGGGCGCGGCACGAGCACGTTTGACGGCATAAGCATAGCGTGGGCCGTGGCGGAATTCCTCCACAACAACCAGCGGGTGAAGGCGAAGACGCTGTTCGCCACGCACTACCACGAGCTTACCGACCTTGCCCTGACCCTGCCGGGATGCAGGAACTACAATGTCCTGGTCCGGGAGCGAAACGACACGGTTGTGTTTCTCCGCAAGATCGTGCAGGGCAGTTCGGATAAGAGTTACGGCATCCACGTTGCCCAACTTGCAGGCATGCCGGGTGAGGTAATGGACAGGGCAAGGGAAATACTGGCTAACCTTGAGGAAGGTGAGCTTGCCGAGACGGGGCAGCCGAAGATCGCAAGGTCGCGCGGGCGGAAAGCGCGCGGGGATAACAGCCAGATGTCGCTGTTCAAGGACGCATGACAAGGAGACAGCCCATGCGGAAGACCATCTTGTTTGCAGGATTGCTTGCGATCGTACTCCCGGCGGTGATTCGTGCCGACGTTCTCGTTGTGACGAAGAAGGGGGAGAGCATCTGGGCCACGACGGCAAACAAGGAGGGTGACACAGTAACATACACGCGCAGGGACGACGGGGTAGACGTCAAGAGCCCGGCCTCGGAGCTGGACGGGGTGTTGCCGGTCGTCAAGCGGGGGACCAGCTACGAGAAGGAAGAGATAGAGAAGTATGTCGAGCGGATAAAGAAAACGCGCAGCAAGCATCCAACCCTGCTCAAGCAGATAAACGGCATCCTGCAGGAGTGGGAGAACCTTCTGAAACCGGACACCGAGACTGAGGGGAAGATCACGGCGCTTGCCGGCGAATTCGCGGGGGGGCAGAAAGACACCAGGGCTTACCGGCGCCTGACCGTGGAGATGGGCATGCTGCAGTACAAGGACATGCAGGGCAAGTACGCCGGCCGGATGAAGACCATCCTGGCCGATGCAAAGAAGGAATACGTCAGCACGAACCAGGTACGGATTCAGGCGCTGGTTGCCTCCGGCAAGACTGACGTGGACACTTTCCTGAAGATCAAGACCCTGGCAACCGACCTGCTGCAGGTTGCAGACGCTCCACTGAAGGAGAGCATACAGCAGGCCCTGAACAAGTCGGCCGCCGCATGCCTTGAGGCCGGGCTGAGGGACGGGCCCAAGGTGTTTGCCGGCGCAAAGACGATGGCCGGGTACCTTGAGAGTTCGCGTCGCCTGTACGTGCTGAAGAACGAAGTGGCCGCTACCGAGGACACGCAGGCGCGCGTGGACAAGGCGATCGGACAGCTTAATGCCCAGGTTTCCGCGGCGATCAAGACGCACGATTTTTCACACGACGGGTTTCCACTTACCCAGGAGGACGTGAGGCAGTTCAACGCGGCTGGCGAACGTGCCTCGCGCACGACATTTGCTGACACAAAATCTGAGAACGCCTGCCTCGTGGTGCCGACAAGGTCGCCCGGCAGGTTGCGCCTGGGCCAGCCGTTTGAGGTGCCCGTCAAACTGATATTCAACCAGGCACAGCCGGCGGACCGGGTGTTCGGGATGATTGTCCAGATGCACCAGAAGGGCGGGGGATTGAACCAGTATACCATCCGCCTGGAGCCTTCGGCCATTGCCAACGCACAGGCCACGGCGACTGTGCGAGATGACTTCGCGAAAGTGGACAAGAGTTTCACGCTCGGGCCGAGCGACAAGATGGGTAACAGCTACTACTTCTGCTGCCTGGCCTACCGTGCGTCGGAAGACAACGGGAACGGGCAGGAAGACTGGCGGGCCCTCAGTTCATTCTGCAGCTGGCTGATCTCGCCGTGAGTCCGGTGTGCCCGGGCTCATTTCCCCTGCTTGTCCAGGTCCAGCGATGCCGAACGGACCAGGTGCGGCCAGTAGCCCTTCGTGTAGACATAAAGCGAGAACAGCGTGAGGAAGAGGCTGATGCCTTCAAAGGTGTACACGAGCATCGGCGGGAGGAATTGGAAGCGTTCGGGCGCTGCCTCCATGTGGTAGATCCCGCAGATCAGCGGGAAGTTGACGCAGGTCCTGACCTTGCCGGACCAGTTGGCCCGGCCACTGACGTTGTACATCGAGCCTATCGAGCGCAGGAAGGTCACCCACTGGTCCCTTGCAAGGAACAGGAGTGTCAGTATCAGCAGTGATGCGGCATGGGTGTGGTGGCCGTTGCGGCCTGCCACGTAGACGAGCAGCGGCAGGGTGGACAGGTAGAAGAACTTGTCCATCAACGGGTCGACGTGCGCGCCGAAGGGGGTCTCAACGTTGAGACGCCGCGCGAAGTAACCGTCAAAGAGATCTGTCACGGCTGCCAGAACCACCGCCGAGAAGGCTACGATGAAGATCCATGCCCTCGGTTCCCGGGAATTCAGCATCGCTGCAGCAAAGAAGACAAGCACCAGGGGGAACCTGCCCACGGTAAGCAAAGTGACAAAATTCAGGTGGCGTTGTCTCATTTCACCAACTTGGTTTGTCGGGACCGGCCCGGCGCGTTAAGCGCCGAGCTGGTACACAACAAAGCGACGCACGGCGATCGTGTCGGTCAGAGCCTTTTCCACGCCCTGAACAACCTGCGTAATGGACTGCTTGGGTTCTTTCACGAAAGGCTGCCGGAGCAGGCAGACTTCCTCGTGGAACTTCCGCATTTTGCCGTCCACGATCTTTTCCAGCACGTTCGCCGGCTTGCCCTGGACCTGCTTGGCATAGATCTCGCGTTCCGACTTAACCACGTCGGCCGGGATCTCCGAAGGGTCCTTGTACTGGGGCCTGCTGGCTGCAATGTGGAGAGTGAGATCGCGGACCAGGTCCTTGAAGGCAGGATTGTCGACGGTTTCCGGTTTCTGGCAAGCGGCCTCGACGAGGACGCCGATCTTCCCGCCCATGTGGATGTACGACCCGATGCGGCCGGTTCCCTGCAGTATATAACGTGTGTTCCGGCGAACTGTGATGTTCTCGCCTATTTCCGTGACCTTGGCGACAACCTTGTCCTTCGCCTCGGCGGCGAGGGATCCGTCGGTTGCGGCCGCTTTCTCGGCCATTTCCTTCACGAAAGCCTGGAAAGTGGGGTTGCGCGCGACAAAGTCGGTCTCGCAATTCACTTCCACGAGCGATGCAGTCTTCCCGTCGGGCGCAACGTGTGACGCCACGAGGCCCTGGTTTGTGGCGCGGGTGGCCTTCTTTGCCGCCAGCGCAACGCCGCGTTCCCTGAGAAGGCGCGTGGCCTTCTCCATATCGCCCTGCGCGTCCGTGAGCGCCTTCTTGCACTCCATCATGCTGACATTTGTAGCCAGCCTAAGTTGCTTCACCAGTTCTGCGCTTATCTCGACCATGACAACTAACCTCCCTGGAAACTCATTCTTTCACAGTGTTTTCTTCAACTACCGGGTCCGCTTCGTCGGCATCCGCCGGTTTGGCCGGTTTGTGGGCCGGCTTATGGGCCGGTTTGTGTGCGGGCTTCTTCGGCGCCGCCTCGGCGGCCGGCGCTGTTACGGGAGCGGCGGCTTCTGTCGGAGCAGCAGCTTCCTTCGGAGCAGCAGCTTCCTTCGGAGCGGCGGCCTCTTTCGGGACGGCGGCTTTCTTTGCGGCCATGCTTGGCCGCGGTGTTCTCCGCCGGATCGGCCTGCCTGCAGTTTCCCTGCCCGTGGGTGCGCCAGTTGTGTCGCCGGGCGCTGTTTCCTGTCTGCGCACCATCTGGGCGGCCACCTTGCTGTATTCCTCGACGCCGGTCTTGACTGCACGGGCCATGAGGGCAGTCACAAGTTTAATCGCGCGGATGGCATCATCATTGCCCGGTATCACATGGTCTATCAGGTCCGGATCGCAGTTCGTATCGACGATGGCTATCACGGGGATGCCGAGGCGGCGTGCTTCGGCGACGGCGATTGCCTCGCGGTTCATATCCACCACAAACATCGCACCGGGGAGTTCCGTCATGTTGGCTATGCCGGTGAGGTTCCTGCGCAGTTTCTCGAGCTCGTGACGGAGAACAGCGGCTTCCTTCTTATGGACGGAAGCGAAGTTGTCCTTCTTCTCCATTTCGTCGAGTTCGCGCATGCGCTTGACGCTGCGGCGCAGGGTTGAGTTGTTGGTGAGTGTGCCGCCGAGCCAGCGCTGGGTAACGTAGTGCTGGCTGCAGGCTGTGGCAGATTCCTTCACGACTTCCTGGGCCTGTTTCTTGGTACCCACGAAGAGGATGGGGCGTCCGCTCGAAGCCATGCTCTTTACGAAATCTGCCGCGGCTTCAATTGCCTTCAGGCTTTGCGTCAGGTCGACGATATGAATGCCGTTGCGCTTGCCGAAGATGAAACGCTTCATCTTGGGGTTCCAGCGCTTGGTCTGGTGGCCGAAGTGGAGCCCAGCGTCCAGGAGTTCACGGATTCCGACGGTTTCAGGCAATGAATCTATTGCAGCCACAGTGCACCTCCTTGATTCTGTCCTGCCGGGCCCCCTCCGGTGGGAGGAGCTCACCCGCTCAGGAAATCCGCTTGGCCTTTCCACTGCGGCGGGGAAAGGCGCTCGCTTCCGTCCTCCTCAGAGGATTCCGGCCTCGCCGGTCCCCAGGAGGGCTGACAAAGGGGCGAACATTAGCAGAAGGCAGTCCGTGTGCAAGTACAGAATTCGGCGGCGAATCGGCCCTTACTGGCTGGTTTTGAAGTGCTCGGTGACATATCACCATGGGCGTTGCCACGGTGTGTGTCAATTATCGCGTTACCATCACAGACCCAGGTGGTTATCTAGAATGATACTCATCCAAATCGTGACAAGGAGAAAGAGGTTGTAGACTCCGGGCAACGGAAGCAGGAAGCGTCCAAGGCCAAGGAGGAAATAATGACGGGGAGTGGTTTGCTGTAC
>Ga0172375_10007504_pt1 | contig 14924 bp, 14 predicted proteins | sample LakKiv1m_FD_114537 | JGI IMG/M metagenome (GOLD analysis project Ga0172375, IMG submission 114537) | Freshwater microbial communities from Kabuno Bay, South-Kivu, Congo - kab_092012_11.1m | ecosystem: Environmental > Aquatic > Freshwater > Lake | place: Democratic Republic of the Congo... | reverse complement strand
GCAATAATTACCGAAGGCTTGCCTTTTATTTTTTTGGCTTTTTCAATTGTTTCCAAGATAGAACCAATATCGTGGCCATTGCACTTGAATACTTTAAAGCCAAAAGATTCCCATTTTTTATCCAATGGTTCAATATTCTTTATATCTTCAACTTTACCGTCGATCTGGTATTTATTGTTGTCAATAAAAACAATTAGATTATCCAGTTTTTGATGCGCGGAAGTCATGGCCGCTTCCCAGATCTGGCCTTCATGACATTCTCCGTCGCCAATCATGCAATAGACCCGGTAATCAAGCTTGTCCAGTCTTGCGGCCAGCGCCATGCCATTGGCAGCAGACAATCCCTGCCCCAGCGAACCAGTGGACATTTCAATGCCTGGCAAAGAAAGCATATCCGCATGGCCTTGCAGCGAGCTGCCCAGCTTGCGCAAAGTTTTTAAATAGCTGACAGAAAAATAGCCTGATTCGGCTAAAGCTGCATATACTACAGGTACAGCATGTCCTTTGCTTAAGACAAACCGGTCGCGCTCTTTCCAGCCCGGATCCTGCGGGTTATGGCGCATAACATTAAAATATAAGGCAGTAATAATATCTGCTGCAGAGAGTGAGCCGCCAGGATGGCCGGAGCAGGCAGCACAGGTCATTTCAATAATATGCTGGCGCAGTTTTTTGGCTTTTTCTTCTAAATCTTTTTTATTTTTTAAATAAAGCATTGGATTAGATTTTAGCATAATTAAATTATGAGAGCAATTTTATTTCCGGCTCCAGTTTTGTTTTTGCTTTTTTCTGCACCTGGGTCATAAGCTTAATAACATCCTTGGCTTTGGCCTCGCCTAAATTCACGATAAAATTAGCATGTTTGTCAGAAACCTGAGCATCGCCGATCCTAAGGCCTTTGCATCCGGCCGCTTCAATAATCCTGCCGGCAAAATCACCTTTAGGGTTTTTAAAAACTGAACCACAGTTAGCTATACCCAGCGGCTGCCTGGCCCTTCTTTTTTGCTGGTACTCCTGCACCTTATTCTTAATCAACGACCTTTTCAGCCTATTAAGCTGTAAAGTAATTTCAATAATAATCCATTTTTCTTTTTGGAACCGGCTGGAACGGTAAGCAAATTGGAGTTCTTTTTGGCTGAAAAGCCTCTCTTTGCCGTTATAATCAATTGCATTGACAGAATTAACAAATTTACCAACTGCTTTTCCCCAGGCTCCGGCATTCATTACCACTGCTCCACCGGCACTTCCAGGTATCCCGGCTAAAAACTCTATGCCGCCTAATCCTTTTGCGGCGCAGGCTTTGATCAGGCGCGGCAAGCTAACCCCTGCTCCCACCTTAACCTTGTTATTGCAAAACTTAAGCCAATTAAGGCCTTTGCCTATTTTTATTGCTAACCCGCGGAAGCCATTGTCCCGGACTAAGAGATTGGTCCCTGCTCCAATAATAGCCAGAGGGATTTTTTTTTCTTTGGCAAAAACCATCGCGGCAATAATATCCTGCCGGCTTTTAGGCTCACAGAAATAATCCGCTGCCCCGCCAATGCGGAAAGAATTATGTTTTTTTAACGGCTCATTCTTTTGGAACTTCATTTTTTAGTTTTAACCTGGACAGGATTTCTTTGCCTGTAGTATAAATATCGCCGGCCCCAAGCGTTAAAATAATATCGCCTGGTTTAAGCTCATCCACTATATATTCGGCAATTTTTTCTTTGCGCCTTATATATTTAACGTCTTTGCCCTTAATTTCATCGGCAATGGTCTTGCCGGTAATGCCGGGGATGGGTTTTTCCGAGGCAGCGTAAATATCAGTAATAATAATCTTGTCAGCGTCAGAAAAAGCATTGATAAAACCTTCTTTTAAAAGCATGGTCCGGCTATAACGGTGGGGCTGAAAAATGCAGATGAGCCTGCGGTTGGGCCAGCCGGCATGGGCCGCGCTTAACGTTGCCTTGATCTCTGTGGGATGATGGGCATAATCATCAATAACTAAAACATCATTATACTCACCCACGGTTTGGAACCTTCGCCTGGCGCCGATAAAAGTGCGCAGGGCGCTGGCAATGGAATGAAAATCCAAGCCATATTCAAAACCAACCGCGAAAACCGCCAGACTATTTAAAATGTTCTGCCAACCCGGGACAGAAAGCTCTACTTCACCCAATTTTTCCCCTTTGCGGATTAACTCGTAATTAGAAGTAAAATTGCTAAAACGCATGTTGTCGGCTGTGTAATCCAGTTTTCCTTTTAAGCCGTAAGTAATATAGCGTTTTTCCACCTTGCGCATTAGTTCCTGGTTATAAGGGTTGGTAGCGTCAACAACAATAAAACCGTCGTCTGCCACTTTTCCGGCAAACTCAAAAAAAACATCTGCCAAAGCCTGCATGCTGCCGTAATTTTCCAGATGGTCTTCTTCTATATTCGTGATTACAGCTGCCGTTGGCTCGTAATACAGAAAAGATTTGTCAGATTCATCTGCTTCGGTAACAACAAATTTTCCATTGCCTAGCTTGGCATTGCCTTCAATATAATCCATGTCGCAGCCAATAAAATAAGTGGGGCTGTATTTGCTGAAATCCAGCACTTTGGAAAGCATGGCTGTGGTAGTGGTTTTGCCATGCGTACCAGCCACTGCTATTTTAATTTGGCTTTGGTTAAGCAGCCAGGAAAGCATTTCAGCCCTTTTTAAAATAGGCAGGCCTTTTAAACGGCCATTTTTTATTTCCGCGTTGCCATTGGTAATAGCCGAAGAAAAGACAATCAGGTCGGCTTTGCGGATATTGGCATCGTTGTGTCCGATAAACACTTCAATGCCCAGGTCTTTTAAGCGCAGGGTGTTGGCCCCTTCCCTAACATCTGATCCAGTAACAATAAATCCCATTTCATGGAGAATTTTTGCAATGGCAGACATGCCGCAGCCGCCAACCCCAACCATATGAATGTTTTTAACTCTTTTTTTGTCTATATCCAGCATAAATAAAGTCCACGATCTTTTTCGCCGCATCTTTTTGGGCTAAGGAGCTTGAAACTTTCTTCATTTTATCATAATTGACGCTAATTTTGTTAATAATACCGGCAAATTCTTCTGGTTTTAAATTTTCTTCCTCAATAACAATTGCCGCTCCTTTTTCTTCTACTGACCTGGCATTTAAAAGCTGATGATTTTCCGCTGCATAGGGAAAAGGAATCAGGACCATGGGCAAGCCCACGGCTAGATATTCGGCAATAGCAGTGGCCCCAGCGCGGCTAATGACCAGGCTGGCCGCATTTAGATAAGCCGGCATATTATGGGCATAAGCCAGCGGCCTGTAATTGTCTGTTTTTAAGCCTTTAAGCGCTTTTACTACCCAGGGAAAATCCCTTTTACCAATAACCTGCACCAGGTAAATAGACTTATCAAGCAGGTTTAATATCTGTAGAATAAGTTTATTAATTGCCTTGGCCCCTTGGCTGCCGCCCATAACTAAGACAATTTTTTTATCTTTGGGCAAAGCCAGGTCTTCGGCCGCAGGATTGATGATTTCCAGGCGAACAGGGTTGCCAACCACCTCTCCTTTTAAATATTGTTTTGACTCTTCAAAAGACAAGAAGACTTTATCGCTAAACCTGGCACAGAATTTATTGGCCATGCCTGGAAGCAGATTTTGTTCTTGCAGGATAATGGGAATCCTCAAGCATTTGGCTGCGAATACAACCGGCAGGCTGGCATAGCCGCCAGTAGAAACCAGCGCAGCTGGCTTAAAATCATTTAAAATTAACAGTGATTGGATAAAACCAATAAAAGACACAAAAGGAGCGCTAACCGCTTTATAGGATAATTTCCTAAGCATGCCCCGGGCTTTTATAAGTTTTATGGCAAAGCCGTATTTTGGCACAATTTCTTTTTCCAGGCCTTCGCAGCTGCCAATAAATAATACCTGGCCGTTAAAATTTTGGGCAATAGCAATACCAGGATAAATATGGCCGCCGGTGCCGCCGGCTGCAATTACAATTTTCATTTATGGGCCTCCATGGAAAGATTAAGCAGCAGGCCTGCGGCAAACAGCCCCAAAATAGTAGAAGTGCCGCCATAACTTATAAAAGGAAGAGGAATCCCTGTGGTGGGGATTAAGCCCACTACTACCATAATATTAATAGTTGCCTGGAAGATAATCCAGGAAACCAGGCCAATCGCCAGCAAATAATTAAAGTTATCCTCGGAAAAAAAAGCCAGCCTAAGTCCCCGAAAAAGAAACATGCCAAATAAAATAATCACAAAAATACCTCCGGCAAACCCCAGCTCTTCACAAAGAATAGCAAAAATAAAATCAGTAAATTGCTGCGGCAGATAAAAGAACTTTTGCCTGGAAGCACCCAAGCCCAACCCGAATAATCCGCCAGAACCAATAGCATATAGCGACTGGATAATATGAAAGCCAATTCCTTGAGGGTCTTTCCATGGATCAAGGTACGCTGTTAAACGCCGCAAGCGATATGAGGAAGTAATAGAAAGGGTGATGATTCCCAGCAAGCCTGCTCCGGCCAGCGCGCCCAACTGCCTTAAATCAGCACCTGCGGCAAACAGCATTGCAAAGGAGGTTGCACAAAGCATAATGGCTGTGCCCAGGTCCGGCTGGACAATAATAATACCAGAGACAACAGCCAGCAATATCAAAACAGGCAAGAGGCCAGATAAAAAATCTTTGATCTTATCCCCCAGCCTGGAAAGCCAGTTAGCCAAAAATATGATCATGGTCAGTTTGATCAATTCAGACGGCTGGAAAGTAAAAAAGACAAGATCGATCCAGCGTGACGCGCCGCTGATGTTTTTCCCCAAACCCGGAATAAAAACAAAAAACAGAAGGAGAATGGAAACCATGAAAATAAGGTTGGACCATCTTTTTAATTTCTTCAGGTCAAGGCGCGAACCGAAATATAAGGCAGTAAAGCCCAGCAATAAATTAAAGATGTGCCGTTTTATGTAGTAATAGCTGTCACCGGTTTTAAGGGCCATAGTTGGGCTGGCGGAAAAAACCATGATCAAGCCAATGGCAGACAAGCACAACACTGCAAAAAGCAGGAAATAATCAAATTTTAATTTCTTGGACATAATCTTTAAACACCCGGCCTCTTTCTTCAAAATTGGCAAACATGTCAAAACTGGCGCAAGCCGGAGATAGCAGGATAATATCACCTGCTGACGCAGACCGGTAAGCCAGGTCTATGGCCTGCTTAAAACTGGATGCTGCTAAATGCTTATTAAACCTGCTTTTTTCAAGGGCGGCTTTAAATCGTTGGCTTGCTTCCCCAACCAAAACCACTTGTTTTACATGTTTGTGAATTGTTTCACAAAGTTGGTCCAGTGATGTTCCCTTATCCCTGCCGCCTAAAATTAAAATAATCGGCTGGCCCGGAAAACTTTCCAAGGCAACCATGGTGGAATCAGGATTAGTGGCTTTGGAATCATTATAAAATTTAATGCCTTTGATTTCTCTGACTAACTCAATCCGGTGCTCTACTCCGGGAAAGGTTTTAAGCACTGCGCCGATTGTTTTTTCGTTAACACCGCAGAGTCTTGCCGCATTAGCAGCTGCCAGAGCATTGGAAAGATTATGCTTTCCGGGGATCAGCATTTCCTCGGGGTTAATGCCTAAAATTGTTAAATTATCCAAGCTAAAACCAACTTTTGCCGCCTTGGCACCATAAATCATTTGCACAACTTGAGGATCATCCTGATTATAAACAAGAAAATCAGACTTTACTTGGCTGGCAAAGATCTTTTTTTTCTGGTTAATATATTCTTCCATGGACCCATGCCGTTCAATATGGTCGGGCTGGATATTTAAAATCACGCCGATAAACGGCTTAAATTTATCAGCAGCTTCCAGCTGATAACTGCTTACTTCGCAGACAATATAATCCAGCCGGCTATCGTCAACCGCGATAAGCGGAAAGCCAATGTTGCCGGCCAAGCTGGTCTGTTTGCCGGCAGCTTTTAACATTTCTCCGATCAAGGTGGTAGTGGTGGTTTTACCGTTAGTGCCGGTAACAGCAATAATGGGTTTTTTAATAAAGCTAAAAGCCAGTTCAATTTCAGAAACAATAGGGATTTTTCTTTTTTTTGCCTCTTCTAAAACAGGGATATCAAGATGGATGCCGGGGCTAACCACAATCAAGTCGGCTTTTTCAATTGCTGCCAAAGTATGGCCGCCAAACTCGCTTTTAAATTCTGCCTGGCCCGGGTTTGATTCGGAAATAAAAATATTATAGCCGAGTGTTTTTAATTTCGCGGCAACAGCTTGGCCGGTTTTCCCATACCCCAAAATAGTTATGTTTTTACTCACAACAATGCTTTTTGTTTTTTTATAAGAACGCCTATGCCTTTTTCTGCCAGGACCAGCATTTTATCCAGCATAGCTTTGGGAAAAGCCGCGCCTTCTGCTGTGCCTTGTATTTCCACAAATTTACCAGCCTCGGTCATAACCACGTTCATATCTACTTCAGCTTGAAAATCCTCTTCATAACATAAGTCCAAAAGAGCCGTATCTTTAATTATGCCGACACTGATCGCGGCCAGATGTTCTTTGATCGGGTCTGCCTGGATTTTTCTTTCTTTTCTTAAATATTTTATAGCGTCATATAAAGCCAGCCAGGCGCCGGTAATCGAAGCTGTCCTGGTGCCGCCGTCAGCCTGGATAACATCACAGTCAATATAAATAGTTCTCTCACCCAGCTTGGCCAAATCCGTAACGGCGCGCAAAGACCGGCCAACCAAACGCTGGATTTCGTGTGTGCGGCCCCTGCCCTTTGTATCGCGGCTGGTCCGCTGCTGGGTAGCCCTGGGCAGCATGGCATATTCAGCTGTGACCCAGCCTTTGCCGCTATTTTTTAAAAAATTCGGCACGCCATCAGATACAGACGCAGTGCAAATAACTTTGGTGTTGCCCATTTCAATAAAAACAGAACCTTCCGGATATTTAAGATAATTCCTGGTGAATTTTACAGTTCTGATTTCGTTTGGTTTTCTTCCGTCAGGCCTTTTCATTGGCTAATGGTTTCCTTTTCATTGAGGCTTTTATTTAAACGGTCTCTTCCGGCTTTGATCGTCCTAAGTATCCTGGTGCTGGTAGATTCAAGATTTGCCAGCACTTCGTCCGCATATTTATCCGCGCCTTCCCTGATCTCTTTGGCCATTTGATAAGCTTGCTGCAATATCTCTACTGCCTTATTATCATCCTTGGCTCTTTGTTCTGGCGAACCCTGGGCTGTTGCTTTGGGCGCTGCTGCAACCGTGCCATCAGATTTTGCAGCAATAGCTTCTTTGGCCAGGCCTTCCCCGCCCTGAACCACCAGGCGCATTTTATCAATAATCGAAAGCACCTTTTCTTCATCCATAATAATTTTCTTGACAAAAGGAACCTTAAAACCGTCTAGGATCGTTGATTCCAGCGTATCAAGCAAGCCTAAGATCTCCATAACTTATACCCCCCTTTTTTTAATACTTTGGTAACTGATTCAGGAGCCAAATCTTTAACTTCACCGCCCAACTCCGCGATCTGTTTTACAAAACTGGAAGATAAATAAGAATATTTGTAATCAGTCATAAAGAATAAGGTTTCAATTTCAGGCGCCATTTTGCGGTTGGTCAAAGCCATCTGGAATTCGTAATCAAAATCAGAAACAGCCCGCAACCCCCGCACAATCACCCTGGCTTTTTTCTTTTTGGCATAATCAACCAGCAGGCCGTCAAAACTTTCTACGCTGACATTTTTCAAGCGGAGAATAGACTGTTGGATCATTTTTTCCCTGTTTTTCAGGGAGAACCTGGATTTTTTAGCCGGATTTTTGATTACCGCCACAATAACTTTATTAAATAACGCGGACGCACGCTCAATAATATCAATATGCCCATTGGTAACCGGATCAAAACTACCCGGATACACTGCTACATTCATAAAAACTTAACTCCGTTTCGCCGTATTTTTCGCTGCGCAACATTTTTAAGCCGGCATAAGCTTTAGCTATTTGATCCTGTTTCCTGTGTTCTGCAATCACAACCCCGCCGGGATTTAAAAGCTGCTTATGCTCGCCTAACAATTCTAAAACTTTTTTAAGGTCCGGGCTGTCGTATGGAGCTCCAATAAAGATAATATCATATTTATCACCTGATTCAGCTAATATTTTTATTGATTTAACCGCATCCATTTCCCAAACCCGGCCTATAAACCAGCAGTTTTTCAGGTTTTCCTTGATAATTTTAACTGCCGGCCGGCTGCTTTCCACAAAAGTTGCTTGCTTTGCCCCTCGAGAAAGTGCTTCAATGCCTACTTGTCCGGACCCGGCAAACAAATCAAGAAAAGAACAGTCGCTGGTCTTATTCATCAGGATATTAAAGAGCGCCTCTTTGGCCCTATTAGTTAAAGGTCTGGCCCGCAACGGGGCTTTTAACTTTTTTCCTTTGGCTTTCCCAGATATTATGCGCACTATTATAATCTATTTCTACTAGCTGAAAGGCTGCTTTTCTGGATTCGATCAGTATTTTTTCGTCTTTAATTATATCAGCAAGCTTAAAGTTTGGCAAACCGCTTTGGCGCGTGCCATAGAGGTCGCCCGGCCCCCTGATTTTTAAGTCTATTTCAGCAATTTTAAAGCCATCGGTGGTATCCAGCATGGCCTTGATCCTGGCTTTAGCCTCATCGGTTTTCGGGTTGGCCATTAAAAAGCAATAAGACTTTTCTCTGCCCCGGCCAATTCGGCCCCTTAATTGGTGAAGCTGGGACAAGCCAAACCTTTCCGCGTGCTCAATCAGCATGATCGTGGCATTGGGAATATCAATGCCTACCTCAATAACAGTAGTTGATACCAAGATTTGTATTTTATTTTCCTTAAAATCCCGCATAATAGCGTCTTTTTCAGCCGGCTTCATTTTGCCGTGCATTAAAGCGATTTTAAATTCCGGGAAAATATCCTGTTGCAATTTAGCGGCTGTTTCTTCTGCGGCTTTTAAGTCAATCTTTTCTGATTCTTTAATTAAGGGGCAAACCACAAATACTTGCCTGCCTTGTTTCACTTTATCGCGAATAAACTCATAAGAACTGGCCCGTTTCTTCTCCGGCACAAAAAGAGTTTCTGCCGGCAGCCGGCCTGGCGGCATTTCATTGATTATCGAGCGGTCAAGCTCGCCGTATAAAGTTAAAGATAAAGAGCGGGGAATTGGCGTAGCAGTCATGACCAATACGTCCGGGATTGCCCCCTTGCCCACTAATTTTGCCCGTTGTTCCACGCCAAACCTGTGCTGTTCATCAATAATCACCAAGCCTAATTTATTAAAAACCACATTTCCCTGGATTAACGCATGCGTGCCGATAAACAGGTCCAGCTTGTCCATTTTGCGCTCTTTTTTAGATGTAGCACTTGTCAGCAGATCAATTTTAACTTTTTCCTTTTTAAGCAAATCGCACAATTTGTCATAATGCTGGTTAGCCAATATTTCTGTGGGCGCCATGACGGCAACCTGATAACCATTGCTTAAAGCGTTTAGCGCAGCAATCGCAGCTACTATGGTTTTGCCAGAGCCAACATCCCCCTGCAGGAGCCGGTTCATGGGATAAGGGCTTTGCATATCAGCTAATATTTCGCTGATTACTTTTTGCTGTGATGCGGTCAGGGAAAAAGGCAGGCTTTTGACAAAATAGTCCAACTTGTCCTGTACCGGATTAAAATTAATGCCTTTGGCTTTTTTTAAAGTGCTTTTGCGCAGGCCCAAACCCAGTTGGAACAGAAAAAATTCCTCAAAAACAATCCTGCGCCTGGCTTTGGCGATTAAAATTAAGTCTTGCGGGAAATGCAGCGTATTTATGGCTTCCCGGACATCGATCAATTGATATTCTTTTTTTAGGCCATCAGGCAAAGCATCTTGAATATAGTCCAGATAATTAATCAGTGCTGATTGAATGATCGATCTTATTTTTTTGGGATATAATCCGCTGGTAAGGTTGTAAATCGGCATAAATTTTATGTTCTCACCAGTATCAACTTCAAAATCCCGCACGCTTAACTGTAAAGTCCCGTCAAAATCACTGTGTTCTATTTTGCCGGAAACAATCAGCCTCATTCCCGGGCGGAACATTTGCGCCAGATAAGGCTGGTTAAACCAGACCGCGTTAATTGCCCCTGTCCCATCTGCTATTTTCACTTTTAAGACGGAAAAGCGGTTCCTGATCAATTGGTGGGAAGCTTTTACTACTTCACCTTTAATAATTTCAAAAGCAGAAGGAGTTAAATTGGCAATGCTTTTTAGCTGTGTCCTGTCTTCGTAATCGCGGGGAAAGCAGTAAATCAAATCGAAAATGGTCTCAATATCCAGTTTTTTAAGGGTTTTTGCCAGCTTGGGCCCCACCCCTTTTAAATATTGCACCGGAGTCATCAGTTTTTCGTTTAACATTTGCTGTTTGTCATTTTATCATAATTATGTTATACTTAAAATCATGAGTAAACAATGTTTTTCTTGCGCTAAAAAGCCTAAAGCCGGGAACAATGTTTCCCACAGCAATAAAAAGACCAAACGGGTTTGGAATCCCAACCTGCAAAAGGTTAATATCGTGATAGCGGACAAAAATACCGGCAAGCCTAAAAAGGTAAAAAAATATGTCTGCACTAAATGTTTAAAAGCCGGCAAGGTCGTTAAAGCAGTCTAATCCTTTTTCTCGTGCTTAAACCTCTCGGTAGCAATTTCATCCAGAAATTTAGTTTCAAGGCTAAGCATGATCTTTTTGTATTCGTCAAACTGCTTTTCTTTGTGCTTCTCAATGATTTTTTTGTCTTTCATGGAAGCAATTAATTTTGCTCTTTGTTCTTCCAGCTTTTTACTGGCTTGAATAACTTCTTCAATTTGCTTGTCCAGATCGGTTTTTAGCACTTCCAGGTGGGCTTTGCGGTTCATTACCCTGGAAAAATCAGAGATCGGCCCCTTTTTAAAAACTTTCCTTAAATCATCTTCTTTGGTGGTTTTATCTTTGCGAATATGGTCTTCCCGCTGTTTTTCTTCAATAAGCTTTCTTTGCTTTTCCGCAAATTTTTCCTGCTCTTTTTTTTCCTTGATCTCGCGCACTTTTAGAACAGGCTCCAAATTATACTTAAAGCTTTTTCCGGACTGCTGCTCGGCCATTGTTTAGAAATCCTTTCTAATTAAAAATTCCAATCAGTCTTTTGACAGTATCTTCGAATTTTACTTTTTCAAAAGTGCCTTGTTTTAAATAATTATTAACCTGGTCGATCTTGGAAATAGCATAATCAATTTTTGAATTGCTGCCTTTAACATAGGCACCAATATTAATTAAGTCTTCTGCTTCTGAATAACGGGCCAGCACTTCCCTTAATTTACCCGCGGCTTGCTTCTGTTCATCGGTAACCAGGTTAACCATTAGCCTGGAAACACTATGCGGCACATCAATGGCAGGATAATGGTTGCGTGCTGCTAAGGCCCTGGATAAGACAATGTGTCCGTCAAGGATAGAACGTGAATGGTCGGCAATCGGCTCATTAAAATCATCGCCTTCAACCAAGATAGTGTAAAAAGCCGTAATACTGCCGGCAACTGATGTCCCAGAGCGCTCCATTAGCCTGGGCAAAAGAGCAAAGACCGAAGGAGTATAGCCTTTGGTTGTGGGCGGCTCGCCAGCAGCCAAGCCAATTTCCCTTTGTGCCATGGCAAAGCGGGTAACAGAATCCATCATTAAGATAACTTTTTTGCCCTGGTTCCTAAAATACTCGGCAATAGCAGTACCAACAAAAGCTGCTTTAAGCCGGATTAATGGCGGTTGGTCAGAGGTGGCCACAATTACAACTGATTTTTTTAAGCCTTCTTCTCCCAAAGATTCTTCAATAAAATCCCTTACTTCTCTCCCGCGCTCTCCTACCAGGGTAATGACGTTAATATCAGCTTCAGCATTCCTGGCAATCATACCCATAACCGTGGATTTACCAACACCAGAACCTGCAAAAATACCAATACGCTGGCCCCGGCCAACAGTCAACATTCCGTCAATAGCGCGGATGCCAACCCGCATTATTTCGGTGACCCGCGGCCGCTTTACCGGATCCGGAGGATCAGCATCCAAAGGATATTCTATTTCAGTTAAAACCGGTCCCTTGCCGTCAATCGGCTCACCTAAGCCGCCTAATACCCGGCCTAGGACTTCTTTGCCTACTTTTATTGTTAAAGGTTTGCCAGCAGCCACAACCTGGGCACCGGGGGAAATCCCAGCAGTGGAACCAAGGGGCATTAACAAAACCCGGTTTTCCCTAAAGCCCACCACTTCACCAAAAGCTTCGCGGCTATCTTTTTCAATGCGGATGCTGCAAATGTCGCCAACCGATACTCCGCCAACCTGTGCTTCAATAATCAGACCTACTACCTGCACCACCTTACCAATAACTTTTACCATTTCCGCAGTAGCAACAGCTTTGTTATATTTTTCAAAATCAATTAGCATTTTCTTCTAAAGAGGGGGTATTATCAATAGGGGCGGCTTCTTCTTGCTCGTCTTTTTCCTGCACCTTTTTTAAAGCTTCTTCAACAGCTTTTATTTTAGTTGGGATCCTGGAATCAATAAAGCCCAAGTTGGTTTCAATAACACAACCGCCCGGCTCAATATTATTATCTTCAATAATGGAAAAACTTTTTACTCCGTCCAGCAGGCCGGCTAACCGGTCTTTATAGCGTTTTAAATATTCCGCGTCTTCCCTGTTAACCCGGACAATGATCTGTTCCCTGTCAGACACCCGGGCAATGGCCTCGGCTACAATATTTAAGCAGACATCGCGATGCAGGGAAACTTCAGAGCGGATTATCTGTTCGCTTATTTTCAGAGACAATCTTAATAATTCGCTTTCCGAATCTTTGATTATTTTTTTTCTTTCTTTGATTGCCTGGTTTAAAGTGGCAAAGGCTTCTTCGATTTGCTCGGCAGCTTCTGCCTTGCCCTGCTCCAGGCCTTCTGTTTTTGCGATTTCTTTTAAATGGCTGGCTTCCTGGACAGCCTGATCAATAATTTTTTGCGCTTCTCCTTTGGCTTTTTCCACTTGTTCTCTAGTAGATGGGCCGGCAGGAAAAGCTGGTTTTGGGACTGGCGCAAGCTGCTGCTTGTGTTCTTTTTTCTCAATAACCAATGTCCCTGAATCCTGGACTTGGTCTCTTTTTATAACTGTCATTTAAAATAGTTTGCCTTTGTAATATTCTTTTAAATTAACCGCGATCTTATCTGTAATTGGATTAGGTTTTAAATTAACCATTAATTCTTCAATCAAACTTTTTTCCCTGGGCAAATTAATTAAAGCTTCTTTTTGTTCATCCGGCGGCAGGTTGGAAAGAACAAAAGAGATCATCTGCGGCCGCTCATACATCAGAATCGCATAATTTTTCCTTGGTTTTCTAGGTGCGGAAATTTGGGGGGCGCTGCGGCCCGGCGCTTCCGGCAGGGCCAGATACCCTTGAAATTCGTCTAGAACTTCTGATAAGGCTTCTGGAGATGGTGTGGGCAAATGATTGATCCCCGCCGCAATCAGGTCGGCCAATTCATCCGGCAAATAGCGCAGGATCCGGGCAGAGGTTTCTGCCCCTAAAAGCGACAAGAAGATCGTGGCTTTTTCTCTGCCTGATAAGTTTATCATTCTGTTAACCAGCTCCTTAATAATTCTGCAATCTTCTCCGGATTTTGGTCAGCTAGATTTTTTAGCTGGGAAAGCGCCGGCCGTTTACGCTCTGTCTCTTGTCTGGCTGGCATACTCTGCGGGGCAATGATTGGTTCAGCTATTTTCTGTCGGGCAAACAAATTGGCAATACGTTTCAGCATTGAAGAAATAATAATTAAACCCAAACCAATGGCAAAAGCCCAAAGAGCTATCTTAATCCAGCTAAAAGAAACTTTTATATCTTTTTTCTCCGGCATTTTTGATACTGGTTGGGCCGGAAGCCTTTGCGTTGTTTCCGGAGCAGAAGTGGCTAAGTGAAAAGGAACTTTTTGCAAAAGAATCTTGTCCCCACGGACGCGATTATAGCCCACGGCTGCTGCCACAGATTTATAAGTAGTGTCTTTAAGCTGTTTTGTCAGGTCAACACGATTATCCACTAAAACTATGGCTGTGATCTTTTTTATTTCCAGGTCTTCCACTGTATATTCTTTATCAGCCGGCAGGCCATTGGTATCTGCCTCCACTTTTATGATCACGGCATTGGGAGGATAAAACTGGTTAACAATATCCTGGGCCTTGCCTGCTAAATTGCGCTCTAATTCTTTTTTGGCCTGGACTTTTAAAAGCATTCTTTCTTCCACGCTTGGTGGAAAAGTAATCGCGGCTGCTCCTTGAGTTGCGGTTTCGCTGGCGGGTACTGTAGTTGCTTGTTCCTGGGTTGCAGACGGCTCTGCCACAGACTGAATTTCCTCAATAATAGATTCTCCAACCATTTCTTCGGCCGGAGGCACAAAAACCTTGTTTACTGTTAATATTTTGCCGTTTTGGTCGATCACAGTAACGTTTTCCGGCTGCAGGTTTTCCACACTGCTGGCCACCAGGTGGACAATTCCGTTTACTTTTTCCGGGATCAGCTCTGTTCCAGGCCTGAGGCGAAGCAGTACTGAAGCTGTTACGGGCGCGCTTTCGATCTCGAATAATTTTGTTTCTGGAATAACAATCTGCACCCGGGCATCTTCAACCGCAGTAATAGTGCGAATGTTCCTGGATAATTCACCGGAAATCGCGCGGATCAGCTGGATCCTGCGGTCAAAATCAGTAGCGCCTAATTTTGATTCATCAAAAATTTCCCAGCCCACCACCCCGCCGGCAGGCAGGTTTTTCTCCGCCAAACCCAAACGCGCGTTGGCCGCTTGATCCTTGGGCACGGCAATGGCGCGGCCTTCTTCTTTTATTTCATAAGGGACCTTAAGTTCTTT
>Ga0172375_10007502_pt1 | contig 14924 bp, 13 predicted proteins | sample LakKiv1m_FD_114537 | JGI IMG/M metagenome (GOLD analysis project Ga0172375, IMG submission 114537) | Freshwater microbial communities from Kabuno Bay, South-Kivu, Congo - kab_092012_11.1m | ecosystem: Environmental > Aquatic > Freshwater > Lake | place: Democratic Republic of the Congo... | reverse complement strand
CCCGGGAGCTTTACTGTAATTTGGTATTGAATTTTGGTTTTGAATGCGTAGCGTAGGTGGGAGACTTTGAAGGGCCGATTTCGGTCGGTCTGGAGTCGACGATGAAACACCACTCTTTCGAAATCTTTATCCTAACCCCGAGTAAGATCGGGAGACAGTTCCAGGTGGGCAGTTTAAGTGGGGCACTTGCCTCCTAAAATGTAATGGAGGCGTTTAAAGGTCGGCTAGCTCCGGATGGAAATCGGAGCGATAGTGTAAAGGCACAAGCTGGCTTTACTGCAAGACGTGTATGTCGCGCAGTTGGGAAACCAGAACTTAGTGAACCGACTCTGGTTCGTAGAATCGGAGAAGATCATCAGCCAAAAGCTACCCCGGGGATGAACTCTGAAATAAGAGTTATGTTGTCCAATCTCGCAGCAATGCGAGACAGGTACGGCTTATAACGGTGAACCTGAAGCGGTCTTTCCCATTAAAATGGGTTTTCGACTTCAAGGAATACCGTGGGAAGTTCGAAGGTAATTACAAAAAATTATGACATTGTCTTCAATTCAAAAAGATATTCTGATAGGCACTGTTCTCGGAGATGGCTATCTCCAAAAAACAGGAGAAAAAAATGCTCGATTAAGACTTGAGCATGGTGCCGATCAAAAAGAGTATCTTTTCTGGAAAGTAAAAAATCTCCATCAATTCTTTCAAGGGAAACCAAAATACCTGGAAAGAAAACATCCTATTACAAATAGAACGTATAAGTATTGGCGTCACCAATCGCAATCGACCCCTATACTCGGAAAATTAAGAAGTATTTTTTATCGAGACGGAAGAAAAATTATTCCAGAAAATATTGTTAAATTCTTAACGCCGAGAAGCTTCACAGTGTGGTATATGGATGACGGATATTATTATCCGAGAGATAAATGTTCATATTTGTATGTAGGGAATATCGCCAAAGAAGAAGCGGAATTAATTGTCCGCGCTTTGGAACAAAAATTCGGCCTTATGGCGCGAGTATTATCTAAGAAAAAAGGATTCGCAATTTATTTTTCTCCCAAAGAGACGATTAAATTGAAAATTCTTATAAAAGATTATTTATTAAAACAGTTTAACTATAAAATACCTTTGTAACCCCGTAACGACTTGTCCTATTCTAGGGCAGAGCGAGGGTTTAATCCTCGCTAATACGCCGTCCCCAGTAAATATATTCTACTGGGTGAAGATATAGTCTAATACAAAAGAGTATTGAACAGGCTAGTAGGGCCCGCGAGTCCATATCAACGGCCCTGTTCGGCACCTTAACATATCGGGGTGCTACAGCAGTAATGCTGTATTCCGCTTAAAGCGGGACGAAAAACTGACTTATAACGGTGAAATCCATATGTTAAAGTAGATATATATGGACAATACCGTGGGAAGTTTAACTCAATATCAAAAATCACTAATTAAAAGAAATATTGAAAGAAAATTTAATTCCATCAATGGAATACAAATTGAGTTATAACCCCGTAGAGACTTGCTCAAAATGAGCGGATGGAGACAAAAATTTCCATAATACGTCAGCCCCTAACCTAATCATAAAATGATAGGAAGGGAGAAGATATAGTCCGATCCTCTTTGTAAAAAGAGAAAAATACCGACAGAGCGATGTCGGCTCAACACATCCTGGAGGTGGAGAAGCTTCCAAGGGTTCTGCTGTTCGCAGATTAAAGTGTTTCGTGAGTTGGGTTCAAACCGTCAACCAAAACTTGTTACTGTTAGCAAGTTTGGCGGCTTGTGATAGTAATATCACAAAGAAAAATCGACTCATATCGGTGAAGTCCTAATATACGTTGTTTTTTAACCTGTCGTATGTTAGGATAATATCGAGGGAAGTCAAAGTTTCTTTATCGAATATGTCTATACCCAGAAATAATTGGGCTTATCTTGCTGGATTTTTAGACGGAGACGGGAGCATTTATGTAAGGGTTAAGCCCAATAAATCATATCGTTTTAAATTCCAAATCGCGCCAACGATAGCCTTTTTTCAATCAAGAAAGGAGGCTAAAAAGATTGAAGAAATGCAAAAATATTATAAATTAGGATATTTGCGCAGGAGGAATGACGGTATAATAGAATGGGTTGTAGGAGATGAATTAGGGATTAAATTGTTACTTAATAAATCGATTGCTTTTCTTAGGCTTAAAAAGCCACAAGCCAAATTAATGTTAGAAATTTTAGATAAAAAATCTAAAATTAAAAACAAGAAAGACTTTATTTTTTTGGCAAATAAGATAGGACGCTTTAGAGAATTAAATTATTCTAAAAAGCGGAAAAAGAGAAATTTTGACCCCGTAGAGACTTATCCCGTTTAGAGGGATGGATGGAAATTTAATTTCCATAATACGTCGATCTTCCTAAAAAGGAAGGTGGTATAGTCCATGCCACTGGTAACAGTGGGGAAATTACGAAAATTCGTAAAGAACATGCGTGAGACAGGTTGGTCTCTATCTACCGCAAGCGTAGATTTTTGAGGGGAATCTGGGATAGTACGAGAGGACCTCCCGGAACTAACCTCTGGTTTACCAGTTGTTCCGCCAAGGAGCATTGCTGGGTAGCTATCGTTAGGAACTGATAAGCGCTGAAAGCATCTAAGCGCGAAACAGCCCCCAAGATTAGAAATCATAGATTCCTCAGAGATGATGAGGTTGATAGGCTGCAGGTGTAAGCCCGGTAACGGGTTTAGCCGAGCAGTACTAATAAATCATACTTTATTTTTGGCTAGCAATTAATATCCATTTATATATCCTTTTAAGAATCGTTTTTAAAAGGGCGTTTTGGTGGCGGTATTACTGGCATTGTTCCACCTGTTCCCATTTCGAACACAGAAGTGAAATATGCCAAGGCCGATGATATTGGGTCTTCCCGAGAAAGTAGGTAGCCGCCGCCAAAGCGCCTTTTAGTTTTGGCGAAAAAAAGATACAATGGATTCAGAATTATGAAGCTGAGTTCCCGATCAAAATTCGGTATTATTATAGCCGTATTGATTATTCTTTTGGTGGTTTTTAATTTAACAGGTTTCTCAAAATCAATCAGAAGCCTGTTTTTTTCGATTTCCTGGCCGATTCAGAAAAGCTTTTGGGGGATAGGGGACAGCATCTCCAATTTTTTCGGGTCAATCTCGGAAGGGGAAAGAGTATGGCTGGAAAACGAGGAACTCAAATTAAAGATTCAGGAATTAACCGCGGAGAACGTCGCTCTTTCAAACCTGAAAGAAGAGAATGAATCTTTGAGAGGGGCCTTGGACCTCGGTCTGAAAAAAGAGTTTGAATTGTCTTTTGCCGAGATTATTTCAAAAGACGTTTCCCAGGACTTTATCTTGATCGATAAGGGCTCAAAAGACGGCATTGAAAAAGGAATGCCGGTCATAACTTGGCAAAAGGCCTTAGTGGGAAGGGTTTATGAGGTCTATAACGGATTTTCCAAGGTTATTCTCATTTCCAGCAAGGAAAGCTCTTTTGACGCTCAGATTTCCGGGCAGGACATATCGGGAGTGGTTAAAGGAAAGGGGAACCTTTCTTTGTATCTTGATTTTGTTCCGAAAGAAGAGGAAGTTAAGAAAGACGACATAGTGGTGACAACTTCTCTGGGAGAGCTTTTCCCTTCGGGGATTCTGGTGGGAAAAATCAGCGATATCAAAAAAAGCGATTTAGAGCCGTTTCAGGAGGATAATATCTCTCCCGCCTTTGATTTAAAAGAAACTAGGGACGTTTTCGTCATTACCAATTATCTTAAATAAATGAGGAAATTTCTGTTTTTGTTTTTAGTTCTATATATTCTCTGTCTGCTCCAAACGAGCTTTTTAGTTTATTTCTCGATAAAAGGGTTTATCCTTAATTTGGTTTTAGTCGCGGTTATTTTAATAAATATTTTTGAAAGCCCGCGGGACATGACCGGCATATTTCTTGCAGGCTTTGGAGGGTTGTTTCTGGATATTTTTTCAGAAAGATTTTTGGGATTTTGGATCGCGGCGTTATTGTTGACCGCTATTTTATTGAAATTCGTTTTAAGAGAATATGTTAGATTTCCAGCCGCAAAAAGGGCTTAAAAAACGACGGGTGAATAACGGTTTCAAAGGAGAGATCGAGCCGCACGAGATTCTTTTGGATAAATTGGCCAAAAGAAAGGAAGAGGAGTTTGATATTTCGGAGAAGAAGCTAGAGGTTCCTTTATCAAGGATAGTTCTCCGAGGATTCATGATTTTTTGTTTTCTCACAATCTTCGCTCTTTTCGCTAAGACCTTCCAGCTTCAGGTCATCGAAGGAAAGGAGTGGGCACAGTTAGCCCGCGAAAATAAATTCATCGTCAAAAAAATTCAAGCCGAAAGAGGGGTTATTTACGACCAGAATATGAAACAGCTGGTTTATAACGAGCCTAGTTTTAATTTAATCTGCGAAAAAGACAATCTTCCTCAATCCGAAACGGAGAGGAAAGATATTCTAGACGAAGTCGCTAGAATTTTAGGCATTAAAACAAGCGAATTGGAAGCCAGGATAGAAGAAGGAAGTATTATCTCGGAAAATTTGGAGCATCAGGCTTTGATTACTTTGGAAACGAAAATTACGGAGTTCCCCGGCTTTAAGATAGAGAAGACTTCAGTCAGGAATTATGCGGAGGGAGAAGTTTTTTCCCACGTTTTGGGATATATGGCAAAGATAAAACCCGAAGAACTGGCCAGTTTTGAAGAGTCCTATTCCATAAACGATTACGTCGGCAGGGACGGGGTTGAAAAAACCTACGAAAGCGTTTTAAGAACCAGCCCGGGAGAGTTGAGGATAGAAAGAGACGTTTCGGGTAACGTGATTTCAAAAGAGGTCGTAGGATTGCCCGACTCGGGAAAGAGCCTGGTTTTATGGCTTGATGCGGACCTCCAGAAAAAAGTTGAAGAGCAATTGAGTATAATGGTTCAATCTCTGGGGAACAAAAAAGCGGCAGCCGTTGCTTTGGATCCGAAAACCGGAGGGGTTTTGTCTATGGTTTCTATTCCCGGTTTTGACAACAATTTGTTTCAAAAGGGTTCTGACTCCAAGGATTTGGAAGATTTATTCAAGGATTCAAGCAAGCCTCTTTTTAACAGGGCCATAGCCGGAACATATGCCGTCGGCTCAACGATAAAGCCTTTGATCTCTTCTGCCGTTTTGGAGGAAAATATAATTTCGCCTCAAAAGAAGATAAACTGCGAAGGTCGCATAGTCATTCCTAATATCTACAACCCCGAAGAGAGCACCGTAAAGCTTGACTGGACGACGCACGGCTTGACCGATTTGAGAAAAGCCATTGCCGAATCCTGCGACGTTTATTTCTATACGGTCGGAGGGGGATTTGGCAGTCAAAACGGATTGGGTCCGACCAAAATCAAGGACTATTTGGAACTTTTCGGCTGGGACGAAAAAACAGGAATTGATCTTCCCGGGGAAAGCCAGGGTTCCATACCTGACAAAGAGTGGAAAAGAGAGGTTTTAAACGAGCCGTGGTGGGACGGGGACACTTATAACCTTGCCATAGGCCAGGGATATTTGAAAACAACCCCGATAGAGGTTGCCGCCAGTTTCGCGGCAATAGCCAATGGCGGGAAACTTTTGGAACCGAGAGTGGTGAAAGAAGTCGTCAACGACAAAAAGGAAGTGGTTGAAGAAATTAAATCCGAAGTTATCCGCGAAAATTTCATTGATCCGCAGTATCTTCAAATAGTGAGAGAGGGGATGAGGGAGGCGGTAACCGGGATAGGGGCGCCCCAAGCTTCTTCCATTACTCTGAATTCTTTGCCGGTGTCGTCTGCCGCCAAAACAGGGACAGCTGAATTGGGAAATGACCGCTATAACAACTGGGTTACTGTTTTTGCCCCTTATGACGATCCTAAGATTGTTTTAACTATAGTGGTAGAAAACGTAAAAGGGGTGAAAGCTGCAGCTTTGCCTGTGGCTAAGGAGATATTGAACTGGTATTTCAGCGAATAATCTTTTTGACCAATATCCAAAAATTAACTAAAATAATTGTATGGCGACAATTGACGAAGTAAGAACCTGGCTTCGCCAGAACCTTGTTTCAAATATTTATGTATGAAAATAATTGATGAAATAAAAAAAGTCAGGCTTCAGAAGTTGGAGGCTATTCAAAAAGCCGGTTTTCAGGTTTATCCTTCAAAAACCAAGAGGACCCATAAGATAGCCGAAGCTTTGGGTGGTTTCTCTAAATTATCAAAATTAGAAAAAGAGGTGGTTTTGGTTGGGAGAATCAAATCTCAGAGAGGACACGGCGGAATTATTTTTTGCAATATTGAAGATGGAACCGGCAGAATCCAGGTTTTTTTCAAAAAAGACAGAATGGGAGAGAAGCGGTACAAGTTTTTTATTGATAATTTTGATATCGGAGATTTTATTGAAGCAAGAGGCATTCTGTTTGAAACCAAAACAAAGGAAAAGACGATTAAAGTATCCGATTTTAAAATGCTGGCTAAATCTCTGCTTCCCTTGCCTGAAAAATGGCATGGTTTAACCGACATTGAAGATAGATTCAGGAAGAGATATCTGGATTTGGTTTTTAATCCTGAAGTGAAAAAGAATTTTAAGCTTCGTTCCAGGATTATCAGCGAGATCAGAAATTTTTTGGAGGATGAAGGATTTTTAGAGGTGGAGACTCCTGTTCTGCAACCTATTTACGGAGGAGCTAAGGCTAAACCATTTAAGACTCATTTGAATGCTTTGGATATCGACCTATACCTTAGGATTTCGCCTGAGCTTTATTTGAAAAGGCTTTTAGTCGGAGGGTTTGAGAAGGTTTACGAGATAGGCAGATGTTTCAGGAACGAGGGCATGGATAAAGCCCATAATCCCGATTTCACAATGCTGGAGTTTTACTGGGCCTATGCTGATTACAAGGATTTGATGAAACTGACCGAAAAAATGATCGGAGGATTGGTAAAGAGTATTTTCGGTAAGTCATATATTGAATATGAGGGGAAGAGAATTAATTTTAAGACTCCCTGGCCCAGATTGGAATTTGAGCAGGTTCTTAAAAAAGAAACTGGGATTAACCTGGGGGAAATAAATGAAGAGGCTTTGGAAAAAAAGGCCAAAGAACTGGGGATTGAAGTTAAAAAAGGAGAAGATAAAGCCGGAATAGCGGACGAAATTTACAAAAAATACTGTTTGCCCAAGATTTTGCAGCCCACTTTCGTCACAAACCATCCTCTGGGGGCCGCGGCTTTGGCCAAGAGATTGGAAGATAGTCCCAATAAGCTGGCAAGGTTCCAGTTAATAATCAGCGGCTGGGAAATAGTCAACGCTTTTTCCGAGTTAAACGATCCTTTAGAACAGAAAAAGAGATTTGAAGAGCAGGAAAATTCTTTCAAACAGGGACTCGAAGAAGCTCAGAGAATGGATAAAGACTTTATTGAGGCTTTAGAGTATGGTATGCCTCCGGCTGCAGGATTTGGTTTGGGAATAGACAGATTAGTATCTTTATTAACCAATTCACATAGTTTAAGGGAAGTAATATTATTTCCCACCATGAAACCTAAATAAAAATATGCTTGATATAAAATTTATTCGTGAAAATCCGGAAAAGGTCAAAGAGGGCTGTAAAAAAAAGCAGGTCAAAGTTGATATATCCCGTCTCTTAGATATTGATAAAAAAAGAAGGGAGTCTTTGCAGGCTTTAGAGGATATGAGGGCGAAAAAGAACAAAGCCTCAAAGGAAATCGCTGCGGCCAAAAACGACAAGGACAAAAGGAAGATAATTCTGGGAATGAAGGAGCTGGATAAAAACAGCGACAGATTAAACAGCGATTTGAGCGCTTTGGAAGACGAATTCAGAGACCTGATGTCGCAGATACCCAATATTCCTTTTGATGATGTTCCTGTCGGGAAGGATGACAAGGAAAATGTTGTTTTAAGAGAAGTGGGGGAAAAGCCCAGGTTTGATTTTAAAAGCAAGGATTATTTAGAGATAGCAAAAAATCTTGATTTGATTGATACAGAGCGCGCGGCTAAAACCTCCGGGACGAGGTTCGGGTTTATAAAAAAAGAGGCGGCCTTGCTTGAATTCGCTTTGATAAATTTTACCTTTGAAAATTTGGTAAAAGAGGGATTCGATCCCATTTTACCTCCGGTAATGCTTAAGGAAGAGATGGCTCGCGGAACAGGATATTTTGAGGCCGCTGACAAGGAAGAGGCATATTTCTTACCGGATGACAATCTCTATCTGGTCGGGACTTCAGAGCAGTCTTTGCTGGCCATGCATTCCGATGAAATTTTAGAAGGAAAAGAGTTATCAAAAAGATATGTCGGGTTTTCAACCTGCTTCAGAAGGGAAGCTGGAGCTTACGGTAAAGACACCAAAGGTATTTTGAGAGTCCATCAGTTTGATAAAATTGAGATGGTTATATTTTCTAATCCGGAAGACTCCGAAAAGGAACACGAATTTTTGTTAAAACAGGAAGAAAAAATGATGCAGGCCCTGAAAATTCCTTACAGAGTGGTTAAAATATGCACTGGAGATTTAGGAAGACCGGCTGCAGCCAAATATGATATTGAGGCCTGGATACCTAGCGAAAACATTTATCGGGAAACCCATTCCACTTCAAATTGTACCGATTTTCAGGCAAGAAGATTGAATATCCGTTACAGGGATAAGACTGGGAAACTGAATTTTACCCATACCTTAAACGGTACCGCTTTTGCTATTGGCAGGACTTTGATAGCTATTATTGAAAATTACCAGCAGAAAGACGGCTCTATAAAAGTTCCTGAAGTCTTGCAGAAATATATTGGATTCAAGGAGATCAAAAGATAATGAAGGAAGAAAAGGTTTCCATTAACGATCTGGAAGCAAACTACAAAATTGCAGGAGAGGGTCCTGCTGTTTTGATATTACACGGCTGGGGAGGATCTTCCGATTCCTGGGTGAAAGTTCAAGAAATACTGTCTAAAAAAGGTTTTAAAGTGGTGGTTCCTGATTTACCTGGCTTTGGAAAGAGCGTTACTCCCAAGGAGCCTTGGCGTGTTTCTGACTATGTGGACTGGGTTAATTTTTTTACTAATTGTTTGAATCTCAGTGATTTTTATCTGATAGCTCATTCTTTCGGCGGCCAGGTGGCGGCAAAGTTCACGGTTTTGCATCCGGAAAAAGTGAGAAAGATAGTTTTTTGCGCCTCAGCCGCCATAAGGCCGAAACCCGGATTAAAGACCAGGGTTATTTATTCTTTGGCTAAAATCGGGAATGCTGTTTTCTCTCCAAAATACATGGTCAGGCTGAAGGATGCGGCCAGAAATTTCTTCTATATCCTTTTGAGACACAGGGATTACGAAAAGGCAAACGGTACTATGAAAGAGACCATTAAAAATGTTTTGAAAGAAGATTTGCTGTCCGAGCTTCCCGAGATTAAGAAAGAGACTTTAATCGTTTGGGGAGAAGCCGACAAAATGGTGCCCTTGAAACACGCCCTTATATACAAGGAAAAGATTGAAAATTCCAGGATGGAAGTTTTTCCGAAGATAGGGCACAGTCCTCATCTGGAAATCCCGGAAAAATTGGCAGAAGTCTTGATTAAATTTTTTAAATCTTAATTTATGCTTCCAACTTTGGCTTTCTTATGGTTTTTAAGGACGACTAAGGCAGTTTTGTTTTGGGTTTATCTTTGGCAGCTGAAAGAATACCACATAGGCAGATTTTTAGATCATTTTAGGACCCAGAAAGGAAAGAGCCTGTTTTTTAATTTTTCTAACATATTAAAAATCATCCTTTTTGTTTACTTTTTAGCCCTTCCGCTTTTGTTCTTTTTCGTCGTTTTTCTTATATATATCGCCGAGGCCGCAAAGACCTTGTTGGATTTGTTCCGAAAAAGAATAAAGAAGCCGGTTATCACCAAAAAGACCGTTTTTTTGGTTTTTTTCGGCATATTAGTCGAGCTGTTCTCTCTTTTGTTGATATCTTTGAATACAAAAGACGTTTATTGGTTTGTTTTTTGGCTTTTGCTTTTTGACGTTTTGTGTCCTTTAATAACTTCTTTGGTCGTTCTTTTATTGCAGCCTTTGGCGGTTTTAGGCAGAAACAGGCTTATTCAAAAAGCCAGGTCGAAAAGAGAGAGTTTCAAGAATTTGCTTGTCATAGGAATTACCGGAAGCTACGGAAAAACTTCGACCAAAGAGTTTTTATATTCCATTCTGTCTTCAAAATTCAGGGTTTTAAAAACGTCCGAGCATCAGAACTCTGAAGTAGGCATTTCCCAGTGCATTTTGGACAATTTAAAGTCAGAACACGAGATTTTCATCGTCGAAATGGGAGCTTACAACAGGGGCGGGATAAAGCTCCTTTGCTCAATAGTCGAGCCTAAGACAGGGGTTTTGACCGGCATTAACGAGCAACATATGGCGACCTTCGGGTCTCAGGAAAATATTATTAAAGGAAAGTATGAGCTAATTGAGAGCCTGCCTAAAGATGAGGTGGCTTTTTTTAACGCCAAGAACAAACATTGCCTGGAGCTGTATGAGAAAACCAAGATTAAGAAATTCCTGTATGGAGATGCTCCTAAGTTTATGGGAGAGGAGAATATTCTGGGGGCTATGGCTGTGGCCAAAGAATTAGGAATGACGGAAGAAGAGATCTCCCGCGCTCTTGATAAAATTGAGAATAAATTTCCCGGGATACAGATGAAAAAGGGGATTAGCGGGTTAAATATAATTGACGCCACTTATTCAGCCAATCCCGATGGAGTTATTTCTAATTTAGATTATTTAAAGAGTTTTCCAGGCCGTAAGGTGATTGTTATGCCTTGCTTGATTGAATTAGGAAAATCATCAAAAGAGGTGCACAGGCGCATAGGAGTAAAGATTGGAGAAGTTTGTGATCTGGCCATAATTACCACGAAGGATAGTTTGAAGGAGATAAAAGAAGGTGCTGGTTCAAAAGTTTTATTTATGGAAAATCCGAGGGAGATATTTGAAAAAATTAAGTCTTTTTGTAAAGAAGAGGATGTCATACTTTTAGAAAGCAGAGTGCACAATAGTTTGGAAAGTACACAAAAATTAATTAAGATGCTGGAAAAATAAAAACGGCGCCTTGCTTATAAAGCGCCTAGGGCTTACTTTTTTCGTGCCATTTCAACTCTCTGATAGCCTTACGCAATTCGTCCAAATCCACTCTGATAGAAATAGTGCCGTCAACGACAGCCAGTCTGCTTATTTCAATCTTAACAAGTTTTTTTTCGAAATAGCGGTCTGGCTCGAGAAATACTTCTGTTATGGGATCATAGAATACGGGTACTTTAGACCTCTTCTTGCCCATAGCACCTCCTGTCTTATTAAAAAACCGTGATTAAAATATAATATGCGGAGAAAAATTAGTCAAGCATTAAGACCGATATCAATATCTTTGTCGCCTAATATCGAAAAAGACGATGTTTCTTTGGCTTGGAGACTGATTTTTAGGTTTTCTTCATGGAAAAGAGGAAAAGATGTGGCAGAATTGGAGGAAGAGTTTAGAAAATATCTCGGTGTAAAATATGCCGTTTCTTTCAACAGCGGCAGATCTTCCTTAATGGCTATTTTGGAGTCTCTGGGGCTTGAGGAAGGAAGCGAGGTTTTACTTCAGGCTTTTACCTGTAACGCGGCGTCCAATCCTGCGATTTGGCTGGGCTTAAAACCGGTTTACGTAGATTGCGATGAGGAAACTTTTAATATTGATGTCGAGGATTTAAAAAGAAAGATAACCCCAAAAAGCAGGGTTTTGATAGTTCAGCATACTTTCGGTTTGCCGGCGGATATGAACAAGGTTTTGGAGTTTTGCAGGCAGAATAATTTGATATTAATTGAGGACTGCGCCCATTCTTTAGGGGCCGAATATATGGGAAAAAGAGTCGGCACTTTCGGCAAAGCTTCTTTTTTCAGTTTTTCCCGCGATAAAGTAATTTCTTCTGTTTACGGCGGAATGGCTGTCACTAATGACGACGTTTTGGCCGAAAAGATAAAGAAATATCAGGAAAAGATAGGTCACCCTTCTTATTTTTGGATTAAGCAGCAGCTATTGCACCCGGTTTTAATGGACCGTGTTATTCTCCCGACATATAAGTTTTTCGGGAAATATATTTTGATTTTGTTCCAGTGGCTTCATATTTTTTCAAAGGCGGTTCACTGGAAAGAGAAAAGGGGAATGAGACCGGGATATTTCCCGAAACGGCTTCCGCAAGCCCTCGCGGTTTTGGCCTTGAATCAATTCAGGAAATTGGAAAGATTTAACAACCACCGTAAAGAAATAGCTGAATTTTATCGCGAAGAACTGAAAAATACTTCTTTTGAATTGCCTTTAGAAGAGAATCAGATTTATCTCAGATTTGCGGTAAAGCATCAGAAAGCCCACGAGATTATTGATAAGGCTTGGCAAAGTAATCTTTTAATAGGGGATTGGTACACAAACCCGGTCGCTCCTTATGATACAAGGTTGGATAGATTGCAGTATAAGTTGGGCAGTTGTCCTACCGCCGAAAAATTAGCAAAAATAACCTTCAATTTGCCTACCCATATAAACATTTCAAAAGACGAGGCTAAAAAATTGGTAGATTTCATAATTTCCTGCGAAACAGGAAAGTATGTTAAATCTCGTTTATCATAAAAAAATGGAAATAAGGGAAATTACAAACAAATCGGCCTGGGAAGAGTTTTTGGCTAAATGTAAGGAAAAGACTTTTCTGCAGTCTTGGAATTGGGGGGAATTTCAGGAAAAAATGGGGAATAAAATATGGAGGATAGGCGTTTATGAAAACGAAAACTTATTAGGCGTTGCCTTGATATCAAAGATAAAAGCGAGGAGGGGGACTTTTCTTTTGATCCAGCACGGGCCTGTTCTGGCTTTTAATAAGAAAGACACTCTTGAATTTTTTGTTGGTGAGCTTAAAAAAATTGGAAAAAAAGAAAAAGCTAGCTTTATAAGGATAAGCCCCTTATGGGAGAAAAACGAGGAAAATCAGAATACTTTTAAGAACCTTGGCTTCAGAGAATCTCCAATGCACGCTAACGCTTATGAAGCGAGCTGGAAATTGGATATTACTCTTCCAGAAGAAGAGCTGCTCTCTAATATGCGGAAAACCACCCGTTATTTGATCCGCCAAGCCCAGAAGAATACTAATGTTGTTATAGAGAAGAGCAATAACCTGGATAATTTGAAAATTTATCAGGAGCTTAACGAGAAAGTCGCTAAAAGGCAGGATTTCGTGCCTTTTTCATACGAATATATTAAGAATGAATTTGAGGTTTTTTCAAAGGATAACCAGTGTTTATGGTTTTTTGGCAAATATGAGGGAGAAATAGCGGCAGCAGCCTTGGTTGTTTTTTGGTCAGGAATTGGGTTTTACCACCAGGCAGCTTCTGATTACAGATATGCAAAGTTTTCCATCCCTTATTTGATTCAATGGGAAGCGATAAGAGAAGCAAAAAGTAGAGGTTTTTCTTTGTATGATTTCTGGGGATTTGTTGATCCTCAGAAAAATCATAAGCACCCTTGGGCCGGTCCGACCTTGTTTAAGATGGGATATGGTGGCAAAGCTTATGAATATATAAAGACTCAGGATTTGCCTCTTTCTAAAAAATACTGGTTAACCTATATTTTTGAAAAGGTTCGAAAAGCAAAAAGAGGTTTATGAAGAAACACAGACAATACAAAAGTCCGTACAAAATTAAAAAGAAAAAGCCGATTTACAAGAATCGATTTTTTTGGCTTGGGATTTTATTTTTAATCTTTTTTTCTTCAATTTTTTATTTGTTATTCTTTTTCGAGTTTTTCCAGGTAAAGAATATTAATATTGAAGGTCAGAATAAAGTTTCAGCAGATAGCATAAAACTTTTGGCCGAAAGTAAACTAGACAGCAAGGTATTATTTCTCAATACAAAAAGCATATTTTTAGTTAGGTCAGGGGAGATAAAAGAGCAGATTTTAAGCGATTTTCCTCAGGTAGCCAAGGCCGAAGTCAGGCGGGAGCTGCCAGACATCATAGACATTAAGATATCAGAGAGGGTGGGCCAAGCTGTCTGGTGCCGGGAAGAAAGATGTTTTGCCTTGGATAATGAAGGAATTATTTTTGAAGAGATTTTTGATACAGCTACGGATACTTTTAGAGTAAAGGGAGGATCAGGGGACAGACCCGATTTGAAGCTGGGGGACAAGATAACCGACAAAGATAAATTAAGCCAGGTGCTTTATCTGGAGTCCAAATTAAGAGATAAAATAAAGATTTCTCTTGCTGAGATTAATATGGTTTCTGATGAGAGATTGAATGCCAAAACCTTAGCAGGCTGGGAAGTCTATTTTGACCCTGGAGAGGATTTGAATTGGCAGATGGATAAACTTTACGCTGTTTTAGATAAAGAGATTCCTTCCGAGAAAAGAGACGAGTTGGAATATATTGAGCTTAGGTTCGGGAATCTGGCTTCCTATAAATACAGATAAGCTATTGTATGTAAAAGACGAAGATCGAATTGCCTATTACTTTTATCGGTTGGTAATTATCCAACCAAAGGTAATGTCCGACCGATTTATTAAATCCTTTAATCGGCATTCCTCGTCCTCCCTGGAGCAAAGTCGCTGAAACCGCAAGATAGTTTCCTTTAGGGAATTCGGCTTCATAATTCGTGCTTGACCAAAGCACGTATTTTTCTTTCAGATAATATGCCGGGTCTCCTCCGCCGAAATAGTTAACATAAATTTTATCAATTTTATTTTCATTCACCCAGGTTGTAAGCCTTTTTAAATCCTGCCCCCAGTCAAGATTGGAATCAACCACATAAAGGTAGCCGTTTTTTGGTCCTCCAATAATTTCATTAAAGTAAGTCAGAAGATTAGGATATGTAGAAATTACCGAAACAGCCTGGCATAAAATCAGGATCGCTAAAAGGCCGTATTTTAAT
>Ga0172375_10007499_pt1 | contig 14927 bp, 14 predicted proteins | sample LakKiv1m_FD_114537 | JGI IMG/M metagenome (GOLD analysis project Ga0172375, IMG submission 114537) | Freshwater microbial communities from Kabuno Bay, South-Kivu, Congo - kab_092012_11.1m | ecosystem: Environmental > Aquatic > Freshwater > Lake | place: Democratic Republic of the Congo... | reverse complement strand
GGAAAAGTACTTTAGTTGACAATACTTCTGCGGGTGCAATTGATTATGAAATTTTCGTTAAGCTAACAACCGCAAACACTGCACCGGCAAATGATAAAGCAGCTTACGTTTATATCTGTCCTTATTATTATGATGGTTCGACAGGTTATTATGCTGATGGTGGAACAGGGACACTCCCGACAAGTGCTGATGCTGCTTATACAATAGCAAGTCCAAATGATTTAGTTTTAGGTAAAGTTCTTTCTTACACAACTCAACAAATGGTTATGCAGGGTTCTTTCATGTTAAGTAGTATTTTCGGGAACTCAATGCCAGATGGTTTTTTAGTGATAGTAGTAAATTACAGTAGAGCAGCTTTGAGTACAGGTTGTATAGTAGATGTAACATCAATTACATTAAGTGTAGTATGATAATTCAACCAGATAATGGACGATTAGAAACATATTTGCCATTATTGGACAATTTTAATGATTGTTCCGGTTATGGATTTCATGGAACAAATTATAATGTATTATTAAAATCTGGTAGTAATTATAAATGTGGTTTGTTCAATGGTTCTTCAAGTTATATAATTTTGAATAATTCTTCGGCTGTGAATTTAGGCAATATAAATTTTTCCTTGTGTATATGGTTTTTTGCATTCACAACAAGTGGTTCTCCTGAGTTAATATCAAAATCAGATGTAACTTGGAGCTATCCTGGAAAACAATTTTTTATTAATGCCAATGGAAAATTACAATATGATGTTTTCAATCAAGGTTCGGTAGCCTGTTCTACTCTTATTCAAAACAATAGGTGGTATCACGCTACGATTACTTATGATCTTAATACAAGATTATACAATATATATCTTAATGGTAAGTTGGACGGTCGGATGGTTTTATCGAATACAGCAGATAATGCCGGTTTTTGCCTTAAACTTGGCAGGCGTGGGTTAGGGGAAGGTTTATATTGGAATGGTTATTGGAGAGATTTCAGATATTATAAAAGAACTTTAACGGAAGAAGAAGCGCAGAGACTTTATAACCGGATACAATTAACAAACAGAAACAGATTTTTAAACAGTATAGCAGCAAGTAAAATCAAAAAAGCAAATGGATTATTGTTTGCCAGTCTGAAAAAAGAAAATGGTCTGGCAGAGGCAAGTATAAAAAAAGCGGATGGATTGAATAATGTATAAAATCAAACAATATGAAACTACAACCGGTAAAATACTTTTAGGGAAAGTCCTAGAGGAACTTATTGATTTCGATAAGTTCTCTTACGAGTATGATCGGAAAAATAAAACTATGCTTGGCAAAATCCTATTTCATCTTAATGCTTTGAAACGCAGACGGCATTTCTTTGTAAATTCTCGTTGGGAAATTAATTCCGGTTATTATTCAACTTGTGGCTGGGCAGCAGGACAATGGAATAATGTGCTTTTCGGGAAGGAAGTTCTTAGAGGCGATAAATCAATTGCAACAACAAATAATTGGAAATTTCGGGCACAAGCCAAAGGAATTTACTTAGTATCATCAGCGATAACGATTGCGGCTGATAGCATACAGAACGCTTACCTTGGGATATTCAAGAACGGAACTATATGGAGCCGTGCTAAAATCATTCAAAGCAGGATTTACGATTTCAATGATTTACCGCCTGTCTGGTTATACCACACGACAGTTGATTTGAACACGGGGGTAGACCAAGTCTTTCTCAATATCGGCGATGAAATCGAAATAAAGGTTTACTATGTAAGCGCTGTAACAGGCGGCGGAATATCCAATATTGTAGGTAATGTAAATGTTGCTTGGGTAGGTACAGCAGAAGGCATTATTAATTCACCATCGGATAATTGGTAAGAGGGATAATATGAGTTACAATCAAACAGTAGAAACAGCAATTATAGGAAGGGACATAAGACGAATAGTTAAGGACCTTCTTGGCATTAAGATTACCGGAGCGATAACCGCAGGTCAGATATTAGTTTCTTATGGACAGACTCCGGGTGCGGCTGCCGATACCACAAACGGCGGGATATTGTTAGACGCTGTAACGAGAGAGAACGGTGGGAGTTCTGAAATAATCGAAGCACTTGTTCGGGAACTGATAACGACTTCCGGTACTCTTCAAAAAGCTGCAATGGATATTTACATCTTCGACAGTTACGCTCTAACCGGAGCCTCAGGAGATGCCTTCGATTTTGGAACAACTATCGTAAAAAATCTCATGCAAGTTATAAGTATTGCAGAAGCCGATTGGGAGACTCTGGACGGGAATGCACTTAATGCAATTGCTAAAGTAGCTTTATCGGGAAAAAACTTAATAACTGGAAGTGATACGGTAATGATGTACGCTGTTGCGATTATGAGAAGTACAACTAAATCATTCACTACGAATCACGCTTTACAACTCGAATTACGGATCAAACGAGACTAAAAAACGTAAGTTAATTTAAATAAATTTTTCATAAAAACATAGGAGGCTATCATGGCTGAACCATGGACAGACACTAAATCTTATATAACCGGGGACGGTCAGTTTCTCCGATTATTAACAGCATTAACCTTTGATTCAACGGTAACGACCAAGATTACCGGATTAGGCACGACAAAAATTGACTTGCTTGCGACGGTATCGGCGGCAACTCCAACTTATGCAGGAGCGGCATCAACCGATACGAAGTATTTCGAGACCAAGTTGTCAACCGGCAACATCCTGCGAGTGCAAGATAACACCATTACGATGGAAGGAGCAACCGGTTACAAGGCAACGAGTGACGGTAAAACAGTTGACGGTATTGACGTTACAGCGACAATGGGAATAACAAATTATTCCGCACTTCTTACATTGTTCAGAGCAGGAACACCAATTGCAGCAGCCCGGGCAATCGGCTTTAAGGCAGATGATGGGACATGCGTAGGTTATGAGCACATAATCGGGAAAATCACCGAATTCTCAGCAGCGCCGAAAGAAGGTTTGATGGAAGTGAAATTCAAAATATCGGCAGGGAAAACCTATACAGCCGATACGGGAGTCACTTATTCCGCTTACAATACCCAGATGACCGGTTCATCGAACAAAATAACACCTGTCGGGATGGGTGAACTAACAATAACAGACTTGACAGCAGACAATTTCACCTCGCTACTTACCGGAGCCATCGTACAGACGACTTAAGGTATGCAATAACGATTAAACGGGTGCATAATAATGCCGGGGAAATCTGGGGGTCTCCGGCATTGCACTCCTCCAGGATTTATTAACATAACGAGGTGAACAATTTGAAAACAGCATTATTTGCGACATGTTACATAGGCAAGCCCGAACAAATTGAACGTTATCGGCACTGGCTAAAATTTTATTCTGAAAGAACCGGCAAGTTAGGCGTTCAAAGAATAATCTTAGTTGACGACGGTTCACGAATGGATTATTTGTCGAAATTAGGGCTGCCGATAATAAAAATTGAGGAGCACAAAAACGGGAGTTTTCCTGAACTCACAGAACCCGCATATATTTTTAGGTTCCCTGATAACTTAGGGAGACCTGAAACAACAATTATACCAGGATGGTGGAGGAGCTTTTCCTTCATGTCGATTTTTGCATTGCATTACGGGCTTGATAAATTAATTCATATCGAAAGCGACGCTTATATATTAAGCGACAAGATGCTTAAATATATGAAAGAAGAAACGGATAACTGGAAATCATTTTATTGTTTCTATTACCAATACCCGGAATCTGCAATCCAAATTATCCCAAAAATCAGCATAAAGAACTGGTTCAACATTCAACCAAACAAAAATAATTTCGAGTTAATATTCAAGCAATTTTTTCTTCCCGCCAATAAATTTTGGTATAAAGACAATATTGGCAACGCTCAATATATTCCTGAATACTGCTTGCCGTTCGATGAAATAATTAAGGATTTCAAAGGAGACAGATACGGTGAAGACTGGTGCAAGGAAATACCGGAGGATATTGAATATATCGTAAACATATCAGATGTATCGTTAAACGGGGCGATACACAGACAACTCGAAACGAAATATCAAAAAATTCAAGAATTAATCAAATTAAAACCCGACAACAAACCAAAATCCGCATTCCATTCAGGAGCGATGGAAGACATCGTATATTCTATTCCGACCATGAGGGAATTAGGAGTAAAAACTGTAAATCTTAATCCGGCTAAATGGTGGGGAGCTTTTAATTTTGACAAATCCCAAGCTGAATTTATCAGTAAATTATTGGAATCCGAAGGTTTTGATTGTCATATTATAAAACCTGAAGAGATAGTTAATTCAGATTATTGTATGGATAAATTCAGATATTCATATCAGGATTTGCAGTTCGAGCATCTTGTAATCTCAATCGGCAATGCTCATGGGCTGGAAATCAATCCGGCAACAAAATGGCTAACTTCATCAGGGAAGAAATCAAAGGATGTATTGCTCAGCCACACTTCACGTTATCACGGAGTATTTTTTGATTGGTTCGCAATTATTCAGGCATTAAAGAAAATGAATGCGACAGTGGGCTTTTTAGGTAGCAAATCCGATTATGAACTATTCATCAAAGAGAATCCGAAAGCAGGCGGGTACGTTGAGTACCTTGAATGCAAAGATGCTGCAGAAATGAAAGACTTCATAGCGGGATGTAAATTGTTCATCGGGAATCAATCCCTTCCATACTCGATTGCAGAGGGTTTGAAAGTGCCGAGGATACAAGAAACTTGCGAATGGGCAAGCAATTGCCTGCCGGAAGGCAAAAACGGGACATCAGTTATAAGTTATACCGACTTAATGAATGCAATAGGCAGAATATCAACAATAATCAGAGGTAAATAATGACAGAACTTCCATTTATGGCACAAGAGTCGAAAGAATTCCAGATGCTTTTGGAGGCAATGGCGGGCAGTAAATTAATTTTGGAAATCGGCACATGCAGGGATGGTACATTATACAGATTTATGCGGGAGGCAGACGACAAAGCAATATTCATTTCAATAGATATGCCCGGCGGTAAATATGGAGGTGAGTTAGGGCAGCCGGATGAAACAGAAATGCAGAGCTGGAAGAGACCCGGTCAAACTTTACATATAATCAGAGAGGACAGTCATGCAGACCAGACTTTAAAGAAAGTCAAGGCACTTTTGAAGAAAAGGAAATTCGATTTTGCCCTTATTGACGGAGACCATACATACGAAGGCGTAAAGAAAGACTTTGAGATGTACGGACCGTTAGTTAAGGGCATGGTAGCATTCCACGACATTTGTCATCATCCAAACTTCCCCGATGTTGGGGTTGAAAAATTCTGGAATGAATTAGAAGGCGAAAAAATAGAAATAATTAACGACCCTAACCAAGGCTGGGCAGGGATTGGAGTGATAATTAATAATTAATAATTAATAATTAATAATTAAAGATAAAAGGATAAGAGAAGATGCCGGCTTACGGGACATACATGAGTGAATCGCAATATATTGAGGATGGGTACGGGCTTGTAACCGAACGTGTTGTCGTTGCCTCAACTTATTCGGATTTGTTTATGAATAAAGTGAGTTACTTAGCATCACAGCCGTTTGTTGACATTTTGAGAATCGGCTCATCGAAGAAAGACATATCCCTTGAAAACGGGAGTTATGCAGAGGACGAGCTAAGTATTAAAATGAAGCAAGCCGAAATAAGTAATACTTGGGAAAATCTTTGCTATGAGCTTGTTTTGCAGGCTCAGGATGTTGCATATCCTCTTTATATCGGTTATTTTATCCAACCTGACGATACATCTTTAAGCACATTAGTAAATTCGGCAGAATTTATAGGGATTATTCAGCCGGAATTCAAAGCAAAAGAAATCGTTTGGCGGAACAGGACAGAATTTGACCCGGACACAAACCCACTTTACGAATGGGAATTTAAAGCGAAAAGTTTCGATTTGGGTTCATTCGACGGAGACTCCTTTGAAAGTTTATTGAATGATGTTTTTGCAGATACCACATGGAGAAGCAATAACATATCAGATAGATTAGGGTATTGCGATTTAGGAGGCGGAAAAGTAACGAAATTTGCGAATCTCGTGAACCTCAACACAATGAATACGAAAATCAATGCGGTAATGGCCGCGAGAATGTCGGCAAGTATCGGGTCTACTTTCAGCATAATAGTTGATGAGTGTACACTTGACGAAAAGTTCAGTCCGGCAAGATGGATGAATTCTTATACATCGATGGTAGAAAAGAGTTACTGGGACGATGTGGGTACTGTTATGCCAAGTGTGCTACACGGGGTGACAAGATTTATCGGTTTTAATAATCTCAATTATAGAATAAATGAGAATGACGCAAAAACATTAAAATTGGGAGAGGCTCAGCCCGATATTGATTCACCATTCCTAAGCTCATTTATGTATTTCCCTTTGGATATACATACCGGTACGGCAGAAGATGGCAGCCCGCAGAAAACTAAAACAAATTCATTTGTCGAGAAAGAGGGGATAACGTTTGCAGAATATTATATAGGTTTGGCGGCTTCATTCGGTTTGTTTGTTAGATTTTATTACACGACAGCAACCGAGTTGCATATCAAGTTTATAGCAAGAGCGACTTTAGAGCAAATACCCTGCTTTATCCCCGATGCTACTGAATCTGATTTAACGACAAATTCAGTTAAAACCAAGAAAGACGTTAAAAAAGTTTATGCAAATGCAAATAAATGGTGTGGGGAAGGTAATGGAGTTTACAGGTTAAATGTTGAGGATGTTTCATCGTGGAACCAATCATCAAGATATAATATTTATGATGATTTCGAAGACCCAAGTCCAAAAAATGAAGGAGATAAAATATTTTTATCAATTTCACCAAATGTACGTTTACAAACTCTGGCTGATGCTGAGGATATACCAATTTATGCTGGTGATGAAAAAATAAAAGTCAAATGGGCGAAAATTCCCCATAATGCAGCTATATATCATCCCTCAGGTACAAGGCGGGATTCAACAAAAAATCCTGATGCAATTTGGAACTCAATAGGATTACATACAGCAATTTATGTAAAAATTGTTGGCATTGAGGAAAATATACAAACTGATGGGATAACCGATTATTATGTGAATTACGGATTGGACGGGGATTATATATGGTCACCAGTAGCAGCAGGTCATTATAAATTTCAAAATACAGATAAAACCGTTTATAAACAGGCTGATTATGTTAATGCTATCCGGGGGCTTGATGAAAAATCATATATTACCGAGAAAAATTTGACGATACCTTATTTATGCAGATTCCGAAAACTTGAGAACGGGACAGATACAGACGACGATAATGGAAGAGGTCGCTGGCAAAATATGGCTTTAGGTGTTGGAGTTACATTAAATTCTGTCAATTACATTGTGGTCGGTATCGAAAGGAATCCTGAACAAAAAAACACAAAAATAAGACTTTGGAATACTTCTAATTTCGCTTTTTCAGACGCCTCTGGTTTGAGTGCATTAGAAATAATCGGCAATTCATCAAATCCCTCCTCATTGATTGCTACTTCAGAACAAAATTATGGAATTGCATTTGGGAATTTAGAAAAATATCAAATAGTAATAAAAAATTCAGACGGGACATATTCCAAAGCCCTGCCGATAAATACACATGCGGGGAAATACGCTGGAATTGCAATGAATGATGCACTTAACGGGGAACCTGTATTTATCATTAAAGCAGGTGAATCGTTTGATAATCCTGACTGGAATTTTACAACAAGAGTACCGCTTTATTTAAGATATAATGTTTCAAACCCGGGCAACATTTCATCGGATATATTAACCGCAGCGAATGCGAATGAGGATGTGGTTCTCTTAATTGGTTATGGAGAAGGGAGTTTCGTCCAGACAATAGATTTTACGAACATTAACAATCAATTGGTTTTTATATGATTTACTTAAAATATAGTACATGGAACGACACAACGAAGGTTTTTGACGATTCGGCTGAGGCAAGTTTTAGCGAGATACAATTCACCGAAGTTCCGTCGGCTCAAAGGTCATTATCGGCAACATTAAGAGGCAGACGTGTAAGCCATTTGCTTTATTCGTCAAAAATTTGGACGCTCACCATATCATGCGACGAGCTTGCTGACACGAGCAAGTTTGCAACGTTAGTGAGTTTATTTAAAGCCGGAAATGGAAAATTTTCAACCAATTCAAACGCAGGAACCAGATGGGGAGGATCGGATACGACTATGAAAACTTTTACTGTGGAGTCCGATAAAATGCCGATTGAGCTAATTGAAGGACACAAAGGACTGCCCGAAGTAACATTTGAATTATTCCAGAAGGGGGCTGATTAATGGCATCAGTTACAGTTGACAACGCTACCAAATGGCATATAATGCCTATTAATTACTGCGTAATAAGCTCATCCGGCGGGTATGACACTTATGCGAATCTTGAAGAGGGTTCGACTTTCAAATTAGCTGCATTAACCAGAATGACAGACAGAGGCGGACCGCGAGTTGTTGCGTATAAAGCAGAGATAACAATGATAGTTTTGCAGAATGATTATCCGAACTGGCTTGACGGTATTAAAAATTTGAGCAATTACGACCCGACTGATTTTGATTTGGTGATGAAGCCATCAACGTTAATCGCACAGGAACAAGGTAAGCAGCTTTGGTTCTCGATGGATACAAAGCAAGGACAGACAGCACCATTGGTAAAATCCTGGAGTTCAACCTTTGAAATTGAGGACACCAAGGAAAGCCCGAGAATGAAAATTACAATAACAGGCATATTCTCAACAGACATATTAACAAAATGCGATATTTTTACATTAACTTAACAAAGAATTAAGCACCCATGAAAGACACCCAAACACCCGAAGAGCAGGCGAAATACGAAGAAATGCTAAAAGCAAAAGCAGCCGAATTAAAGCCGGTCAAATATGAATTTGAATGCGAAAACGGAACATTCGTTTATTCATTCGATGAAATGAGTGCGGACAGGATTCTGCAAGCTCAGAGACTATTCAGAATAGACATGGAGTTACTGAACAATTTACCATCGCTCCCGTCGGAATTGCAAATTGCTACTGAAAGGCAGACGCAAAGACATGCATATGCGGCGATGCTAATGAAAAAAACAGCACACGGATTTGAGAAATACGAACCGGCAACAGCATCGGGCTTTGACGCATTAGCGAGCATCAAAGGTAAAGATTTCGAAAAACTAAAGGAGTGCCAGCAGGATTTTTTCTCAAATTCGGGGTTATCCTCCGAATACTCCAGTATGAAATCGCAAAGCATGATAAAAAGCGTGCTAAAAATGTTCAAGGAATTCAAGCCGGAACAGATAATGGCGATGCTGCCGCTAATCGAAGGCAGTATGAGTACAGAAGCCGTGATGCAATCCGCCATGAGTTCTATGAACACGGACGACATAACCAAGAACTTAGAGAACCCTTCAATTGGGCAATAGTATGGCTTGCCTGCGACAACGACCCGATGAAAAGGAAAGAAATACTTAGTTTGCCGATAATGGAGTTCATTGAAACCGTCAGATGGAAATTAAGCATAGAAATATGAGATAAAAACGATAATAAAATTAATTGGAGCCCCCAAGAATTCAATTTTTCTTGGGGGCTTTTTATTAAAGGAGATAGAAGATGTCAGAATTAACATTAAAGCTACAATTACAGCCCGGAATCGAGCAGGGGCAATTGCAAGCCGTTGTTTCTCAAATCAAATCAGGATTAGGAGACCTTGGCAAACAAATGACCGTTATTTCGCCGGAGGGTTTGCTTAATCCGTTAAAAGCTGCGTCGGGTCAAGCAGCGTCGGCAGGGCATTCAGCGGGACAGGGCTTCTCGAATGCTTTTACCTCGAAATTGGGAGGCATTAAAAACCAGGTCGGAGGGATGTTCGGTCAATTAGGCGGTATGCTAAGGGGCGGCTCATTAGGCGGGGCAATAGACGGAATCGGCGGCTCGATTATGGGGGTTATCGGGAAGATGGGACCGTGGGGTGCTGCGATTGGAGGAGTTGCTGCTGCTTTTGGTGCATTGTATGCTAAAGGTAAAGCAATTGACGACATCCGAGATTCTTTTGAATTGATGTTTGCGGGAAAAGGGATAACTGGCAACGCTGTAATTGCAGAAGTTGACAGAGTTATGTCTTCAGTCAGCAAACTTAATTATGCTTTAGACTTTCCAAAAGAGCAGTTAAGAGATTTGTTCAAAGTCGCTATTACAGCAGGCAAATCGGGTGAGGCTGCGGAGGTCTTTGTAAAGCAGGGTTTAGCCGTTGAGAAAATGACAAATGGCTTTGTCGGCGCTCAGGAAGTAATGAAACTGCTGAATAAAGGAATGGCTAACCCGGAGAATGAGGCGATATTCAACAGGCTCGCAGCCAAAGCTCCCGAACTTGCATTCGGATTAAAAAGTGCGGCAAATGAGACCGATAGAATGAATTTCTTAATGAGCAAGACCGGTCCGGTATTAGACAAATTGGTGGAACAGGCGAAAAGCCCGGAAACGGCTTTTGAAAGATTAGGTAAGGCTTGGGATTCCATATTTGGGGCGGCAGCCGGTGAAACTTTTAATCTTGGTAATGAACTCATGGCGCCTATTGGGGATTTTGCCGATTGGGTTATGGATAATATGAAGACTATTAAAGCAGTTATCAAGGAAACTTTCAAATGGATTGGGGTTGTTTGGGAATTAGTCTTAGCTAATTTTAAAATTGGCTTTGAAGCAATTAAATTTTTCTTCATGTCAATTTATGGGACAGCAGAATTTATTTTCAACAAGTTATCTGGGATTATCACTCCGGTTGTTAATGCTTTCAAATCACTTTTCGGTTTGGAGAAACAAGGCACGGGATTTTTCACAAAGATATCCGATTCAATTAAACAAGCCGGGAGCGTTACTAATTGGCTAAGGGGACAAATAGCCGGGTTTACAAGCATGTTCGCTACTTTTATAAATTTAATTTCTGAATCATGGACACGACTGAAAAGTTTAGATATTGGAGGAGCCGCCGGCGTCTGGGCTAATGCAGGCAAACGCCTTTCGGAAGGATTCACCAAAGGATACAATGAAAAAGTTGATGCTCTGAAAGAAGAGCAGGCAAAAAAAGAACTTGATGCCGAAAAGGATAAGCAACATAAAATAGACATGGGTAAAAAGAAAGCAGGAGATAAGTCGGCAGATAATGAAAAGGACAGGCTTGCGAAACTCAATGGAGAATTATTGAAAATGCAGAATGATTTGGAGGAACAGAAATTTCTCCTTTCAAATAAAGGTATTGATGACAACATTAAGAAGGAATTAGCCGCTCTTGAATTTAAAAATAAAAAAGAAATTGATGCTATTGTAGAACAAGAGAAAAAAATTCAGGATGAAAAAAAGAAAAGAGGAACATCGGCTGCCGAGATTAAGGTCATGGAAAATGAACTAAAAGTATTAGATGAAAAACGCAAAATTGCAGAACAAATTTTTCAGGCAGATAAGCAGGGAATATTAGATAAGGGACTTGAAGAAGAGCGGGTAAAAAGAGATGAGCAGAATAAATTTGAATATGACCAGAATAAACGGTTACAGGATGATTTGTTTAAGCTCATGGAAGACCGGCAGAAAAAAGAAGAAGATTTATTAAATAAAAAAATCGAACTCCAAAAGAAATTTTTCGATATTCTGAATAATCTTTTCCAGCAGCAAGCAACAAAAGAAATTGACGGAATAAGAGATAAAGAGCTGAAAAAACTTGATGCGGAATTCGGCAAGACTCAGGATGTTGACCCGAAAGAAGCAGCATATAACCGCAAAAAAGAAGAGATTGAGAAACAGCATCAATCACGAATAACAGCTATACAAGCAACAGCTCAAGGGTCTCAGTTTGAATTGCAAAGGAAAAAAGATTTAGAACTTTTGGAGCAAAAGAAAAAAGCCTCCGCAGAACAATTAGCCGCAATGGAAAAACAAAATTCCATTGACCCAAAGGCATATTTTGAGCAATTAAAAATATTTGAGGATTTAAACGTTCAAGTTGCCGAAAAAAGCAATATCATTCAACAAACTTTAGGTGGTATGCAAGACAATATTGCCGAGATGACCGGGAATTTATTTTCTGGGAACGTTGACGGAATGAAACAATCGGCTTCTAAATTGTTTTCAAATATTGCCGGAGTAATAAAAAGAATGCTTGCGACTGCTGTCGCCGAACAAGTGTTATCTACTTTGAGTGTTTCAGGTCCTTATGCCTGGCTTGCAACTCCAATTATTTATGGAGCGATTTATGCCGCTCTTTCTGCATTAGTTGACCCGATATTAAATTCAATCACGTCATTCTCGACAGGTGGAAGAATTGACGAACCAACGTTAGCCTTAATCGGTGACGCATCGTCTTCGAGAGCCGGGAGTAATACGGAATGGATTTTCAGAGACGACCAACTGAAATTATTTATCAAACTTGCAGTTGCGGAAGCCTTGACGGGATATCAAAAAGAAACCGTGGCACCGGCATATTTGTCTCTGTCAATGACGCCTTTAATCGAAGGATTCAAGGAATTAAGAAAGGTTGTGGCTGATTACACTCTATCGAAACAGCAAATGAGTTCGCTTTCCCAGTCATTGGATAAATTTAACTCTGCGGCTGAATTATTCAGGATTTATGAGCCCGAATCAATAATGGACGGAGCGGAGTTAAGAAGTTTCATGCAGGAAACACTCGCACATCAGGGACGGCTTGAAACAAAGCTCGACTTAATCTTAGATGCAATAGGACAGAATAAAGACGTTTATCTGGACGGCAGGAAAGTTACTGACGAAGTAAACCGTACAAATTTCGCAACAAGTTCTCGGATTAGGAGCCCATTTAATTAACCTTAAAAATCCGGTGAGAACATATTGAGAAAAACCTACTGAGTATTAAGCACTTTTAAGGCATTTTTAACAAATTTCATTAAACTTTTCAAAAATAAAAAATCCCCGTAACGTAGTATTAACGGGGGTTTTTGCTTGAGCCACTTATCGGACTCGAACCAATGACCTGCTGATTACAAATCATTTTTACGTGGTTATAACTCATTGATTTATAAGGACGTTTGAAAATCAGTGAGAATATATTGAGAAAAACCCTATTTCTACTTGACTTTTTCCAGGACTTTTTTGAGTCTGTTTGAGTCTCGAAATGTATAATGTTCGTTTGTTATTCTCATGCTTGAATGACGCATCAAATATTGAGCATCTTCGGGTGAACAGCCGGCTTCTAAGAGTCTGTTGCGGAACACAATACGGAATTCCTGATAACCACGACCTTCCATCTCAATATTAAGGTCTTTGCAAGCGTTTTTTAGGTGACGGATTAAACGGCTTTCAGTTGAATATTTCCACTTGAAAACTTTGCCTGTTTGTTCCCTACCGATACTCAATAAAACATCATAAGCTTTTTGACTAATCGGGCGTGGTTCGGGTCGTTTGGAACGCTTATTTTTCCAGATAATGACAGGGAATTGAATTTGCAACCAATCGAGAGTAAGACAATCAATTATTCTCGCTCCGGTCAAAGTCATAAATTCGAGCATTAAACTTAGTTCAGGATTCCGCCCCCTTAAATAATTGACGATTAAACTAATTTCATCTTCAGTCCAAATTTTAACAATAATATCCGGTTTTTTGACCATATAATCTGCCTTTAAATCAATTTTCGGCAACCAATTCCTTTTATTGCAATAATTGAGGAAGATACCGAACTGATTGATATAAGTAAACTTAGTCATTTGAGAATGTTTTGAATATCTTAAATAATTGATTACAGCATTCCTGATTTCAGACTCATTAATAATATCAACTTTGCCTGCTATTGCATTGAAAGCATCTTTATAGCATCGGATTGTTTTATCCAGACGATTAACAAGTGAATGTTTGAACTCATCGAAAGCCTCTGTTAAATCCGGGATAATGTCAATACCACCGTCAACTCCATAATGCTTTTCATAGAGAGCAACAAGAAGCCTTTCCGCTTGAATGCGACCGGCTTTATTATCTGAAAGCCCGGTAGCATGACGAACCCCGAAAATATGAATATAAAGCCTGCCACGGTCAGCGTAGATACTACCCGGATATGTCCGACGACGGGTCATAGCCGCAATGATAATGTCAAATTTAAACCATTTGAATTAATATTCGGCATCAAGGAAATCCCAAAATGTCGGTTAATGATAGCCTGTCTTTTGGATTCAATCTTATTGTTATATTCTCTCGTTTCAACAACTCCCAAAAACATTGAAACAATTTGAATCCCTGCAATCGCATAAAGCATAGAAGAATTATTTTGATAATCTTGATTTTGTACCGAGTAAATTGCAAAGCATATCCCAGAGGACACAAGAGGAACAACCCCCCAGATGTTCTCATTATACAATAATCCTCCACCGGGAATAATCGAACCATAGATAAAAGCTACTGCAAAAGAATTATTATCAGGTATTTCCGACAATTCCATAAGAGATGCACGGATATTTAGATTTTGACGTAATTCTAATGTATCATATCTTGTCTGAGCAGATAAAGAAAACGCAAAAGCAAACATGAGCAATATTAACCATTTCATTTTGCACCTATTCTATTTTTGAAACAATACCGTCGTGAATTTGAATCCTTTTATCTTTTTGGAAAAGATAAACTACAATATAAACAATTGCAGGAAGAGCGAAAAATAATATTGAAAGAATAAAAAGCCACCAAAGAAATTTTTTCTTTTTCACTAAGACACAAACCGTATCCGACTGGCTTTCGATTTTGTAATCTTGGCTCAAATAGCTTTGAACCATCATCATTTGGTTATCCATAAAAATCACCTTTTAGAAGAATGAAAAAAAATTAACCTAAATTTATTGACGCTTTGAAGACGCCAAGTATTATTAAATTATCATCAATCTCTTTAACTATCGGCGGGATG
>Ga0172375_10007495_pt1 | contig 14931 bp, 16 predicted proteins | sample LakKiv1m_FD_114537 | JGI IMG/M metagenome (GOLD analysis project Ga0172375, IMG submission 114537) | Freshwater microbial communities from Kabuno Bay, South-Kivu, Congo - kab_092012_11.1m | ecosystem: Environmental > Aquatic > Freshwater > Lake | place: Democratic Republic of the Congo... | reverse complement strand
TTGCCGTGCTGATCGTAGTCGACTAACAGCTCGCGCTCGACCAACCGGTTGACCGCGTTGCGCACCGTGTTTGGTGTGCCGGTCAGCTCGCTGTCCAGCACCCGCTCGACGATGCGCCAGACGCGGCCCAGGCCTTCGATCGCCAGCAGACGCAAGACCTCGCGCTGGATGGCGGACTCGACGGTGATCTTCTGCGCCGGCAGCACCAGCGAAGCCGCGGCCGGCCGGCGGGCCACGCCGACACGGCGGGCGGGCGCCTGCGCCAGTTCGTGCTCCAACGCATCCATCCGCTTGGCCGTTTCCTGCTGCTCGCGCTCGAGTTTGGCGCGCTGCAACCGAACTGCCGCCAGTTCGCCTTCCAGCGCGTCGGTGAGTTCATCCAGCTCATCAGCCCAGCGCCAGGCCCGCTCCAGATCCGCCAGCAGGCTGGCCGCGATGCCGACCAGCACCTTGCCGGCGTAGGGCCGGACGGCCGGCTTCATCGTGCGGTGGAACCGCCCCACCAGGTCATCCCGCCACGCGCGCCAGACGGACCGCCGACTCCGGTCACACCGGCTCCGGCTGGCGGCAAGCCTGCTCACGGTGTCGGCCAACGTTTCGAGTTCCCGCGTGGTCACTGCCGATGATTTGCCCAAAGCGAACCTCCATGCTATTCTCCAACTCACTGATTGCGGGAGAGCGTGCGAGCTACGCTTGCGTACCCTGCAGACGTACCCGTGCCGGCGCCAGGCATACCCGTCCTGAAAGGCTCATCGGCCTGCCGACGCGTGGGGTGACCGCAACTGTGCCAGGCCAGGCCCCATCACTCCGGTGGGGCTTGGTCGCGTCTGCACTCCGTCTTTCATTCACCACCCCAGTGATCAGCCAGAAGGAGAAGGTCAGGGATTCGCGGCGATGAATGGAGGCGCAACTGCCTTCGTGGCCGGGCAGCGATCTCCACACACGCGATCTGCCGCGCACTCAAAACGCCCTCACAATCAAGAGGGTGAGGGTCCTGGCGGCCGATTGGTGGGCGGCGCACGGCCATTTGTGGGTTTGCGGCGGTGCGGCAATAATTGGCTGCCGATTACCAGGCCCGATAATTGACATCTGAAAACCCCGCGCAGGTTCCGCTCATGATTGGCTCCAACCGGGCTTCACCGGCGGCTCTGGCGGCGCCGAACCGCCCCACGACCAGCTCGCCCACATCTCGGGCAACCTGGCCGCTGGCTCCGGCAGCGATTCGACACCCCAAGCCTCCCCACTCTGGCTGGCCGTCTGGGGTGTGGCGAGCTGAGCCTCCGACTCCGCCACGCGCTGGCGTGCCGCGACCAGGTCACGGCTCAGCTCCTCGACCTGGCGGCGCGCGTCCACCAGCCTGGTGGCAAGCTCGCTGTTCCTTTGCCTTTCAGCGCGCAGCTCCGCCTGCAAAGCAGAGGCGTCGGCCTGAGCAGACGGCTGGGCTGTCAACACCAGCCAGGTCTCGTACCCCAGCAGTACCCCCGCCGGTTGGCGGCGGCGCAGTGCAATGACCACCGGTTCCCCGGTCTGGCGCGCCAGATCCAAGGTGCTGTGAAAATGGGCCAGCAAAGCGCGCACGGTGACGATCATTGGTTGACTTGCTTCGTTCATACATGCCTCGTCGGTGAGATTCGGCTGATGTTCAAACACAGGTTGGTGACGTTCATACGTTCTCAGATAGCCCTCCATCACGGGGGCGATGTTCATGCATCTCACCGTTAGCCCGATCCGCCAGATAGAGCAGCGGCCGCCACAGCCGCCGACCCAGCCCCGGATCGCCGCTCACCACCTTGAGGTGATGAACATCCAGGTACTCGGACAAGCAATCGAGTGGGATGCGTACGGTCTGTCCGACGCGCGGTGCCGGCAGGGCGGCGACTTTGCTCTCGACACCCGGCTTGTTGCTGGCGGTAGCAGGCGGCGCTGGCGCAGGATGCGCTGACGGCTGCGGCGCAAGCTGCCATCTCAGCCCCTGACGCCGTCGGCGCCCCTGGGGCTGGCCCGGCAGCTTGCGCCGCGACCTGAAAACGGGACAGTGCTCGCTATCGTAATAGTCGTACGCGCGGAACGCGATCGATCCTGCGCCAAGGGCAGGTCATGAACATAGAGAGGACTCCGAGAGTTCTGATAGTGCGCTATCAGAAGAATAGGGCCGCATGACCTGACCAGACGCGTCCAGAGCTTACCCATTTGGCAGCGCTGTGGCATAATCTAGCCGCGACTGGCTTAGTCGAGACTATCTTGCGGCATCAAGACGCAATGGTGTCTGATGCAACCATGCGCAAGTTCGCTTTCCCGTGGGGGCAAAATGAGCGAATACCAGTACTACGAATGGCAGACGATCGACCGCGCCTTGGCCGCTGCGGAACAGGCCGCGGTGGGCAAGCTGTCCAGCCACATTGACGTCACCTCGACGCGCGCCTGGGTGGAGTATCAGTGGAGCGGATTCAAGCACGATCCCCGGCAGGTGTTGGCGCGCTATTTCGACGCGCTCCTCTACTACGCCAACTGGGGCAGCCAGCGGCTGGCGTTCCGCTTCCCCAAGGGGCTGCTCGATGAACGGGTGCTGCAGCCATATCTGTGGGAGTATTGCTCTGAGTTGGAGCCTGCCGGCGACACCCTGATCCTGGACATCTCCTTCCCTGACGAGGATGGCGGCCACTGGTTCGAAGGCGAAGCGCGACTCTCCGTGCTGGCGCCGCTGCGCGACGACATCTTGAACGGCGACCATCGTGCGCTCTATCTGGCCTGGCTGCTGGCCGCCGCGGCCAACGATATTGATGAGGAGTTGGAGCCGCCGGTCCCACCGGGACTCAAGGATCTGTCGGCGCCGTTGGCGGAATTCGTGAGTTTCTTCCAATTGGATCCGTTCCTGGTGCAGGCGGCCGCCGCGGCTAGCGAGCCGCTCCGTGCCGAGCCGACGCTCGCGCTGGAGGCGCTCATCGCTCGCCTGCCGCGCTCTGAGTGCGACGCCTTCCTGCGCCGGTTAGCCGCAGGGGAGCCACTGCTGGCGCTCAAATTCAACCGGCGCTTGCAGGAGTTGGCCGGGCCACCAGCCAGGCCCCAAACAGCCGCGACGCGGCGCACCTGGGCCGAATTGTGCGAGACCGCTGAGCGGCTGCGCCAGGCGGAGGCACGTCGCCAGCAAGCCGAGGCTGAGGCCAAGCGGATCAGAGACTTGCAGGATTTTTCGCCCCGCGCCCCGCAGGCCTGGCGCGATGTCGCAGCGTTGATCGAGGAAAAGAAGGCGCGGCCTTACGATGAGGCGGTCGCGCTGTTGGTCAAGCCGCGCGACCTGGCCGTCTTCCAGGATCGGCTGCCGGAATTCGAGACCAGGCTGGCAGCCCTGCAGGAACACTACACCAACCGACCGGCCCTCCAGGAGCGGTTACGTAAAGCCAGGTTGGTTTGAACGGGCATATTGTGCAGGTATACAATTTGACATCTGTAACTCACCGATGTAAGATCGAAGTCGGAATTACGGCCATATTCGGAGAAACCGATGTCCTTGCGCAGTCACATCCCAAGCCTTTGCATGAAACCGCAGACAGTTAACCTGTCCGTGGATAATGATGCGCGCGGCTCCGCGGCGACGGAGGGACCAAAGCGGGTTTGACGCTTCTCCCTTTGCAGTTGCCAGCGGGCCGCCGACTCAGGCGGCCTTTCTGTTTAACCACCATTCGGGCAAAATCTCGGCCCGAATAGTGGCCTGAGCATGGACGACGTAGCTCAATCGGTAGAGCGCCAATGCCTTCGCCGGCACTTGCCCGTCGCCGGGCCGATGGTCGAGGGTTACCGACTGCTAATCGTGGATGTTGCGGGTTCGAGTCCCGCCGTCGTCCCAAAAAATATCATGGCGATGTAGTTCAACCGGTAGAACCCCGGACGATCCGCCGACCTGCAACGGCCGGCAGAGCAGGTCGGCAGCGTTCGGTGATGCAGGTTCAACTCCTGCCGTCGCTCGTAGCGATCGAACGGGCCGGAGTGGGTGGGTTATCCGCCAAAATCACCGGTGAGCCAGGAAACTCACAGCATCGGCGCCAGCCGATGTTCCCACCTGCAGCTTTGTCCGTTCGGTCGTCGAAACAGTGACATGGCGACGTGGTTCAGCGGCAGAACGCTGGGCTATCCTGGACGATCTCTTGCCCGGCAACCAGGCGGTTGCCCCGAGACCGGGTCGGCAATCCAGGGTTATCAGGGACCCAGAGACCGCAGGTTCGATTCCTGCCGTCACCACCTGGAACTGCTGGGCGGGCCGGCGCAGGTGGGTTACCTGGTCAGATCGAGCCAATACCTCGAGAGCGAGTTCGAGCCTCGCACCATTGCAGCTTCGGCCGCGATGTCATCCCATCTGCAACACTTGTCCGCTCAGCTTATCCCGAAAGGAGGGGACCATGACGAACTACCTGAAGACCATCTACAACCGCCGGCAGACGCTGCAGAGCCTGCCGATCCCCGGCGCGAGCCAGGTCCCCAACAGCGCCGGTGGCTACACCTGGCCCGTGGACGACTGGGTCCGGCTGGATCGTTTTCTGATCCTGGGGAGCGAAGGCGGCAGCTACTATGTCACGGAGCAGGCGCTGAGCCGCGAGAACGCCGAAGCCGTGGCGCGTTGCATTGCAGCCGATGGCCCGCGCACAGTGGCGCGCATCGTCGAGATCAGCGACAGCGGCCGCGCCGCGAAGAACGACCCGGCGCTGCTGGCGCTAGCCATGGCCGCCAGCCTGGGCGATGAGACAACGCGCCGCGCGGCTTTCGCGGCTTTGCCGAAGGTGGCGCGCATCGGCACGCACCTCTTCCACTTCGCTGAGTACCTGCAGGGTTTGCGCGGCTGGGGTCGCGGCGCCCGGCGCGCCATCGCGGCCTGGTATCAGGAGCTGCCAGCGGGCAAGCTGGTCTACCAGGCAATCAAGTACCAGAACCGCGACGGGTGGGGACATCGCGACCTGCTGCGCCTGGCGCACCCAGTCGCAACCGATGAGACGCAGAACGCGGTCTTCCACTGGATGACCCAGGGCTGGCCGGGCATCGGCGACGAGACCCATCCGGATGAGGCGCTGCGCACCATCTGGGCGTTTGAACGCGCGAAGCGGGCGCAGTCCGCGGCCGAGGTCGCTGGCCTGATCCGAGCGTATCGGCTGCCACGCGAGGCGATCCCGACGCAGTGGCTGAACGACCACGCGGTATGGGCGGCGCTGCTGGAGGAGATGCCGTTGACCGCCACCATCCGCAACCTGGCGACCATGACGCGCGTCGGCCTTCTGGCGCCCATGTCCGAGGCGGCCGACCAAGTCGCGGCGGCGTTGGCCAACGGCACGCGGCTGCGGGCGGCGCGCGTGCATCCGATTGCGCTTTTGGCGGCGCTGACTACCTATCAGGTGGGTCACGGTGCGCGCGGCCAAGGGGAGTGGCAGCCGGTGAGCCAGGTCGTAGACGCGCTGAACGAAGCGTTCTACCGGGCGTTCGGCAACGTGACACCGACCGGCCGCCGGATCGTGTTGGCGCTGGACGTGTCCGGCTCGATGGCGAGCGGCATGGTCGCCGGCGTGCCAGGGCTGACCCCGCGCGTCGGCAGCGCGGCGATGGCCCTGGTGACGGCGGCCACGGAGCCGCAGCACACCATCGTGGCGTTCACGAAAGGCAACTATGGAACGCGGTACGGGGGGAGCGGTATCTCGCCGCTGGCCGTCTCGCCCCGCCAACGACTGGACGACGTGGTACGGGCGGTGTCGAACCTGCCGTTCGGCGGCACCGACTGCGCGCTGCCGATGCTGTGGGCGCTGGACACCGGGATTGCAGCCGACGCGTTCGTGATCTACACCGACAGCGAGACATGGGCAGGCGAGATCCACCCGGCCCAGGCGCTGCGGCAGTATCGTGAGCGCACCGGCATTCCGGCCCGCCTGATCGTCGTGGGGATGATCTCCAACGGCTTCTCCATCGCCGATCCGAACGACGCCGGCATGTTGGACGTCGTCGGCTTTGACACCGCCGCACCGGAACTGATCACCTGCTTCGTGCGCGGGGAGATCTGATCGGGGTATCCACACAGGTTAGGGCAATCGCGCTATAAGGCAATTGCCCTGACCCCTTGAAGATTACCATTTCAGGAGACAATCTTAGAAATTACCATTTCGAGCGGTAATTTCCACTGGCAAGTATGTCCTTATCCACCAATCGGTGGATGAACAGTCCGATGAGCTCTTCCAGCGCGAAACTACCGGTGGGCATCTGGACGCGACCGCCGGCCGCTGCCTGTTTGCGTATCTCCTTGTGTATGCCGCCCTCCGGTGTCCACTCGAACTGCGGCGCATAGAGGCAGTAGCCGTACTCGTCGCTCTGCAAGTAGATGTCGTACCAGTTCTGTTCGGTCAGCAGGTTGAGCGCGGTGGGGAAGAGGATCTTCTCCGCTTTGTAGACCATGTCTTCGACCGCTTCAAGTGCCGGGGTGAAGGTGAAAAGGGCGTAAGCCCGGGCCTCGGCCGCGGTGACGCTCTCGATCTCCTGCAGCCCGGAGATCGTCTGGCGCAGCAGTTCGCGCGCCTCATCGTGCTTGCCCCACATCACCGAGAAAGACATCGCTGTAGTCTGCCTCGTCCAGTTCGGTCTCCAGTTGTGCCTTGACCCGTTCCTCCGCCACGCCCGAATGGAGCTGGTGGATGAGGGTCTTCATGATTTCGATACGCTGCCGCCGATTGTCGATGATTTCGCTCAAGGTCGCACGAACAGGCCGACCACCTGGATGCAGTCAAATCACAGCAGCATCGATGAGGAAGAGAGGAACCGGCGAAGCTGCGGCGGATTCTGCGAGAGGATGTGCTGACAGCGACGAAGCGAACGAAACGTGCTTCCGTCGAGGCCGTCTATTGACTTCATACCGGTCAAGCGCGATACTCCCCTTGCTTGGAGCGGTATGCGGCAGAGGCGGTCGGGGTGCCTGCCGCCAATAGTTGCCGACCGATGGAGCCAGCCATGCGCATCACCATCGCAACTGTGGGCACGCGCGGGGACGTACAGCCGTACCTCGCGCTGGGAAAAGGGCTTCAGCGAGCAGGACACGCTGTGGCTGTTGCGACCGATCCTGCCTTTGCGACCTTCGTCGAGGCAAGCGGCCTGGCCTTTGCGCCGGTCGCTGCGGACCCTCGACAAGCCCTCCAGGAAGATATCCGCCGGCTGACGAACCCGGTCAGCTTCTCGCGCTGGGCGGAGCGGCAGTTTGGCCCGTTGGCCCGCCGCTATAGCGCCGAGCTCCTGGCTGCGTCTCAGGGCACGGATTTGCTCCTCGCCAACCCACTCGCTTTCGCCGCATTCCACGTGGCCGAACGGTTGGGCATTTCGTGCCTGCCCGCTTATCTCCAGCCCATCACGCCGACGACCGCGTGGGTCGCCTCCACCGGCGCCGCGTTCCCGGCCTGGCTGCCCGGTCGCGGCCGGTTGAACTTCATGAGCGCTCACCTCAGCAATCAGGTATTCTTCCGCCTCATGCTGCCCACGATCAACGCCTGCCGCACAGAAGTGCTCGGGCTGGCACCGTTGCCGTGGAAGCTGTACGCCACGCTCGACATCGCGCCTGAGCCGATCCTCTACGGCTATAGCCGCCACGTTGTCCCTGTCCCGCCCGACTGGGGCCCCTGGCTCCATGTGACGGGCTACTGGTTCAGCGAGCCGGATCCCAACCACCGGCCGCCCGATGAACTGCTCAGGTTCCTCGAGGCCGGGCCGCCCCCGGTCTACTTCGGCCTCGGCAGCATTGTGGACCAGGACGCAGCCGATGTGACGCGTCTGGTCCTCCGCGCCCTCGCCATGGCGGGCAAGCGGGGCATCTTGCTGGGCGGCTGGAGCAATCTGGGCGCGGAGTCGCTGCCGCCGACAGTCCTCCGGATCGAGTCGGCCCCACACGACTGGCTGTTCCCGCGCATGGCGGCCGTGGCGCATCACGGAGGCGCGGGAACCACCGCGGCCGGGCTGCGAGCCGGCGTGCCTTCGATTATCATCCCGTTCTTCGCGGATCAGCCGTTCTGGGGGCAGCGGGTGGCGGCGCTCGGCGTCGGGCCGGCGCCCATTCCGCGGCGGAAACTGACAGCCGAGCGCCTGGCTGCCGCGATTGACGCGGCGACGGGGAACCCGCAGATGCGCTGCAGGGCAGTCGAGGTGGCGGAGGCAATTCGAGGTGAAGACGGAGTCGGCGCAGCAGTTGCAGTTGTGGAACAGATCGCCGCGAGCCCCGTGCCGGTTGGCGTGTAGCTGAAGCCGTAGACGTAATGGGGCTTGTCGTGAGAAGACGCATCTGATCTTAGGAAAATTGCCGTGCAGCAGAATCAGGTGGTTGTCATCGGGAACGTAGGGATCGACACCAACATCTACCCTTATGGCGATGAGGTAGACTGGTCCGTGGAGGCGAACTTCACGGAGAACCTGGACTACGTGGGACAGGCCGGCGGCTACGCTAGCCGGGGATACGCGCAATTGGGCGTTCGAACTGCGTTCATCGGCCACGTAGGCGATGACTTCAGCGGCCGCTTCGTGCGGGAGGAGCTGCGTCGCGACGGCATCGACACGACGGCGCTCTTCATCGATCCTGCCGGGACCGCGCGCAGCGTCAACTTCATGTATCGTGACGGCCGGCGTAAGAACTTCTATGATGGCAAGGGCCACATGACCCTGCAGCCGGATATTGAGATGTGCCGCCGCGTGATGGCGGGGGCCCGGTTGGCACACTTCAACATCCCTAACTGGGCGCGGCGCCTACTGCCCGTCGCGCGCGAACTCGGCCTCACGATCGCGTGCGACATCCAGGATGTGACTGCCGCGGACGATCCTTACCGCCGCGACTTCATCGAGCAGGCCGATATCCTCTTCTTTTCAGCCGCAAACCATGGCGACCCCACGGGCCTGATCCGCGCCTTTCTGAGGAGCAGGCCGGGGCGCATCATCGTGTCGGGCATGGGCGCCCGAGGCTGCGTGCTCGGCACGGAACACGGCGTCAAGTTCTATCCTCCGGTGGAGCTGGCTGAGCCGGTCGTCGATACGAACGGCGCAGGCGATGCGTTGGCGGTCGGGTTCCTCACCGGCTACGTGCTCGGCGGGTGCTCGCTCGACCAAGCGATCCTCTGGGGACAGATCGCGGCGCGTCATACCTGCGCACAACGCGCCTCTTCCTCGCACTTGATCACGGCTTCTGCGCTTGCCGACACACCCGGCGATCTGGTATGCTTCGGGCATCTGCACGAGCGCGGTTCAACCGTGAACACCGCGGCCGGCGCTTCCTGAATCCGAGCGCAGTTGGCTGCAGCCACGGAAGACTGGCAGGGCGCGCTGTGCTTCACGGATGTGGGCGCCATCGTCTACTATCTCAAGGCCCTCCCCTGGCCGGTGCCCGGCTTCATGGTGGAGATGCACCTGCCGGCATGCCGGCCGCCCTGCCCCCAGGGATCTCACGGCCAGGGGCAGTGCCCCCGGCCGCAGTATCAAGCATTGTCGCTCTTCATCTTGTGGCTGAATACTGCAATTGCAATAGCCAGAATGACGGCTGCATATCCGATCACCCACCAAATATGCGGGAAAATGGAGCCGTAGTCCCCGGCAAGCGCGGCCCTGGCCGCATCAACGGCATGGGCAAAAGGAAGCGCATACGCAGCCGACTTGAACCAACCTCCGACCAGGCCCAGGTCGAACCAGGTGCCGCTCAGCCAGGCGCTGACGTTGGTCAACAGCGCGCCGCAGATGCCGCCGACTTGCTTGTCGTTCAATACGCTCCCTGCCAGCAGCCCGCAGGCGATGAACAGGACCGCTGCCGGGACGAGCACCGCGAGCGCCAGCAGCACATTTACGTTCACCGCCAGCCCAAGGAAGAAGGCTGCCACAAAGCAGATGACCGACTGCGCCACAGCCATGGGCATAAGCGGCAGTGTGTACCCAAGGACAAAATCGGAAGAAGAGAGCGGAGAAGCAAACAGCCGCATCAGGAATGAGGAGGTCCTGTCTTTGGCAATCAGCATGCCGGAAAACAAGGACAGGAAAGACAATCCAAATACGGCAATCCCCGGCGTGATACTCTCAACCTTGTACAGGCTGACCGGAATGTTGGCCTGGATGGCTGAAAGCAGGAAAAGCACCACCAGCGGGAATCCGATGCCAAAAGCCAGGTTCGCAGGATCGCGGAGAAGCTCTTTGCGGTTGCGCGAAGCGAAAATGAGCAGTTTCACAGCGCTTCCTCCGGACTTGTCGCCAGGGCAACAAAGGCCTCTTCAAAGTTCCGCGCACCAGTGGCAGAAATCAGCTCGGCCGCCGTCCCAAGCGCCTTCAGCTTGCCCTCTGCCATGATTCCGATCCGGTCCGCCAACGCCTCCGCTTCCTCGAGATAATGGGTGGTCAAGATCATGGTGATTTCCCCCTTGAGCTGCTTGATGAGCGTCCACAGCTCACGCCGGGCGAGCACATCCAATCCAAGTGTCGGCTCATCAAGAAAAAGGATCTTCGGCTCGGAGATCAAGGCCATTGCGATACTCAAGCGGCGCTGCCAGCCCCCGGAGAGGACCTTGACTTTCTCCTTTTCGACCTCAGCAAGCCCGAGTTTCTTCATCATCTCGGCCGTCTTCTCACCTGCGGCCCTGCGGCTGCTTCCATAGATGCGCGCGATCAGCTCCAGGTTTTCTCTCACAGTAAGATTGGGCGCCACGGCGGTCTCCTGGGGCGACAGGTTGATGATTTCTTTCACGCCCTCAGGCTCAGCCAGGATGCTCTTTCCCAGCAGGGTGGCCTCGCCGCTGGTGGGCTTTGTCAGACAAGCCAGCATGCGGATGGTCGTTGTCTTGCCGGCCCCGTTGACGCCCAGCAGGCCAAAAACCTCGCCCTGTGAGATCGAGAGGCTCAGAGACTGGACAGCAAAACGCTCTTTGTATCTCTTGCTCAGCTTGTTGATCTCGATGGCGATCATGATTCTTCCTCGGTGGTCGATGGTTGTGTCTTCAGAATCGTCTCGGCAAGCTTCGCAAAGACCTCGTTTTTCACAATCGCGATCCCCTGCGCCTCATCGCCGAGGAGTAGAAGTGTGTCCCCGGCTTGGATGTTGAACACGTCCCTTGCCTCTTTAGGAATCACGATCTGACCCTTTTCCCCAACCTTGGCCGTCCACGCGTACTTTCCTTTTGGCTTTTTCATGCGTAACCTCTGCGGTGCACCGGTACGTAAAGTATGATATGTATGAACTACATGACGGATCATACCTCGTTTGTCATGAGAAGTCAAGCCGACTCGATTCCACCTTGTGTTGGTGGGAATCGCGATCGTCCTCGGAAAGTGGAGCAGCACACGCACAGGCACTTACAACACTGCCGCCATCCACTTGACGATGCATCGTCCCTGGCCTAGAATTCATTTCAGGTAGGCGCTTTCGCAGTATCACATCGGCGTGAACAGGAGGGGAAATGCATAGCATCATCGCAGATGAACTCAGGCTGCGGCTGCTCCCTGTGGCAGTGATCTTCACCGACCAGAGACCCGAGGGTGCGCTGCAATTCGCAGAAGGCGAGCGGGGTTGCCTGGTCCCCAGGCTGGTGCAGGCTGCCGAGGGTCAGGCCGCCGTATTCGATGCCCAGACCGTGCCTTGTCGCGGCGGCCTGGTCGGGCTGGAATTCACCGCTACCTACGGTGATCCGGAAGCACACGCGTACTTTCTTTCCGTGGGCGGCGGGCCAAGCGGGCGTGCAGGTGAAGGGTACAAGAAGACGCCGGAGCTGGTGCGGGAGGCGATGCGCGGCCAGCCCAATATCAAAGCTCCGGGGACCTATCGGATATTCAAGCCACTCAGCCAGGTTGACGCCGACCAGGAAACACCGCGGTTAGTCGTCTTCCTTGCCAACCCGGACCAAATTTCGGCCCTCACCGTGCTGGCCAACTACGGCCGTCCGACCAACGACAACGTGATCGTGCGCTTCGTTTCCGGCTGCGGCAGCTTTTGCTTGCTGCCGGATCAACTCAACCAGCAGGAGCCGCTGCGCGCGCTGCTGGGCATGACCGATATCTCCGCGCGGCCGCACGTGCCGGCTGATATCCTCTCGTTTACCGTGCCGTGGCCGATGTTTCTGGAGATGGAGGGCAATGTCAGAGGCAGCTTCCTGGATCGCGCAGACTGGCAGAAGATCAAGACCCGCCTTTTCAACTGAACCGACCCATCCCCTGGGTATCGGTTGGCTCCTACTGCTGGATGGCCCTGGTCGGCGCTTGATGGCATGGTTCATATCACGACATGGATCGAAAACGGCCTGCGAGTGGCACACCGTCAGACTCAACCCAAGGAAATGCGCCAGTTCTTCGGCTGCGCCACGCCACAGGAACCCGCCATGCACCATCGCGTGCTCACTGCGGCGCTGGCCTCGCACAAGAGCGGGCAGGTGGTGGCGCCGTAGAGATGCGACACTTACCCCCGCACCAGGATCACGTCGAGCAGCCCTGCGCGCTTCTCGACCGGCATCTCCTCGTCCTCACCCTCATCGCGGGCGGCCGGAAGCGGCGACTCCTCCTCCGGCCTGCGGAACTGCAGCATGTAGAGGCGGGCGTAAAGGCCGTTCTGCGCCATGAGCTCCTCGTGCGCGTCCAGCTCGCAGATGCGGCCGGCGTCGAGCACGGCAATGCGGTGCGCCACCTTGATGGTGCTCAGCCGGTGGGCCACGATCACGGCGTGTGGTGAAGCAAGATGCAGTCCCGTTTGCGTTAAGTCGCCAGGATTTTCGGCTGCGTCCACGCGTCCAGGAAGAAGGAGAGGATGCGTATTCTGATAGCTGGAGCAAGGGGTCTGATCGGTTCGGCCGCAGGATCACACCTGGCGACCCAGGGTCACGAGAGCGAAGAGCGTTTTCGCGGCGCCCTGAGTTCGGCCGTGGAACCTCAACCGGCGGCCGTCTTCCCCATCATCCAGCGCTCGGTTGGCTGTCCGTTGCCAGCTCATGCAGGCCGGCGACCAGCATCCTGGCCCAGGCCCGCGCCCGCTCGATCTCGCCCTCCTCCAGCGGTCCCTCGCGGCCCGCCATGAAGAACGTCTCCGGCGCCGCGATCCGCTTCCCGCCCAGCTTGCGCAACTTACCATCCAGCGTCTTGGCCGCATAGTTCTTTCATCTGTCCTCCCGCAGAAACGCGAGTACGTCTCGCTCGAACTGCTTCCCCCCAGCCGGATGGCCCATGCCCGGATACAGGCTCAGCCTGGCGTTCGGAATACCTGCGGCCGTCTCGCGGAACAAGGTCGGAGTGTAGAACGGGTCGCGCTCACCCGCCACCACCAGGGTCGGCGCGGTGATTTCGGCCAGCCGCTCCTTGAAGTTGAATTGGTCTTCCGCCTCGACCGTGACCACCAGATCGGAGGGATCCTCGGGCGGGGCCAGGGACATGAGGAGCGACGCGAGCCAGATCTGCGGGCGGGCGAGCGGGCCTGGCGGCAGCGCGAAGCCGAGCAGCGTGGCCCAGGCTTCCCGCCATTTGCGTTGGCGGGCCAACTGCCCCACCGCCATCTGGGCCTGCCTGGCCGGCTCACTCAGGGTGTAGGCGCTCGAATGGATGACCAGCCGACGCACAAGATCGAGATGATCCGCGGCGAAGGGCTGCGCGATGGAACCGCCGGTCGAGATGCCGATCACGTCCACCGGCCCGCCGAACTCGTCCCCGATCATCACCGCGTAGTCGTCAGCCATGTCTTGCAATGTATAGCTCTGGGGCAGCCCCGGCTTACGAAGCACGCTGTATGCGGTGTAGTCGTGCCCCAGGAAGTTGTACATCCAAGTCACGAGGCCGGTTTGCGGCTTGTTCTCGAACATCAATCCCTGAATGATCACCAGCGGGCGAGGGCCGTGTCCGAACCGATTGTATGGTAATCCGCTGCGAAAGTATCCGGTGCTGGCTCCGCTCATCATATTCTCCTGGCGAGCAGGTTGACCGTCAGCCCCATCGCGATGACCGCTACGAACGGAGCGATGTTATGGATGGTCAGCAGGACGCCGTAGGCCGGCTTGTTCATGCTCATCAAGGCACCGGTTGCGAACAGCGCCACGACCGATAGTCCTGCCAGGGCGAGCAGCGCGATGAGGATCGCCTGGTCCGGCGCACCCCTGAGCGCGTTGAAGGCCTGTATCGCCGTAATCACGACCGCGGCCAGGGCGATCAACTTGTGAACGTTAAAGATGAGCGGGTTCAACGGCTTGCCGGCGCGGCTCAGCCAGAGGCCGGAAGCCAACGTCAGGACGAAAACAATTCCAGGTGCGACGAATCTGCTTATCACAGTCATGTGGTTCCTTTCAACGCAAGCTCATCGGGTAATCTCGCTCACCTGATCGCCCCTGCAAGCTCTGCTCCCCAGGCCTTGGCCCGCTCCAGCTCGCCTTCGCGCAACGGCCCGTATTTGCCCTGCACGATGAAGCGCTGCGCCTTGGCGGTTGGCCGGTAGCCCAGGCGCTCCAGCCGCTTCAGGATTGCCTTGGCCGCGCTGCCGGGCGACCATCAGATGCGTGTCTCGAACGCGGCTGCGCGACCGCTGCCTCTGGGCAGCGCATCGAGCCAGGCGCGCATTGCCGGGTGCGAGAGATCGGGAGCGGTCGGGTCTTTGCTGGCGTTGGCAGCGATGCCCTTGAGCATGTCCTCGGTGGGCAGGTTGAAGCCGAGCAATGGCGCGCCCGCGACGATCAGATCGGCGCCCGCAATGGCTGCGGCGGTGGCCTCGGCCGTGGACAGCGCATGCGCCTCCGGGCCGATGCCGTCTGCAATGGCGCGGGCGATCGCGGCGGTGTTGCCCCAATGGGATTCGTAGACGACAATGGCTTTCATGTTGTTAGGAACGCGAATTTTATAACTGTTCGCTCAACGCGAGCATCCTGAGCGGAGCAGCGCATTCGTCCGCGCTGCGTAGTCGAAGGATGCGGCCCTGTACGCTGACCGCTCCGCATCCTT
>Ga0172375_10007493_pt1 | contig 14936 bp, 10 predicted proteins | sample LakKiv1m_FD_114537 | JGI IMG/M metagenome (GOLD analysis project Ga0172375, IMG submission 114537) | Freshwater microbial communities from Kabuno Bay, South-Kivu, Congo - kab_092012_11.1m | ecosystem: Environmental > Aquatic > Freshwater > Lake | place: Democratic Republic of the Congo... | reverse complement strand
GCATTTATTAGTCGAGGCTCCAACAGGAAAGACCCTGATCAGAATGCTCCAACGCTTCACCAGCACCCACGCTCGAACCCTTAGAAGAAAACAGGAAAACCAAGGGACAGGGGCGGTTTATCAAAGTCGCTACCGCGCCCACGCCGTCCAAAAGAATGAATCCTTTTTGAGGGTGCAGAAATATATCGAACAAAATCCAGTCAAAGCAGGACTTTGCCCAACCCCGAAAGATTGGCGGTGGAGTAGTGCCGGCGAAAAAACACGGCAGCTCGAGATTAGCCAGGCAAAACTATCAACCCCCTTGCCTCGCTCTACAGATCAGGATGAGTCATGGCATATTCGAATTGAAAGCGCTCTTTACGGCCAGCGCCCGCTGGGAGACTTAGCATGGCAAAAAGCCTTCCGAAACTTTTCCTCCGAAAGCTCTTCCCTCGGATTACTTGCTGCCTAGCCGGTGGTGCGAAGACCGGCGGCAATGGCGGCAATGGATTGCCGAAGGTCGGCTAAAAGCCCGTTCGCCTCGGAGTCGCCCGCCTCCTCCGCCTTGCGCCAGTGCCGCAGGAGGAGAATCTGTCTTTCGTGAAGCGCACGCAACGGAACGACTCGCCGCTCCACCGTGAATCGGAACCGGGGCCGTCGGTCGGCCAGCGGTTTTTGGAAAAGCTCGGTTAGGCCGGCACGCACCTCGCTAAACTCTTGCCGAATGATCCGGGTGATCCCCTCCCGTAGGCTCATCTCCTTGACGAGCTCAACATATCCTTGGCTCACCTCCAAATCCGCACTAGCGATCCCGCTCTCCAGGTTGTTAAAAACATACTTGGCAAAGGGCCAGGCGGACAGCCGGTCGCGCAACCGCCGAAAAAGCTTGGGCTCTTTTTTTTCCAACTTTCCTAGAGCGGTTCCCGCACCATACCAACCAGGCAAAAAGAAGCGGGCCTGACTCCAGCTAAACACCCAGGGGATCGCCCGCAGATCCCGAAAATCAGCTGCCCCCGACCGCCGGGCGGGCCGGGATCCAATCGTGCTTCGCTCCACCGCGTCGATGGGCGTTGCCTGTCGAAAATACTCAAGGAAGCCCGCCATCTCAATCAGGCCTCGGTAACTCACCATGCTTTCCCGGCTGAGGAATTGAAAAATCTCCACCATGGCGGGATCGTCCTCGCTACCGTCCTCCGGCAGCAACGACGTCAGGGTGGTGCCGGCCAGCAAAAGTTCGAGGTTATGGGCTGCCGTGGCTTCCGTGCCATACTTCTGGCCGATAACCTCCCCCTGCTCCGTTACCCTTAAGTCCCCTGAAAGGGTTCCCCGCGGCAAAGCCTCAAGAAAACGATGGGTCGGACCGGCTCCACGGCTGACGGTGCCTCCCCGCCCGTGAAAAAATCGGGCGGCGACCCCGTGCTCTTTGGCTGCCTTGGAGATTCCCCGTTGGCTTTGGTGCAACGCCCACTGACTCGAAAGCAATCCTGCATCCTTGTTGCTGTCGCTGTAGCCGATCATCACCCGAAGAATCGGAGGTGGCTCCGTCGGCAAAATCACCGTTCCTTCCCCCGGATCGACCAAAGCAAGCCGCCGCCTTCGCTCAACTTCGCTTTCCCGATACGCCAGCCCGAGGATTGCTTTCTTGGCAACCGAATGACCAAGGAATTCGGAAACGACCCGGGGGGCTCGCTGGAGATCATCCAATGTCTCAAAGAGTGGCGTCACCGGCAAAGGGCAAACCCGGCGTCCCTGTGGGTCCGCCACCCCCAACCCTGCCACCCGCGAAAAAAGATGCACGGCCATCAGATCGGAGACGTCGCGGGTCATGCTGACAATGGAAAGCCCCACTCCGTCCGAGCCATGGGACTCCACATGTCGGCCCAGTACCTCATAAGTTCCCATCACTTCCCGGGCGGCCGGCCCGGCTGCCAGCGCCTCTTCCTTGGACCACGGTAAATTTTCCCACCACTGATCCAGAAGCTTCCGCCGCTCATCTTCTTTCAGCTCGCGATACGGTTTCTCAGAGCCCCCCGCCTTCGCCTGCAGTTCCTCCAATGCCTCGTCGTGCCGGCTGCTATTTTGCCGGATGTCCAGAACCGCCAAATGAAAACCAAAAACCTCGATCAGTCGGATCACGGTGTCCACTTCGGCCGCCGCCAAACGGTGCGCCCCGACATCCAGCAGCCCTCGTCGCACCACCCCCAGGTCCAGAATCAGATCCTCCGGCTGGCGGTAACCTGACGTTTTCCCCAGAAGCCTCCGCCGCATCAAAAGAACCGCCTCCCGCCAAGGCTCCTCCTGATACACGGAAAATTCCTCCTCGGCGGCCGGCCCGGCCAGACGTCGCCACTCCGGAAGCCACTTCTCCAGCTCCGCCGGCACACCGTGATACTTGCGGGACAGCGTCAAATGCGAGGCCAACCGGGCAAGTCTCGAGGCGATCAGTTGCACCGCCGCCTCGCGGTATAGTTGCAGGCTTTGCGCGGTGACTTCCGGCGTCACCAGCGGATGCCCGTCGCGATCTCCGCCCACCCAAGTACCAAAACTCAGGATGGGCCGAACCGCGGGATGCACCGGACCGCCCGGGCCGAATCCGGCAATCTGCCAGGCATCGCGCAGCCGCCGGTCGGTTTCCGCAATCGAGCGGGCCATCGACCCGGCCAAACAGTGAATCACCCCTTCCCGTTCCATGTCGACGGTGGGTCTCTGCGTCCGCACCTCTTCGGTGCGCCACCAGCGCTCCAAGACCGTCTTGAGATGATCCCTTCTTTCGCGGTCCGAGCCATCCTTGCCGGATTTTCCACCCCGCTCCAGCAGGATCCCGTGAATTTCCTGCATGCACGCAAGAATCGATCGCCGGCGCGCCTCCGTGGGATGAGCCGTCAACACCGGCTCCACCCGCAGGGTGGGGAGGGTCCCCGCCAAATGATCGGAAGTCTCACCCGCCACCTTCAAACGACAAAGGGCCTGCGCCCATGAACCTGGCTCATGCTGCGGTCCGTTGATCGCTTCATTTAACTGGCGCATCGCGGCGGCCGCTACCTCTTCCGCCAAATTTAACAGCCCAAAGGCGATCGCGTAGGCGCGGGTGATCTTCCCCTCCTTGATGGGCGGCAGATGCTTGGGTCCGTGGACCCACGGCAGGGCCTCACCCACTTCCTTTTCTCCCAACTCCTCCAACAGCTCGCGAAAAATCCCCATCATCCACGCAAGATCCCGCTCCACCCGGGCGAAACCCCGCTTGAGTCGCTCTTTGTAAGGCAAGCGGGCTTTGCCCAGCTTGGGCCGATGCCGGCCGCCTTTCCCGTGCTTCGTCACCACTCCCTCAGGTGCTGAAGCTGTCGCCGCACGAGCAAGTCGCGCGGGCATTGGGATTGGTCACCCGAAATCCGCCCTTCTGCAAGTCGGTGCTGTAATCAATCTCCGACCCGCTCAAAAACACCGCACTCTTCGGATCCACGGAAATACGCACCCCGCGACTCTCCACCACGATATCCTTGGGGCCGGCTCCGGAAACCAGCTCCATCTGATACTGCAGCCCGCTGCATCCGCCGCCCACCACTGCCACCTTGAGCGCTCCCGTGTCGAGGCCCTTTTTTTCCAGAAGCCCGGATAAATGCCTCCCCGCCGCCTCGCTCAGACGAACCAGTTTTTCCGAACCCTTCTTGGGTCCGGGTGCCGTGGGGATCTCGGGGGCGGCCATGGTGGCTCGAGCCTAACGAATTTTCAGGTCTCGACCAGCCTTGCCCGCAGGGAACGAACTACTCGCGGATGGTTTCCACCACCGGCAGAGGGTTCAGGCTCTTCTCCGCCAGCCGCACCAACACTTGGGGTTGCAGGCCCAGCCAGACATTGAGCAGGCCGGTGGCCAGCATCACCCAAATCAGGAAGGGCGGAAAGCGCCTCGCCGGCACCGCGTCCGCCTCCCTCTCCCAATACATCACCCGGATCGGAGTCAGGTAAATTCCCAGACCGGCCACGGCCATGATCACCGCCACCACCAGCGCCGGGGTCTCCCCCGCGTTCCAAAGATTCGCCAACACCGCCAGCTTGACCGGAAAGCCCACCAACGGCGGCAAGCCCGCCATGGACAGGAGGCATAAGGTAAACCCGAGGGATGGACCTGGCTCCCTTCTTCCCATTCCATCGAGATGCCGCATGTCGGTGCCCCCGTGGAGGCGTTCGAGCTCGTTGATGAAAAGAAGCACCGGCAGCGAGGCCAGCAGATAGGCCCAAAGGTAGGCCACGACCGTCCCGATCCCCCCCTCCCCGCGAGTCCCCAAAGCCAGCAGCATGAATCCCGCATGGGCGATCCCGGAGTAGGCTAACAGTCGTTTCAGGTCCCGCTGCGGCAAGGCCGCCAGAGTGCCCAGGGTCACGGTCGCGATTCCCAAGGTCAACAGGATCGGGCGAAAGAACTCCCCCACGGATTCAAGGGCAAAGGCGCCGATCCCAAAGATCCGGATCAGCAGGATAAAGCCGGCCGCCTTGGAAGCCACCGCCAGATAGGCGGTGACCGGGGTCGGTGATCCTTCATACACATCCGGCGCCCACGCATGAAAAGGTACCGCCGCCACCTTGAAGCCGATTCCCGCCAGGATCAGCCCGGCGGCCACCAACACCGCTGGATTCGCCCCCTGCCCCGCCTGAGACAACATCAGTTTGGAAAATTCCGTGGTGCCGGCTCCCGCGTAAAGCCAGGCGATGCCCATCACCAAAAACCCGGTCGAGAGCCCCCCCATCACCAGCAACTTGATGCCGGCTTCCAGGCTGGCCGGCTTGGCCCGATGAAAGGCGGCCAGCAAATAAAGGGAGATGCTGACCAGCTCCAGCGCCACGAAGACCGCCAGAAAATCCCGGGCCGAAACCAGCAGACACAACCCCGCCGTGGGAAAGAAAGGCAGGGCTAGAAACTCGCCCCGCACCGTTTCATCCGCCTCCAGCCGATACCGGGAAGCCATTCCGACCACCACCACCAGGCAAAGCAGGAAAAAAGGTTTAAAGACCGCCGAAAGTCCGTCGGCCACGAACAGGTTCAGCCAGGAAGCAGGCAGGGTCCGGCTCTCCGGAAAAAGGCTCCAGACCAGAATCCCGATGGAGGCTGCCAAGGCCAGGTACGGGGTGCGCCGGCGGATCCCCTCCGGCGCCAGGGAATCAACCAGGATCAGCCCGACCCCGGCTAGGGTCAGCAAAATCTCCGGGGAAAACCACGCGCTCATGGGACCAGCAACCTTTCCAGCACCGGTTGCGCCGGTCCATACACCACCAGCGGCACCACCCCCACTAGCAGGAGAGCCATCGCCAGAACCGCCATCGGCCAGGATTCACGGACCCCCTGAAGATCGGCGACCCCCTCGGCCGCGACTGCCGGACTCATCGCGCCAAAGGCGATGGCTCGCACCGCCCTCAGCATGGCCACCGCGGAAAGCACCACCCCCCAGGCAGCCACGCCCACCAAGACCGGATGGGCAGTCCACGCTCCGAAGAAGATCATGATTTCCCCGGCGAAATTGGCGAATCCCGGAAGCCCGATCGACGCCATCGTCGCCACCATCAGATAAAACCACAACTGCGGCGTCCGCTGCGCCAACCCTCCCAGATCCCGCATCCAGGAGGTTCCCGTTCGTCGACTGATCTCTCCCGCCACCGCAAACCCCAACGCTGCGCTCAGCCCGTGCCCCACCATCAAGGTTAACGCCCCAGCCAAGCCCAGCACCGTGCCGCTGATCAGCCCAAGGAAAATCGTCCCCATGTGCATCGCACTCGAAAAGCCCAGCAGCCACCGGAAATCCCGCTGCTGGAGCGAGGCCAGTCCCAGATAGAGAATGTTGCCGGCCAGAAGCAGCCCCACGATCCATCCTATCTCTCTCCATCCATCCGGGGTCATCGGCAGCGCCACTCGCATCAACCCGTAGAGGCCAAACTTCTTCAGCACCCCGGCATGGAGCATCGCCGCCGGGGCCGGAGCCGATGCATAGCCGCCCGGCGCCCAACTGTGAAACGGCACCAGCGAAACCAGCGCCCCAAACCCGATCAACAGCAACGCCGCCACGAGGGTCTGGATTCCGGGCGCCAACGGATTGGCCCGAAGGGTCTCCGCCAAGACCCGCCAGTCGAGACTTCGTGCGGTCTCCGGCAGCGCCAGGTAAAGCCCGATCAGACCCACCAACAACACCATGCTTCCCAACATCAGGTAAACGGTCATCCGCCACGCGGCGCCGGCGCGATCTCCGTGCCCCCACATCCCCACCAAAAGAAAGGTCGGGATCAGCGCCACCTCGTGAAAAGTGAAGAAATAAAAAAGGTCGACCGAGAGAAAGGCCCCGAGCGCTCCCAGCCCGATCAGGAGAAGACAGATGAAATACTCCTTCTCCCGCTTGATCCCCACCCGGGCGGAACCGATCGCCGTCAATGTGACGAGGAGCGTCAGCCAGACCATGGAGAGGCTCAGGCCATCCATTCCCAGGATAAATTTGGCCGGAAAAACCTCCCGCGCCGGGATGGGTTCCGGCCCGAACAGCAGCTCTCCGGATCGCAACACCACCCCCGAGGCCAGACAACCTGGAATGAAATTGAAAATCGAAGCCCACAGCGCGGTCGCCTTCGGCCGGCTGCCCAAGGCAATCAGCACCACCGCGATCAGTGGAATCACCAGCAAGGCGGGCAAGGTGAAGGCAAGATTCATGGGGCCGCCTTCCAAAGCAGCCATCCGATCATCCCGAGGGCACCCAGGATGAACACGGCCGCATACAGCTGGACCTGGCCACACTGCACCAACCGGAGCCCCTGCCCGGCCGCCCGGGCCACCACCCCAGATCCGCGGACGAGAAAGCCCCGGACCACCCAACCCTCAAACGCATCGGCCAACCGACCCAAGCCGTCCTGCATGGTCACCAACCCGCGCTGGTAGATTTCATCCACATAAAACTTGGCCTGCAGAATCGGAACATGGAGCGGGTCCTTGATCGCGTCCTGATAGAGAAAATAGGCCGGCACAAATCCGGCCACCGCCAGCATCAGGGAAAGCCACAAGGTCCAGGCATGATGGGGGTGATCCGGCTTCATCCCCAAAAATTCCGCAACCGGAAAGATTCCACCAAACACCGACAGGACCGCGAGGATCAGCATCGGCACCACCATCACCGGCGGACCTTCATGGGCATGCTTGGCACTTTCGGTCCGGGGTTTCCCGCCAAAGGCCACTAGGATCATCCGCAACATAAAGAAGGAGGTGAAGAATCCGGCTAACATGGAGCAGGCGGCCAGCCCCGGCCGGTCGTAGGTGGCCGCAAAGATCGCGTCCTTGCTCCAGAATCCGGAAACCGGCGGAATCGCTGCCAGGGCCAGCGTCCCCACCCAGGTCACCAAAAACGTGAACGGCATCCGCTTCCGCAGGCCGCCCATCCTCCAGATATCCTGTTCCTCATGACAGCCGTGGATCGCGGATCCGGCGGCCAAAAACAGCAGGCACTTGAAGAAGGCGTGCGTCACCAGGTGGTACATACCCGGCCCGGGAACCCCGAGGCCCACGGCCAAAACCATGTAGGCGATCTCGGACAAGGTGGAATAAGCCAGGATCCGTTTGATGTCGTTCTGCTGACACGCGATCAGGGCGGGCAATAGGGTCATCACCGCGCCAATCCAGGCGATCGTGCTCATCGTCACCGTGCTCAATTCGAGAATCGGCAGCACCCGGATCAGCATGTAGACGCCCGCCACCACCATCGTCGCCGCGTGGAGAAGCGAGGAGACGGGCGTTGGGCCCTCCATCGAGTCCGGCAACCAAACGTGGAGCGGCAGCTGGGCGGATTTTCCGAGACACCCACACAAAAGTCCGAGACCGACGGCTGTCGCCGCCCAAAACGGGGCTCCCGAAGCCGCCCGGCTGGGCAGATCAGCAAAGCTGATCGTTCCGAAAAGGGACCACGCCCCGAGAATTCCCAGAATAAAACCGAAATCCCCGATGCGGTTCACGAGGAAGGCCTTGTTGGCCGCGGCCCCGGCCGCCGGCCGTTGGTGCCAAAACCCGATCAGCAGGTAGGAGCTCAGCCCGACCAGTTCCCAAAAGATGAACATCGTGATCAGGTTGTCGGCAAAGACAATTCCCAGCATCGAGAAGACAAACAGGGACAACTCCGCAAAGAAGCGGCTCCGGCCGGCATCCTTGGCCATGTAGCCAAGGGAGTAAATGTGCACGAGGAGCGCCACGCCGGTCACCAGGGTGGCCATCAGCCGCGCCAACGGATCGGCCACCAGGCCAAAGTTCGCCTTCAGTCCGCCCAGCTCAATCCAGGGAACCGCCGGGGCGGCCATACCCCCGGCCGGCGTGCCGGCGTTGAGGAGCATCAGGGATCCGAGAAAGCTACCGAGGCACGCACCGACGGACACCGGTACGGCGATCCGCGGAAACGGATGCAAAAACAGCCGGATCGCCACCGCCGAAAACAGCGGCAACAACAGAATCAGGTAAGGAGCGTAGGCGATCACTTAGAACTTCAGGGCGGAGAAATCCTCCGCCGAGGTGGTTTTCTTGAGGCGAAAGATGGCCACCAGGATGGCCAGGCCGACAGCCACCTCCGCCGCCGCCACCGTGATCACGAAAAAGACCGCCACTTGGGGATCCGGAATCCCTTTGAACCGTGCGGCCGCCACCAGTGCCAGGTTGGCTGCGTTCAGCAGCAGCTCCAGGGACATCATCACGATGAGCAGACTTCGTCGCAGCAAAACCCCCGCGAGCCCCACCAAAAAAAGCAGGCCGCTCAGGGCCAGGTAATGGCCCAGGGTGATCTCCCCCAGGATCATGACCCTGGGTCCCGTCGACAGAGCACCACCACTCCGATCGTTGCCACCAGCAATAACACCCCCGTGGCCAAAAAGAGCGGCGCATAGGAGGTGAAGAGGAGCGATCCGAGTTCCTTGGCCCCAAACGGGGTCGATTGGGCCGACCAACGCAACGGTTCACGCGCCGCCGGAAACGCTGCCACCAATTTGGGCACGCCCGCCACCACCGCTACCGCCCCCACCAGCACGGCGGCCGCCTTGGGCCAGGGGACCGGTCGCCGGGCCTCGGCTTTCACGTCCATCAGCATGATGACGAAAAGAAAAAGCACCATGACCGCACCCGCGTAGACGATCACCTGAACCGCGGCCAAAAAAGTGGCTTCCAAAGTCACAAAGAGCGCGGCCTGAAAAACCAGTGCCACCACCAGACAAACCGCGTTGGTCACAGGGTTCCGAAGCGTCACCACCGCAGTGGCCGCCGCCATCAGGCCCACGGCCAGGCTCCAGAAGAAAAATTGTTCCATCCTCGTGATCTTTCGGGGGTTGCGTGAGATTAAATGCCCCGCAACAGCGGTCAATGGAGTTATCTGTCCGTCCCTACAATCGTTCCCAATTTCTTAATCTTAATCCTAATCCTAATCGAAAACCCGGGGCCCTCACCGCTCAATGCAAGGCCCTTACTTATTCTCCCATTTCCGAATCGGCCTCGGCATCACCCCGCCCAATCGGTAGAGCTCCTGCTTGTCCCGCACCATGCTCTGACGGTCTGTCCCCACAAAAATGGGGTGCTCTTTCCTCAGGTAGATCGCCTCCTCGGGGCAAACCTCCTCGCACATGCCGCAATAAATGCAGCGCAGCATGTCGATGTCGAACTCCCGCGGCCGCTTTTCCACGTTGGCATGCCGGTCGCTCCCGGGAATCGATCCCGGCGTGATCCGGATCGCCCGGGGCGGACAAACAAACTCACACAGCTGGCAGGAAACACATTTCTCCCTTCCCTCCTCATCCATCACCAGGACCGGTGCCCCCCGGTACCCATCCGGCATGGGCCACTGCTCCTCTGGATACTGCATGGTCATCAGCCCCGTCGCGCTCATCTCCAGGATGCCGGGTTGCGCCACATTTTTCCTGGGAAAAATCATGCGCCAGATCGTCTGGAACATGTGTCGGAGGGTGATCGCCATCCCGCCCAGGATACTGGGCAGATACAGCCGCTCCCACAGGGTCAACTCGGGACGCGTGACAACCAAGGCCATGCTGAAAACTAAATCATCCCTTCGGCGGGGCAAGTTGGCTCAAAGACAGGGGCGCCTCGGAAACCACCTTCCCCTCCGCATCGCGAATCTGCAGCCGGACACCCGGATCCTCCCCTGACCAGTCAATCTCGATGACGCCAAAATTGCCCTCCGCCCAGACTTCCCCCAATCGGAGGTCGTTGGGCTCGTTCCGGATTGTGCTGCGCTCCGTTAAACCGCTGGAGGTGACGTCGTAAAACGGATATCCCACCGGACTTTCCGGCATTTTGGAGATTTCCGCATGGTGGCGGTCTCCGCTGACAAACAACACCCCGGCGGCCCCGGATTTCTGGATCGTGCGGAACAAACGTTCCCGTGACTTGGGAAAATTGGCCCACTTCTCGAAACGATGCTGGCTGGCCAAAACCTGGATGCTGGAACCGATCACCACCAACTCCGCCCCGGGCTTTTCCAACTCCTTTTCCAGCCATTGCCACTGCCGCGCTCCCAGGATGTCCCCATTCGGACCCGGATCGTCCCGGTTGTACCGCGTGTCCAGCAGGATCACCCGCACCCGTTTTCCGTCCGGACCAAAATCGCGGGATGAATAGATCCCGTCGGCCTTCTCCTCCCCGCCCCAAAACTCCACAAAGGCCTTTTTGGCGTCCTTTTTTCTCTCCCACCCCTTGCCGCTGTCATTCAGTCCGTAGTCATGGTCATCCCACGTCGCCATCATCTGCCCGGGGGGAAGTTTTTTCAAGGTGGCCATGCCCTCGCTCGCCCCCAGTCGCTCGTACCCGCGGGCAAAGGCATCCTTGGGTAGATCCTTTTTGTAATACTTCCCGTCGATCATGTCGGCGTACACGTTGTCCCCGAGCCAAAGCCAGACCTGCGGGTCAAAATTTGCCACCGCCGTCCACAAGGGTGTGCTCTTCTCGGGCTTGTAACAGGATCCGAAACCGATCCGGCTGACTGGCTCCTCGGCCCAGCCCACCGCCAAGCCGACCCCAAGGATCAGGCCGGCGAGTAACCCTCTCATGCGCCCAGCGGAAGTTCTCCTTCCGCGTCCTCGTCGTCTGTTTCCACCACCCGGGCCACGCCCTGCAGTCGGTCACCCTTCTGGAGTCGGACGATGTACACCCCCTGCGTGTTGCGACCGGACTCCCGGATATCCTTCACCTTGGTCCTGACCATCTGGCCCTTGACCGTGATCAGCATGATTTCGTCCGTCTCCTTGACGGAAATCGCCCCCGCCACCAATCCAGTCTTGTCCGTGGTCTTCATCGTGATGATCCCCTTCCCGCCGCGGGTCTGGCTTCGGTAATCCTCGAACGAGGTCCGTTTGCCCACCCCGTTCTCCCCCACCACCAAAAGCGTCGCCTTCGTGTCGACCACCGCCACCCCCACGACCTTGTCTTTCTTCTCCGGTCGGATGCCGTACACCCCCACCGTGGCCCGCCCCTGATCCCGCAACTGGTCCTCGTCGAAGCGGAGGCTCATCCCTTCCTTCGTCACCAGCACAATCTCCTGCTTGCCGGTGGTCTGCACACAGCCGATCAGTTCGTCCCCGGCCTCAATCTTGATCCCAATGATCCCGCCCTTCCGAAAATTGGCGTAGTCGGCGAGGTTGGTCTTTTTCACGATGCCCGAAGCGGTGGCCATCACCAGATGCTGCTTGTCGCTGAACTCCTGCACGCAGATCAGCGCCGCAACCTTCTCGTTCGGTTGCAGGGCCAGGATGTTGGCGATCGATTTTCCTCGGGCCGTCCGCCCCATCTCGGGGATCTCGTAAACCTTCTCCACGTAGACCCGGCCGGTGTTCGTGAAGAACATCAGGTAGTCATGGGTGGTGGCGGAGAACAGGTGCTCCACAAAATCCCCCGTGTCGTCCCCCTCCTTCTCCTCCTTGGACTTCATTCCGATCACGCCCTTCCCGCCCCGCCGCTGGGCCCGGTAACTGGTCACCGACGTCCGCTTGATGTAGCCGGCGTGGGAGAGGGTGATCACCGTGCCTTCCTTGGCGATCAGATCCTCCACATCGATCTCGCCCTCGTCCTTGACGATCTGGGTGCGCCGCGGATCGGCGTACTTCTCTTTAATCTCCAACAACTCCTTTTTAATGATTGCGTACACTTTTTTCTCGCTAGCCAGGATGCTGCGAAGCTCCTCGATTTTCTGGATGATCGCCAAATACTCCTCCTCGATCTTGTCCCGCTCCAGGCCGGTCAACTGATAGAGGCGCAGCTCCAGGATCGCGTCCGCCTGCCGGTCGCTCAGCTTGTATTTCGCCATCAGTTTTTCCTTGGCGATGGCCCGGTCCTTGGCCGCCCGGATGATCTTCACGAAGTCGTCGAGGTTCGCCAGCGCCTTCTTGTATCCCTCCAGGATGTGGGCCCGGTCTTCCGCGACCTTCAGGTCGAACTTCGTCCGGCGAATCACCACCTCGCGGCGGTGCTCCAGATAGCAAATCAGCATCTCCCGCATCGGCAGCAGCTTTGGACGCCGCCCGTCCAGGGCCAGCATGATCACGCCAAAACTGCTCTCCAACGGGGTGTGCTTGTAGAGATTGTTGATGATCACCTTCGGAATCGCGTCCCGCTTGAGCTCCAGCACGATCCGGATCGATTCGTCCGATTCGTTGCGCGCATCGCTGATCCCCTCCAGCTTTTTCTCCTCCACCAACTCCGCCACCCGCTTGATCAGCTCTTCCGGATTCACATTGTAAGGCACCTCGGAAATGATCAGCTGCGACTTCCCCGATCGCCCTTCCTCCACCGAAACCTTGCCCCGCAGCTTTAACGAGCCCCGTCCCGTCTTGTAGTAGTTGGCGATCGACTCCCGGCCGCAGATCAAGGCGCCCGTCGGAAAATCCGGTCCCGGCATGATTTTAAGGATCTGCTCCGCCGTCAGCTTCGGATTCTCGATCAGCGCACACAGGGCCTCGATCGTCTCCCCCAAATTGTGGGGCGGAATGTTGGTGGCCATGCCCACCGCGATGCCCGTGCCGCCGTTAACAATCAGGTTGGGGAACGCCGCCGGCAGAACCACCGGCTCGGTCAACCGTTCATCGTAGGTCGGGACGAAATCGACCGTGTCCCGCTCCATGTCGGCCATCAGGGCCGCCCCGAGATGGTGCAAGCGCGCCTCCGTGTAACGCATCGAGGCCGGCGGATCCCCGTCGATCGATCCAAAGTTCCCGCGTCCTTCCACCAAGAGGTGCCGCGTTCCCCACCACTGGCCCATGCCCACCAGCGTCGGATAGATCGCCATGTCGCCGTGCGGGTGGAAATTACCCATGGTTTCGCCGACGATCTTGGCGCACTTCACATGCTTCCGGTTCGGCTGCACGCCCAACCCGTCCATCGCATACAGGATTCGGCGCTGGGAGGGCTTCAGACCGTCCCGCGCATCCGGCAACGCCCGGGAGATGATGACCGACATCGAGTAGTCGAGGAACGATTTTGACATCTCCTCCGCCACGTTGATCGGGACGATGTTCTCTTTGAGCAGGGCCATGGCAGATCGGTCGGGTTAAATGTCCAGGTTCCGGACATTCAGGGCGTTTTCCTCAATGAAGATCCGCCGCGGCTCCACCTCATCGCCCATCAAAGTGGTGAAAATCTCGTCCGCCTTTGCGGCATCCACCAGGTCCACCTTGAGCAGTTGCCTCTTCTCCGGATTCATGGTGGTCTCAAACAGCTCCTTGGCGTCCATTTCACCCAATCCCTTGAACCGGGTGATCTGCACCCCCTTTTTCCCCACCGCCTTGACCGCCGTGAGAATCTCGGCGATCGAAAAGATCGGGGTGCGGTTGGGGTTCGACTTCTCCACCTCGCCCTCCACCAATTCAAAAAGCGGTTTGTCCTGGGCGGAGTAGTGCTCCATCTCCAGCCCTTTTTTCGCCAACCCCTGGAGCGCCTTGGCTAGGCTTCCCGCCTCATAAATCTCGTAAAGACTTGCCTTGGGCTTGCCCTTGGCCGCCGCCTCCTCCTTGCCGTTTTTCTCGTCCTCCTCTTCGTCTTCATCCTCAATCCCCATCTTGTCGCGAAACTTGGCCGCTTCCTTGTCGTCCTTGAAAAACTCAAACTTCTCCTCGTTCCCTTCCCGGATTTTTCCGATGTACTTCGGCAGGTCGCCCGACTTCGGATTTCGCGCCTCCAGGTAATCCTCGAACTTCGCCCCGCGCCGGGTCACCGCCCGGGACAGCCGTTCCAACTCCTGCAACGATCCGAGGATGTCGAGCAGCTGCGCCTTGCTGAACGCCTTTTTGTCGGACAACCGAATCAGGGCCACCTCCTCCGTGCCCAGCTCGATCAGAATCTTGTCCAGGGTCTCGTTGTCTTGGACGTACTCCTCCCGCTTCTTGCGCTTGATGAGGAACAGCGGCGGTTGGGCGATGTAAATGTAGCCGGACGACACCAGGGCCGGCATCTTCCGGTAGAAAAAGGTCAGGAGCAGCGTCCGGATGTGGGACCCGTCCACGTCGGCGTCCGTCATCAGGATGATCTTGTGGTACCGCAGCTTCTCGAGATCGAAACCGCCGCCTGCCTCCGCTTCCTCTTCCCCCTTCTTGGCCTTCTCCTTGTCGCTGGCGGTACCAATACCGGTCCCCACCGCGGTGATGATCGTCCGAATTTCATTGTTGTTGAGAACCTTGTCGATCGAGGCCTTCTCCACATTGATCAGCTTTCCGCGGATCGGCAGGATCGCCTGGGTGCGACGATCCCGGCCCTGCTTGGCCGACCCGCCGGCGGAATCACCCTCGACGATGTACAGCTCGCACTGGACCGGATCACGCTCGGAACAGTCCGCCAGCTTCCCCGGCAACCCGCCGCCGCTGAACGCCCCCTTCCGGATCGTCTCCTTGGCCTTCCGGGCCGCCTCCCGGGCCCGGGCCCCGGTCAGCGCCTTTTCAAAAATCTTTTTCCCGACGCCGGGATT
>Ga0172375_10007492_pt1 | contig 14938 bp, 10 predicted proteins | sample LakKiv1m_FD_114537 | JGI IMG/M metagenome (GOLD analysis project Ga0172375, IMG submission 114537) | Freshwater microbial communities from Kabuno Bay, South-Kivu, Congo - kab_092012_11.1m | ecosystem: Environmental > Aquatic > Freshwater > Lake | place: Democratic Republic of the Congo... | reverse complement strand
GTGCGCATTCCCATGATCGGCTGGGGCAACAACCCCTATCAGCTTATGGACGTAGCCGATCTGGTCGAGGCCATCTGGCTGGTGGGAACGCATCCCGAAGCCGCGAAGGTCAACCAGGAATTCAACGTGGGCGCTATGGAGTACACCACCGTCCGCCAGGACGTAGGCGCACTGTGCGACTACGCCGGAACTGGCTCGAAGCCGCTGGGCACGCCCGCCATGCCCATTAAAACCGCGCTGGCCATCTTCGAGGCGCTGAAGCTGTCGCCGCTGTACAAGTGGATTTACGGCACCGCCGACAAGGAAAGCTTCGTATCGACCGAAAAGATTCAATCGCTGGGCTGGAAGTCGCGCTACTCCAACGCCGACGCGCTGATCCGCTCTTACCAGTGGTATCTGGACAACAAGCACAAAATCCATCAGGGCACGGGCGTCACGCACCGCATCGCCTGGGATCAGTCCATACTGGGCGTCTTCAAAAAGTTCCTCAAATTCTAAAGGCAAGCCAATAAGTAAAAGAAAAGCCGGACGCGATGTCCGGCTTTTTTTGTTGGTTCAGAATATTGCCTATAATAATTTGTTTATCAGGTCACCACGCCTGAAAGTTGCAGCTAATTGCTGAAGAGAGACATCGGCTTCGCCATATAATGCTCTCAATGCATTAGCTATTGCATCAAGAGCTTGCTCGAAGTACTCATCTTTTTTCTGCTCAAAACGATCAATAGCTTGCTGGAATATTTTATGGTTGATACCGGACACGTCAATATTCATATCATTAAGAAGATATCTTCCCATCATCATACTTATAAAACAGGATGCATAAGGAAGGAAATTAGGGGCATCCTGTGGAGGACGTTTTCTCTTATTCTCAGAATGCCGATGAATAAGGGCAGCAAGAATAGTTTGTGCGCCATTCAGATCATTACTGAATACACAATCATAAAGCTTTCCGAAATGTTCTCTGGCAAAAAATTTGGCTTGGTGTGGTTTTTTTCGCCACACAGCCAGGATGGATTCAGCAGCAACACCAGAGGTTATTTCATTCGGTTTTGTTGAACTATCACCTCTTTTAGGTTTGTAGATGTAACCCAACTGGTCTATATCAGTTTTAAGCGTGCGCTGTTTATCATCATTCGCCTTTAAATCTCTGAGATCAACTGGATTCTGGCTGTTCGTAGCATACGTAATCCGGCGTACAAGTTCCTCATTGTTGTTGGGAAGCTGATATAAACGAACCAAGACATATGCTTCCTGAACATTTGTGAAAAGGTCCTTATCCTTTAATGCTCGATGTATTGTAATACAGGTCTGACCACCGTTGATTATCTGGAGATTTTCAATCTTTACCTGATAATCGCTTTTCTGTAGTGCGTTATGTGAAAACTTATCACAAGTTAGTGTTATGCCATTGTTAAAGAAGTAGAAGTTGTTTTTTTCATCACCACTCAACGTCTCATAAATTGCCTCGTTTACTCGGTTGCCTTGTAAGCCGAGATAGCGCCGAATGTTACGTTCCAGTAGACGTTCGCCATGGCGTTCAATAAGCGCTGCAATTTCAGTAACTGCAATACGACCAAGCAGCACTCGGCTGAAGTTGAAATCCTCTACTATTAATGCTCCCTTAAAATGCAAATCGTCATTTACAGGTTTCGCCGCTTGTAAGATTTTTACAAGGCGATCATGATTGATGTGTTCCCAAAGTACTTGATTGCCCAAATTGGCTAAATCTATTTCTTTTTGACCATTGGAATCCCATTCAAGACCATTATTGCAAGCCAACGCCCTGACTTGAGGAATATAACCATCGCGAATCAGAGATCGGGCTTCCTCAACTTTAGCTTGAAGCCGTCTATTTATATTATTCAATTGCGCAGATGGGTCGAACAGATAACGGATTGCATTTATCATTGTTACAACTGAATTTGTTGAAAATGCCGCATTTCCGTCCAGATCACGTTTATATTTTCCCTGAAACAGGCTGACAGTAAATTCCCCATCGTGCTCCTGGCTAATATGGATAGCATCGACTCCAAAATCTTGGCTACCCTCAGTAAGGCACTCAAATGCTTCATCTTCGGAAAGATCCAACACCGTTTTCACACATAAATATACAAAGGCCAGAGATTTCAGCTTTATATCATCCCCGGAAATAGCAAGTTCGTTCTCAGCTTGCTCTCTTATATCCTCCATCAATGTACTCAAGCGCTGGTCTATAATTGCCGCATTGATGTTCATTTCATGTCTCCTGATTCAGTTTCACTAAAAACACTTTGAGTTTGACTATAAAATAGTTGCCTGCTCTATGCAATTTGTTTCACAGAGCAGGAACGAGCTCTTTTATTCTCACTCCACCGTAACCGACTTGGCCAGGTTGCGGGGCTGGTCGACATCGGTGCCTTTGCCGTCGGCGATGTAGTAGGCCAGCAGTTGCAGCGGAACCACTGTCAGCAGCGGCTCCAGGTGCTCGTCGACTTCGGGCATGAAGAAAATATGGTCGGCGCAGGAGGAGATTTCGTCGTCACCGTGTGTAGCCAGCGCAATTATGCGGGCGCGGCGGGCGCGGGCTTCCTGCATGTTGGAGAGGATCTTTTCATATACGCGGTCATGCGGAGCTATGGCCACTACCGGCAGATTTTCCTCAATCAGCGCGATGGGGCCGTGCTTCATTTCGCCTGCCGGATAACCCTCGGCGTGAATGTAGCTGATCTCTTTAAGCTTCAACGCGCCTTCAAGCGCGATGGGATAATTTATCCAGCGCCCGATGAACAGGAAGCCTTGAGCGTCGCGCAGTTCGGCAGCCAGCTTCTCAATTTGTGAAGCATTCTGCAATATCTCTTCGACCAGCAGCGGTACGCGCACCAGCTCAAGCAGTTTGTGCGAAGCCGTGCGGGCGTCCATGCTTTCTATGCGCCGCGCAAAATCGATGGCGATAAGATAAAGCGCCGCAAGCTGCGTAACAAAAGCCTTGGTGGAGGCCACGCCGATTTCGGGCCCGGCGTGCGTGTAGACAACATAGTCGGAGGCGCGCGGGATGGACGATTCGATCACGTTGCAGATCGAAAGCACCTTCGCGCCGCGCTTGCGGGCATCCTTCACAGCCGCCAGCGTATCGGCGGTCTCGCCGGACTGGCTGATGGCTATAACCAGCACGTCCGCCCCCAGAATGGGATCGCGGTAGCGGAACTCGCTGCCAAGCTCCACATCAACCGGGATGCGGCAGAAATCTTCTATCCACTGCCGCCCCACCAGCGCGGCGTGCCAGCTTGTGCCGCAGGCCACAATGACAATGCGCTTGATGAGCGCCAGCGTTTCGGTTTCCGGCGTTGCGTCGCCAAGATGGACTTCGCCGCGTTCGAGCGAAATGCGTCCGCGCAGCGTATCGGTAAGGGCGCGCGGCTGTTCGTGGATTTCCTTCAGCATGAAATGCTTGTAACCGCCGCGCTCGGCCATGGTAGCCGACCATTCTATGCGCTTGGGCTCACGCGTCACCGGTTTGCCCTCGATGGTGCTGATGCGCACGCCGTCAATGGAGACCACTGCCATTTCGCCGTCGTCTAAAAACAGAACATTACGCGTATGCGCCAGAATAGCGGGGATATCGGAGGCGATGTAGTTCTCACCCTCGCCCAGTCCAATTACCAGCGGCGAAGCGAAACGCGCTGCGATGAGCTTATCGGGCTCGGTCTCGGAGCTTACAGCGATGGCGTAGGAACCTTCGATGCGCTTTAAAGTCGCACGCACCGCAGCTTCGAGACTTGCGCCTGCGCCGATTTCGCGGTTGACCAGATGCGATATTATCTCGGTGTCGGTTTCGGAACTGAACACGACTCCGGCTTCGACCAGCTCACGGCGCAGAACGGTGTGGTTCTCGATAATGCCGTTATGCACCACCACCACCGGCCCGGCCTTGTGCGGATGAGCGTTCTCTTCCGAAGGTCTGCCGTGCGTGGCCCAACGCGTGTGACCAATGCCGACGCTGCCCGGCAGAGGTCTGTCTTGCAGAGCTTTAACCAGACCGGCCAGTTTGCCTTCGACTCGCAGCACATTGGTGCGCTGTCCGTCATACACCGCCAGACCGGCTGAATCGTAACCGCGATATTCAAGTTTGCGCAGACCGTCCAGAAGGATCTCGGAACATTCCTGTTTGCCGACAAAACCCACTATGCCACACATTTTCAGTTTCCCCTTTTAATTGCAGACAGGCTGCGGAATCACTTTGAAGATGATTTTTTCGATTTTATCTTCTTCACGCTTTTTTCAGCCGCTGCTTTAGCTGCGGCGCGCTCGGCTTTAATGCGCGCGCTGTCTTTTTCGAGCTTATCGCGGAAGCCTTTAATTACGGTGCTTTCCGGGCGGGTAATTATGAGATCGCCCGCTTCCATATGGCTGCGCTTGTCCAGCGAAGTACCCGCGCCCAGTACGGCGCGTTCTGGAATCTCGCAGGGCGCGATAAGCTGACAGTCGGAGCCGATAAGAACTTCTTTGCCGATGACGGTCTTCCACTTGTTGTAGCCGTCATAATTGCAGGTAATGGTGCCTGCTCCGACGTTGGTGCCTTCACCGATATCGGCGTCACCCAGATAGCTGAGGTGATTGGCTTTGACGCCTTCGCGCAGCGTTGAATTTTTAACTTCGGTAAAGTTGCCGACCTTGGCTTTGCGCAGAAGTTTTGCACCCGGACGCAGACGCCCGAAAGGTCCAACCTGCGCTTCCGGTCCTACTTCGGCTTCGGTAATAACGCTGTAGGGGTGAATCACTGCACCGTTCATCAGCACAGAGTCGGTAATGACCGCGCCCTGATTGATTACGCAATCTTCACCGACAACAGTTGCGCCATGCAGCGAAACAAAGGGATGAATTGTCGTATCGCGAGCGATTTTTACGTCATATTCGATGCGCACCGTCGCGGGGTTGATTATGCTGACGCCGTTTTCCATGTGACGCGTATTGATAATGCTTTGCATACGCGCTTCCATTTCAGCCAGTTGCACGCGGCTGTTGACGCCTTCCATCTCCCAGGCTGCGGCCTCCACGGAAGCCACCGTATGCCCTTCAGAAGCAGCCAGAGCCACCAGGTCGGTCAGATAGTATTCTTTCTGGTTATTACCGCTTCCAAGGCCGCTCAGACGCGAAAAAAGGTACTTGCAGTCGATACAGTAGGTGCCGACGTTGACTTCACCAATGGCGAGCTCTTCCGGTGTGGCATCACGATGTTCGACGATGCGCACAATTTTTCCCTTTTGACGCACAACACGTCCGTAACCATAAGGATCAGGCGGACAGGAACTCATGAAACCAACGGGCGTCTTTGCACGCTGCACCTTGCGGACAAGATCACGGGTGATTTCGAATCTGAGCAGCGGAACATCGCCGTATAGGATTATCACCTGACCGTCGAAACCCGTCAGCGCTTTTTTTGCCTGAAGCACGGCGTGCGCCGTTCCAAGCTGTTCTTTCTGCCAGGCGAAAGTAACGCGCTCACCGAAGATCGGCTTCAGGTATTCCATAACCTGTTCACCCTGATGTCCGATGACAACTACTATCGGATCGGCTTTGAGAGCCACGGCCTGATCGACAACGTATCTGATAATGGGACGACCACAGACTTTATGCAGAACTTTGGCCCTGCCCGATTTCATTCTGGTGCCCAACCCTGCGGCCAGGATTATTGCAGCGGTTTTCATGTTAAGAACCTTCCATTAAAGCTTGCCGGCAATGAGAGCGTTTCTCAGCGGCATGAGTTCCTTTTTGATTTCCGAAGCACTGTAATAGCGGTCTTCTTTGCGCTTTTCGAGACAGCGCAGAATTATCTTTTCCAGCACCTTCGGAATGTTGGGATTGTATTCCGACGGACGCGGAGGATCAGTATGCACATGGTGATATGCAATATCGCCCTTTGTGAACGGCAGAGTTCCAGTGGTCATTTCGAAAAGCGTTACGCCGAACGAGTAAATGTCAGAACGATGATCAACACCGATGCCTTCGACCTGTTCCGGCGCCATATAAAGCGGCGTTCCCTTGGCGATGGTCTTACGGTTAACGGCCTCATCTACAATGCGCGCCAGACCGAAGTCCATAATTTTAACTTCGCCCTGTTCGGAAATCATTATGTTGGACGGCTTGATGTCGCGATGAATGATGTTGTTGTTATGGGCGTAATCCAGACCGGCACAGACCTTGGAAGCAATAACGACACTGTTCTTGGTTGTAAGACGACCCTTTTCGGCAATAAACTGACTCAGCGCACGACCGTTGATATATTCCATTGTGATGAAATAGCCCTTGGGATCCTGACCTACGTCGAAAATGGTAACGATGTTGACATGATTCAACGCTGCCAGTGACTTCGCTTCCGAGAGGAAATACTTCAGCGCGGTCGGCGATTCTGAAACGCTGGAGGAAACAATCTTATAGGCTACAATTCTGTTCAGCACGCTGTCACGGGCTTTGTATACTATGCCCATAGCGCCGCGACCAAGCTCCTCGATGAATACATAACGCGAAGCCGGAACCGGAGTAACCATGCTGTCGGGCGGCAATGCGTCTTCTGGTTCGCCCTGCGATTCATTGAGCAGGGAACCCGCAGTGCGATAGCCGCTGAAAGTGGGCAGAGTACTTGGCGGATTGACTGTGCCGTTGCGCTTGTATTCCTCATCAGCCTGAGCCTGAAGGTTCTGCAGTCTTATGGCGACATCGGCGTAGTTGTATTTCACGGTCTGAATACGCTCGAATATCTGGCGAGCCTCGTGAATGTTGCCCTGTTCCTGAATAAGCACGCCGAATTCGTAGTATGGTTCGATGTTGTCCGGGCCGATCTCTTTTATATTGGAAATGGCGCGTGAGTATACCGTTCTGGCCAGATCGTGCTCGGAACGTTCGGTGAATATGCGGCCCATGATAAGCGAGGCTTTGAGATAATCCCGACTGTCGGGACGAACTTGCTGACAGGCGTGTATGGATTCGTCCAGCATACCGAATTTTTTATAACCCTCCGCCGCTTCGCAGAAGCGTCCGGCTTTTTCGTAGAGACTGAAGACCTTGACCTTGCCGCCCACCATATTGAACAGTTCAGCCGCCTTTAGGAACTGACCGGCTCTTTCGTAGGCTTCTGCCGCACGTTTTACTTTTTTGGCCTTCATAAAATTGCGCCCGGCGTCGTCGTATAGTCGAGCCTTCATAAAGGCTTCTCCGGCTGGCACGAACTGTTCCATTTCTTCGTATAGATCTGCAGCACTCTTGAATTCGCCGGCCTTTTCGAAGAATGGAATGGCTTTGGTCGGGTTACCGCTCTTGCGCCAATATGCGCCACGCTTTAAATTAGCCTCTTCAACCAGACGCAGCCCTTCAAGGGCGTCGGCTTCAAGCAGCGGCTCTTCGGCGTACTTGAACATTTCCACGGCTTCCTGGAATTGCCCCTGACTGAAGTAGTTCATGCCGTAAATTTTGTAATGCAGATTCTGATTGCCGCTCTGCTGCGCTGCTTCGGTCGCCCTTCCATAATCTCCGGCCCGCAGGAAGAGTTCGGCGGCTTCGACATAACGCTTGTATGTCATCAGCTCCAAACCTTTTTCGATGTAACGCTTGCGAGCTTCTTCGTTTGAAAGAACCTCCTCCGAATTAAAGAGATCCACTTCCTGGCTTTCGGTATCGGAGTTAAGGATATCTGCTATGTCGCGGAATCCCGGATTGGTAGCATCGCCTTTATTTTCTGTTTTTTCCGACGAGACTTCCCCCAATACTATTTCATCGGGCACTCTCAGAATTTCGTCTGAAAGCTCAATGGCGTCTGGTGGAATAACCAGAGAGGACTTGCGGGAATCACTTACACCTGTTGTGGAAGATCTACCCACGCTTCCGCCTGTCAAGACAGACTGGCGCGAAGTCTTTGGATTGCTATCCGATGTCGGCAGCGGTGTTGCGCGGTCGCGCTCTGGTGCGATATCCCCCGATGCCCGCGCTTTCTTCAATGCTTCGGCAGCAGGCAACATGGCGATTTCTATTTCCTGCGGATCGGTGTTTTGTATTTCCACCTTGCAATAACCGGATTCATCTCCCTGAGTGATTGTGAAATAATGCGTTCCAAATGATAGATAATAGGCGACAAATTCCTGTGCCAGACTGATTTTTGTCTGGGCTGTATCACCGTCGACTTCTATTGTCGCGCCAGTAACAGCATCACGCTTTATTCTTTCATTAACGACCTGTTTTTCAGTACCATCCTGTTGTTTTTCAACTGTATTGTATTTCTCGATATGCTCATGCACGGCTTTGACACCGATGTACACTTCTGTAAGCCGCAGATCAATTTCAGTGGTATGGTTCCCGTCTTTTTCAATCACAACCTGGCGCTCAAGCTCGTATGTTCCTAAAAGTTTACCATCTTTGGCGTTAATCATTATGCCATCCAGATATACATTATACGCACCGGCTGGAATATTCTTGAAAACCGCACGATTGCCTGAAACCTGCTGGATATAACGGCTCATGGAACTGAAGCTCTTCCGCGCCAGATCTTCCATATTCATCTGACGTTCCAGGTCGGAGCGGTGCGATTCCATGATTTTGTCAAGATTGAATGCACTTTCCAGCTTTTTTCTCGAAAGTCGAACACCGAAGATTCCGCGCTGATAGTGTTCATCAAAACTGATTTTCACCAGCAGATTGCCTTTGCCGATAAAATGGGATCTGACAGATACCAGCGCGATCAACAACAGAATCAGCAGAGGAAACAGAAAGACAGCACCGTTGAATCTCTGCAGAAATTCCTGATGATATTCAATGGTGGCAGCGTAACTGATAATTTTGTTGCCACCTTTTCTGAACAGATACAGACTGACTTCGTAGTTGTCCATATCCATATCAGGAGCAGCAACAGCCTTTAAATTGAACAGATAAACGTCGCTTATGTCAGAGTTGTCGAAAACTCCCTTGAAGGAATCAGCCGTCATTCCTTCGATACCGTTCGAAAGATCAAGCTTGTCCATCAATTCAGAAGAATCTTTTACTTCTGTTTTCGAAGCGATTAAAATTTTAATATCGCTGTCAACAGGTTGGGAATTCAGGTGATATGGACTGAAAAGATGGTCCACTATCCATTCCACTGACGATTCATTAATACCAGTGGCGTCAATAATTACAGACTTCCCGGGCTTGGGTGGAATGAGCTTTTCAAGATCGGCAAGTTCTCTGAAAGTAAGAACGATTTCTTTTTCAGTCTCGGTTTTGACTGGTTGACGCTGTGCGGTCTTCTTTTTCTCCAGCTCTTTTATCTCAGTAACAAAGGCGTCGTGAGATTTTACATCTACAAGAGCAAGGTTCTGCAAGGCATTCTCAAGCACATCCGGTTTATTGTTGTCTAGCGAGAAACGCGCCAGTCGACGGTGTATAATCTGATTTTCCGGGTTTTTCTCCAGAAGCTGTGTAAGCAGAGCCAATGCTTTATCGATCTGGGCTGTTTTCTCATAGAAATCAACCAGGTCAAGCTTGAAAGAAAGAGTTTGTGAGTTTAGGTCGATGCGCTTTTTGTATGCCTCTTCAGCTTTTTCAAGGTTTTCGGCTTTTTGCAGCAACTGAGCTAATAGCCCCAACAGTTCGGTATCGTCCGGCAGATTCCGGCTTTCACCAATTAATTGAGAAAGCGCATAATAAGCGTCCAGGTTGCTCTTGAGATAATAACGTGCAATCTCGGATTTAAGCTTGAAACTGTTCTTGATTGCCCTGTCCGCGGCCAGGTAAGCTTCAACCGCTTTATCAACATCATCAGCTTCAGCCAGTATTCTTGCCAGCGCTACAAGCAACGCCGGAGAGCCTTTATCCTTCTCACCAGCGCCATCAGTTACTTTTTTTAAACGCTCTTTCTGTGGACCGGAAAGTAATTCATACCTTATCGGCAGTATGCTTTCAATTGTCGGATTCAGTTCGAAAGATTCCAGCCAGGCTTCATTGGCCGACAGCGGTTCATACCATTGCGAATACAACTCAGCCGCAGCCAGAGCATAAGAAGCAGCCTGGCGCTTGTCGCCTTTAGCCACAGCTAACGTAGAATAGACATCCGGGCACTCACATTTCTTAGCAGCAAGCGCTTTCCATGTTTCCACATACTCAGGTTTGCTTTGCTTGAGCTGCATCAGACCTTTAAGGTAAATGCTTTCCGGTTCAATAGATATGCGATCCAGCTTTTGCAGAACAGCCTGAAGCTCTGTCGATTTTCCGGCGCGCAGGTACATGCGGGCCAGGTTGTAGTAGGCTTCAACACCGCGAGGTTTGCGCTCTATTATTTTTTCATATTGACCCGCCGCTTTGTCCACTTCTCCCAGAAGATCGTGATAGCGAGCCATCAGTTCAGGGTCACTGTTTTTTTCGTCCGATAAGACAGGCTTCAGGATCTCTACCATGTCGTTCGAATAGAAGAACGGCACTTCGATTCCGTCATTGCGGGCGTCCAGCAACGCCTGTAATGCTTCAACGGATTTATCACCATAGAAATTCAACCAGGCCATACCCAGATGAGTAAGTGCTTTAAATCGAGCCGCATCCGTGCGTATTTCAGCATCGGCGCTTAGTTTTACACCGCATAGACGCCCGATTTCAGAAGTAAGATCCATAACCAGCTTATCAAGATTATGCATATCTCCTTCCACAGAACCGGAAGACTGACTCTTGCCGGAAGCACCTTCGAATGAGAGCAGATCCACACGAACGTGACCATTATTAAAATCAACCAGTCCGGTCACAAGATTGCGCGCTTGCGCCCTTAATGTAAGGTAGGGAATGTCCTGAACCCGGATAGCCGTTGACGGACCACATTCAAGATTGGCCTGACGGCAGGCTTTAATCATGTGCGCCATTGAAGCAATTGACAGATCTCCATTATCCTCAAGAGCCTCAAGAACTATCAACTCAAGACCGGCTGCCAACTCGGGCGCAGCATCACCTGCCCGGAAGTGCAGAGCCAGTTTGTTGCTCTGTTGCTGAGCTTGAGTTTCTCCAGCTTTTCCAACTTCAGCCTTCTGTTCTTGAGCTTGTAGAAAGACAGGAGTTATCAGCATTAGAAAAGCAATAATAACCGCAACGTATTTATTAATCATCATCGGATACATCCATGCCCCGTAAGTTTTGTTGATAAGCCCCACCCCATTGCGATGTATTTGCCGAAAAACCGGTTAAATCCCCGGATGGCAGATAGTCGCCCTTCCCCGCTCCAATCTCTTTGCTGTAAGAGTATATATATTAAAGTTGTCCATGTGAAGATTTTTAACTCATCAGATCCGAAACATTTCCAGGAACAGATAATGTGCATCCATGCGACCTGAGCCTGCATTTCGGTCATTGTTTATGAAATAATCAATCGATAAGATTCCAGAATCGGGTCGACAGAGTAAATTTCAGGCTAAAGACAGGAACAGATTCGACGAGTGAGACAATATTGTCCAGCGCCAGCATGTGTTCATTGGTTTCTCTGCTGAAATGCAGTAGATTTTTCATTACCAGAGCAATAGCGTCCCTCGGAGGGATTTTTATCCGCTCATCATCAGTAGACTGTTCGAGCAGGTTTATAGATGCCAGCCGAAAAGCCTGTTCCGCCCTGCGCGGAAGATTTCGATCCGAAACAAAAGGAGAAGGTTCAAGTCGATAAAAGCCGGACTCGGAAGTGGCTATGCTTATTTCATCCGCCAGCAGTTCACGGTTTTCCGCAAGCATACATATGGTAGATTTACCGGCACCGGACTCCCCGACAAACAAATGTGCTCCGCCGTGTGAAACCACAGAAGAGCCGTGAAAAAGCATGACACCATCAGATCGCAGTAATTCAGCAGCCAGAATGCGTGTAATCGAGCTGACGACTATGGCGCGCGAAAAGGAATCGGCTTTCTGCAACACTGGTGATACGCGCAACTCTACAGAATAATTAGCCTTATCGTATATTGCCTGAAAACTGTTTCTTTTCTCAATATTTATTGTGTTTTCATCTGAAAGAACGGAAACAAGAGCCGATTCCGGCATTGCCGACGTATTCAGATCGCCCACATGTACTTGTATTTGCCTGGCATTTGGCAATTCTCGCCCTGCGCTGTCAAGAAAGCGATAGGCTTCCCGGTTTTCGAGTACAGAGTCGAAAACATGGAAAACAAGCTTTCCAACAGCAACTTTTACGATTGCCTTATTCACGGTTTGTTTTGAATTCTTGTGGTTATGGTAAAACAGGAGCTTCCAGGACTATGAAATATCAGGAACCCGGGTTCAGGTTGCAGGCAAACGACTGACCCTGTTTTCTGTTGCATCCCAGTGCAAGCCGCTCGAAAATCCTGGCCGATTTAAAGGACGGCTTTACATAGGGCCGTTTCTCTCTGGATGTCTGTTGTTTCTGCGTTTTCATATATGATCTCTCTTCAAAAAAAGTGTTTAACCCTCTTGACTTTTAATGAATTTAATATAGCATTCGCCTTCCTGTCAAGTCAAAAGACTTGTCGCTCTTTATACAAGTAAATAAATCTCTGCTTCCGGGAAAAGTATAGCACAGAAAATGTCGGTTCTTCAACAATAATGCAGGTTTTTCCTTGACATGATTTTCTCTCTCTGGTACTTCTCTCGCGCAGAGTCGAATTATTCGGTTCTCTGGTTAGGCACGTAGCTCAGCTGGCAGAGCGCCATCTTGACGTGGTGGATGTCGGCGGTTCGAATCCGCCCGTGCCTACCATGTTATGATTTGCAGGGCCTCCATTTTCGATAAGGGGGCCATTTATTTGATGTTTGAATATGTGGGCCTGTTTGTAGCCCCGGTGCTTCGGGCGGGTAAGATAAACACCAGAATCAGTTTGCTGTCGGAGTTAGATGTCTGAAAAAGACAAGGATAAAGACAAGGAAAAGGAAAAGGCGAAAGAGCTCAGAATTAATGAGCAAATTCGCACCTCTTCCGTGAGGCTTATTGACGATGACGGCAACCAGGTCGGCATCTTGTCCATCAACGATGCGCTTTCGATGGCGGCTTCCCGGCATCTTGATCTGGTGGAGGTTTCGCCTAACGTAGCTCCGCCGGTCTGCCGTATCATGGATTACGGCAAGTTCAAGTACCAGCAGAGCAAGAAGAAACAGGAAGCCAAGAAGAAGCAGGCGACTATTCAGATTAAGGAAGTTAAACTCCGTCAGAAGACGGAGGAACATGATATCCAGACCAAGCTGAAAAAAGTTATAGCATTTTTAAGCGAAGGCAACCGGGTCAAGATATCAATAATATTCAGAGGCCGCGAAATTACACATACGGATCGCGGCGTAGAGTTGATGCAGAGGATAATTGTCGCGGCGGAGGAAGTCGGACTGGTTGAAAGTGGTCCGATAATGGAAGGCCGGGCTTTGGTGCTTCTGCTTTCAGCCAAAAAGAGTTAGCTGTAGCTCATCTGTGAAAGGTCGTAATTATGCCGAAACTGAAAACCTCAAGATCAGCCGCCAAGCGCTTCAGGCGCGTCGGAGAGTCGGGTTTCAAAAGGAAAAAAGCTTTCCATAGCCATATCCTTACCAAGAAATCCACCAAGAGAAAACGCAACCTTCGACAGAAGGGTCTGGTTGACTCTGCCAATATCAAGCACGTAGAGCATCTTCTGCCCTACTTGTGAGTCATAGAAGGATCAGAAAATGCCAAGAGCAAAAAGAGGCTTTAAGGCGCGCAGACGCCGCAACAAAATACTGAAGCTGGCAAAAGGTTACCGCGGTGCGAGAAGTAAGATCTTTTCGGTAGCCAAGAGACAGGTTGAGAAGGCTCTTCAGGGTGCCTTCGCCGGACGCAAAATGCGCAAGCGTGATTTCAGATCGCTCTGGATCATGCGCATCAATGCGGCCGCCCGTACACACGGTCTCAGCTACAGCCGTTTTATTAACGGTCTGGATCGTGCTGCCATAGAGGTCGACCGCAAGGTCATGGCCGAAATGGCTGTCAACGATCCCGCTGGTTTCGCTTATCTGGCCGAGCAGGCCAAACTGGCGTTGCAGGCTTAAGCAGATCATTATTGGAATGTACATCATTTACGGAGGTCGGAGATGACTAAGGCCGAGTTGGTGGAAGAAGTCTACCAGAAAATAGGTTTCTCCAAAAAAGAATCCGCAGATATGGTCGAGACAGTCTTCGATATTATGAAGGAGACTCTGGAGCGCGGCGAGAAAATAAAAATTTCCGGCTTCGGTAATTTTGTAGTCCGCGGGAAAAACACCCGTATCGGTCGCAACCCGCAGACCGGTCAGGAAATCGAAATCTGCGCCCGCCGGGTTCTGACGTTCAAGCCCAGCCAGGTGCTCAAGAAGATGCTCAACGACGAAGAATAAACAGCAGACAAGAGGTATCTCTTGATTTCGGAAATTCCGGAAAAGCTTTATTTCAAGATCGGAGAAGTAGCTGATATTACTGGAATAAAGCCATACGTACTTCGCTACTGGGAGAAGGAATTTCCATCCATCAGGCCGCAGAAGACCAAGACCAATCAGCGTGTATACCAGAAGAGAGATGTCGAAGCGGTTCTGCTTATAAAAAGTCTGCTCTACGACAACAAATTTACGATAGCCGGAGCACGGGAGAAGCTGAAGGAACTGAAGCTGAACCCGGAAGAAAAAGAGAAGCTCCTGGCGACAGCGGAAACTGTCAGAACAGGCGATTTGTTCGGAGATCTGAACGAGAAGAAGTCAATGAAGGACAAAGCCGAATGGCGCGAATCATTGACATTATGGCGAACTGGTCTTGGCCGGGCTATAGAGTTGCTGAAGAACAGCGCCAATTGAAAATATAATATAGAGAAGCCAATATTCCGGGGCGTAGCGCAGTCTGGTAGCGTACCTGAATGGGGTTCAGGTGGTCGCTGGTTCAAATCCAGTCGCCCCGACCAGTAATTACGGGCACTTAGCAATTTTGCTGGGTGCCCTTTTTAGTTGTCGTGACACAATTTGACACAAATCG